>Ga0196962_10000240_pt1 | contig 27104 bp, 22 predicted proteins | sample S3v_20metaG_FD_183186 | JGI IMG/M metagenome (GOLD analysis project Ga0196962, IMG submission 183186) | Soil microbial communities from Anza Borrego desert, Southern California, United States - S3+v_20 | ecosystem: Environmental > Terrestrial > Soil > Desert | place: USA: California | collected...
ACGCAGACGCTGTCGAGGGTGCTGGGCAAGAAGCCGGAGCACACTCACATCATCATCGACGAGATCGAGCCGGAGAACTGGGGCTTCGCCGGGATGCTCACGACCGACTACCGCGAGCGACAGCAGTAGGCGGCCACGCACGGCGCTCGCGCCACGCCGGTACTTGTTCGGCGGCGATAGCGCTTCGGCTCAAGGCCCACGGCGCACAGCCGCTTGCCGAGGCTCACGACCTGGCGGCTCTTGTCAGTATGACCACGGGTTATAGTCGGGGTCGACGCGGGCGTTGTAGTGGGTAAAGAAGGCGTGGCGGTTGATCTCGGGGACGAAGGGCACGGCGCTTTCAGGTTCCAGGTTCAGCTCGTAGGCCGCGTCAGCGAATTCGCGTGTGGGGAAGAGCGCCTCCGCCGGCTCCGCGGCTGCCCACGCGGCGAAGGCCGCCTGCGCACGCGCCGGCTTCCCCTCAAGGAGCGCGCGGGCGGCGAAGCGAGATAAATGGTGGCCGTGCGAAAACCACGGGTGCAGGACGTGGTCGCCCTCGAAGCCTGCGCGCTGAAGTTCGCCGACGTATTCGGGGCAACGCTCGCGGAGTTCGCGCACGAGCACGGCCTGCCTGCGTGCGCTCTCGTGGTGGGTGATCGGCAGTTGCAGAAGGTCGAGGTTTTCCCTGAGCGTCTGCTGTTTGGCCTTCAGGGCGCTCACGTCGAAACGCTCGGGCGAGCGCCGAAACCACGTGCGCATTGCGGAGCTTCGGAGGGACTCTTCCGGGATGTTGCCGCCGTCACCCGCGAAGCGCATCAACTGCTCGATCAGCGCGAGGCAGCGCGCGTTCGCCTGCCTGAGCGCCTCGATCTCGCGCGTCGTCTTGTAGGTCAACAGGAGGCCCGGGTCGTTCCGCACGTCCCCTGCCCCGGCGGCGAAGACGCCCTCGCGCTCCATCCTCGACAGCAGCAGCATCAGCTCCGCCGGGTCGAAGATTTTGCTGACGCCGCCGCCGAAGTCGTTCTCGTCCTCGGGGTCGGCTTCGAACAGGGTGAAGACGAGCCGGTAAGTGTCGGGCGCGGCGGACGGGTCGGCGCCGCGTATCCGGCCCACGCACACCTCCCCGCCCTCGGTCGGCGTGCGCGAGACCAGCTCGACTTTAAGCCAGTCGAGAAAGAGCGAGACCTCGTGGCGGTTGCGCGCCGGCAGGGGGTTGCCGGGCCACTCTCTGATACGTTCCGCGGGCGCGGCGGCGTCGGTCGGCGTCATAGGTGTCTGCGACTCGGTCGCGGCCTTCGGGGCGTGTGAGCGGACGGCCTCGACGAGCGTCACGAGGTCGCCCGCCCAGAGGCGCACGCTTTGGCGGGGCGTGGTAGAACTCGTCCTGTTCGGCCAGCCGGCGGACTGCGCCTCCCGGACCGAGTCCTCGGCCTGCAGGAACAGTTCCCGCCCGGCCTGCGACAGTATCGCGTAAGTCATCAGGCCGCGCGTGTTGGTCGTCGGCCCGCCCGTGTTTTTGGTCACGACCTCGAACCAGCCGTAGGTCAACTCGTGCGGCTCGCCGAGGTCGAAACGCATCATCGTATCGTCGGCCAGAGGGATGGTCAGCAGCCCGCCGACGAGGCGCGCGCCCGTCCGGCGCAAGTCGAAGGAGCGCGCGTAGCGCTTCTGCCACGGGAGGCTGAGGAAGAAGAGCGCGAACAGGAGGGTGAGAAAGGCGAGGACGACCCACGCCCCGTCAAGAGTGAGGGGTAACAACAGCGACAGTCCCGTGAGCGCGGCGGCGGTCAGCAGAGAGATGACGCCGGCGCCGACGCCTGCCCAGAAGCTCACCCGCCGCGAGCGTCGGATCGGCACGCCGAGTGCGCCTTCGCCGTCGCACGTCTCCCCACCTCCGACAACCACCGGCGGGTCGGGCCGAGTCACGGGGCGGGCTCCGGCGCTTCGACCGTAGATTTTTGGGAGCGCGCGCCCTCGACGAAGCGTCGTGCGACGTCGAGGTATCGGGCTTGCGCCTCGCGGTATTCGCCGCGGCCCGGCGCGACCGCCCGCCCGCGCGAGTCGAGCCATCTGATTAACCGGCCGTCGTTAAAGTAGAAACGCTCCTCCGCGGTCTTCGACACCCTGCCGGACATCGGCTCGTCATACGTCTCACGCCGGTGGAGGATGAAGAACAGCCTCCCGTCCCAGTAGTAAAACTCCTCGAACGAGCGGCCGGTCTCCCCGAAGTGAGTCGCCGTTATCTTCACCACCGATTCCCCGTCGAGGTAAGCGACCAGCTCGCCGCCCTCGGTCGAGAAGCCCGACAACTCCTTCTTCACCACGCGGTACTTTGCCGGTGCCCGATTGATGGCCGAGTACCGGCGACGGATGGCGGAGATCGCGTCGGCCCCGCCCGCACCCTCCGCCGGCGCTTCGTAGCCCGCCTCTTCGCACGGCTCGAAATCGGCCAGCCGGTCTTCGTACCTGTTCGTCTCGTAGTTCCTGCCGCGGAACTTGATGCGCAGTAACTCCCGGCCGCCGTCCCTCGCCAACGTCCAGACCAGACTCCTCATTTCCGACGGGGCCACGTCGGGCAGCCTGTTGCCGGCGAAAGCGACGGTCAAAGCGTCGCCCCTGCGGGTCCCGCTGAACTCGTACTTCCCGGCGCCGCGGCCCTCGCCCTCGACCGTGAACGTCCCCGCCACCTCGCGCCCGTTAATCCTCAGGTTGATGATGCGCGCCCCCTGCAACCAGTCGGCGCGGAAACACTTCGTCTCACTCTGCGCGCCGGCCGTCGGAGCCGCGAAGCACAGGAGGACGCAGACCATGTAAATGCCCGAGACGTTTTTCATGGCCGAGTCTTTCGCCCGAAGCGTGTGGCAGACGGACGCTACGCTCTGCTGTTTTCAGTCGAGCTGACGCTCCAACTTCTTCAGCGCGCGCTCCCGCCGGCACGCCGTTAAGGGCCGCGCGCGCGCACTCTTGATCTCTAGAACGCGGCTGCTCTCCTTATCGACCCGGAGTTGCAGGCACGCGCACCCGTAGCCGTAGTTGCCGTTCGTCCGCACCCACTGCCGCGGCTTGAATTTCGGCCAGTCCCAGTCTTCTTCGACCTGATAGCCGCCCTGCACGCCGATAGTCCAGTCGCCGTCGCGGTCGTAGAGCGAGATGTTGGCGGGCGTGGGGTTGCTGAACCAGCCGCAGCGCGTCTCGAACTGCGCGGGCGCAGTAGCCCCGTCCGGCGCGGCCTGTCCACACACGGAAACTGCTACCGCCGACAGCACGCAGCCGAAGGTTATTAACCTGAGCCGTACGAGCTTCTCACTCATGACCTTCTCCACGTCCGGGGGCGAGTAAACGAGACGCCGAGGGGATAAAGAAGTTGGCGCCGCTCTTCTGATAGTCGAGATAAGCTTGTCCGTAGGTCGCCCTGAGCCGCGCCTCTTCGTGTAACGAGCCGGCTATCAGGTAGACGGTCACTGCGGTATTGAAGGCCGCGAGATTGACGGTCATGCGGGGCATCAGCCAGAGCGCCGGGATCATGCCGAAATTCAGCGGGTGCCGGCTCGCGCGAAACGGGCCCGTGGCCTTCACCGCCCCGCGCGCGTCGAGGGCCGGCCCCTGACCCTCCGGCTCTCTCGGCACGTGTGTCCGGCCCGCGAGGAGCGCCCACAGATTCGGCACGCCGGCAAACCTCAGAAGTCCGATCTGCCGCGTGCCGTATAAGAGGTAGAGCAGAGAAAGCGCCTGCCCGCAGCGCATCAGACGGGATAGCGGCTCACTCGCGCGGTATAGCTCGCGGTCCGGCAGCTTGCCGCCGTACAGCGCCAACGCCCCGAAAGTGATAACAGCCTGGACGTTGTAGAGCGGGCGATACAACGCGTTCCGCCGCCGCTCGCCTAACATTTTAGCCGCGCCCCTTTTTACGGCCCGGCTGGCCAGCAAGCTGTGGACGCCGGCGAAGAGCGCGGTGGCCCCTACTATTTTGACAATACTCTTTAACACGGCCCTTGATGCCGCCTCCGTACTTCTCGGGTCTTTTATGAAGTCAGGTTAACACAAGCTGGCAACTAGTCTGGCCCGTCAAACGCACACAGTCCTAAACATCCGCGTCCCGCTCCATTTCGGTCAAGCATCGTATCCCGCCTTCCTATCCTCCGAATATCTAGCGCGACCCGCCGAACCCGGCTAGAAGGGCATTCCCCCACCCGCGCGTCGGCAGCCATCCGCATGGCCTTGCCACAAGGCACACGTTTAGGTCGCTACGAGGTCCGCTCCCAACGCGGTGGGTGATCTACCATTCGGCCGCGAGCTCTGATTTGCTGAAGGCGCCGGTCGAGGGGGGCGAGTCCGTGCGACTGACCGACCAGGCCGCGGCCGCGCCCACGGGCCTCTCCCAGAGGACTTCGGCCGTCTCGCCCGTGGACGGCAGGATCGCCGGACTCTCCCGCGACGGCGAGAATTCGCGCCCGCGGCTGGCCGTCTTCCCGCCGGAAGGCGGCGCTCCGCCCATGAGCTTTGACCTCCCGCCCGGCGCCTTCCGCGAGCCGCGCTGGAGCCATGACGGGAGCGCCATCATCTACCTCATCGACCGCGCGCGCAGCTCAAGCCTATGGAGCCAGCCGGTGGAGGGCGGCCCGCCGAAACTGATGGCCGACTTCACTCCCGAGCAGATTTTTTCCATCGCCATCTCGCGCGACGGAAAATCCCTCGGCTTCGCACGCGGGACGCCCTCCCGGGCCTCTACCTCTATGTAGCCCTCGGCCTTGGCAGCGCGTTAGGGCTCGGCCTCGCGAGCGCCTTCGCGGCGAGGTGGCTGGTCGAGAGGAGATCGTTCGGCCCCGTGGGGGCGTCGGCCACCGCCGTCCTCGGTTTTTCAGTCCTCGGCGGGGTGATTCTGGCCATCAGTTTTTTCGCCGCCATCGTGCTCGCGGAGGTCATGCGCGGGACGAGATGGGGGCGGCGAACAATTACTCAAACCCGCAAATCGGCCGACGCAGGGCGCCCGCTCCCTTGCAACCCGGCGGCGAGAGTTTTCGTTCTATTCTCGGGCGCAGGCCCGCAATAACCCGACATACTTCGCCGGGAAAGCCAGGGAAAGGTAAAGGAGGATTTTCATGTCCAAGCGCATCGCAGCCGCAATCCTGTTCGCAGTTTCACTCACCGCTATCGCAATGTTCTCCGTCCCGGCCGGCAACTCCGCGGCCGCCGCCAAGTGCAAGGTCGTCAGGGGGCGCGTCACTTCGCAGACCGTCACGGAGAACTGCCCCTCCCCGATTAACCTCTGCGCCGCGGGCGAGTTCTATGGCGCCATCAGGGGAGAGCTATTCCTCGTCGCGACCAGCCTGACGCCGACGCAGGACACGCCCGCCACCGGCGTCTACCTCTTCACCTCGGACGACGTCATCAAGACCAGAGAGGGCGACATCCACACGAAGGACGCGGGAGCCTTGAACCTCACCCCCGGCGGCTCGGGCGACGACGTCAGCATCGTCACGATCACGGGCGGTACGGGGAAGTACGCCGGGGCCACGGGCCGGCTACGCGCCTACGGCGCCTTCTCCGAGTCGGGCGGCGAGTTCTCCTACGAGGGCGAGCTCTGCACGCCCTGACCGGCGATACCGAAACGCCGTCAAGTTCCCTCCCATAGGCGGGTACGTGAGTCGGCCGGCATCACGCGCGGTCGATGTACGCCGGGTGGGTTGCAGTTCCATGATTCGAGGGACACGCTTGCCGCGCGGCTTGCCAAGTGAGTAAGACGGCGAGGCCGGACCCCCCGGGGCCGGTTGAGCACGAAGGGGGTCTGGCGCCTCGACTGTTCCTCGAAATGATCCGAGGCGCCGAACTGCCCGCTTTAGTCGGCCCTCTCGGCCGAATAATATTTCAGACGTCACGGAGACCATCCGGCGGGTAGTGCTCTACCATCACGAGCGTTGTGACGGCGGCGGCTACCCCGAGGGGCTGCGCGGCGGGTGTTTGGCGGCGTTAGGCGGGAGAGGCGCCCCGGGCGAGGGAGCATTTTTGCCCCGAGGGCGTAAAATCGACGAAAACTCTTCATCAAGGAGGCCATCCTAATGCCCGCTTGGTCCCGCCCCTCTTTTGATGTAGCCGAGACAGTCGTCCTTCGTTGGGCGATGAAAGCCTTTCTCCTGGGGTTATTCCTGTGGGCGGCCGCGGCCATGGGTGCTCTGGTCAGCTCTTAGGCATTAACTCGCCCCGCCAGACGACGGCTTGCACCCGACAGCCGACACGACGGCTCTCAAGTGTCGGCAACGCTCGGGCGGGTGACGCCTAGCGTCAGGTCGCACGGGTAATGTTTGAGGGTTTGCAATGGCACAGAAGCCGCGGAAGGACGATACGGGCGCGTGCGCTTCAGCGGGAGAGCCATCGCAGCGACGTCTGCCCTGTTGATCTCGCTGGCGTCCATCGTCCTGCTCCTGCGACGAGTCAGCGCACAATCTCTGCCGGAGAGCCCGTACGGGGTCGTGACGCAGGCGCTCGCGGTCGTGGCCGTCGGGGCGATGATAGCTGAGGCACAGCTTATACTTATTCGCGTATGGGGTCGGCGGCGGGAGTACACGTGCGACGCGATCCAGTCCCTTCGCTTGACGACGGCGCAGATCGTCTCAATCGCCTTTATGGTCGCGGTCGCCGAAGAGATCTTCTTCCGCGCCGCCATACAGCCGCTATTGGAATCTGGCTCGCGTCGGCGGTCTTCGCGCTCGTCCACATGCGGTCGGATAGGAAGGCTTGGGCGCGGGAGCGCCTCGCGTTCGGGCTCATCACGCTGTTGCTACACTTCAGCGTCAGCACGTCGCTCGGCTTCGTCTACACGCGGGTCGGGGTCGTCTCGGCGGTGGCGAGTCACTTCGTCTATGGCGTTATCATGCTTCAAGGGTTATCAACGACTCCACAAGACGCGCGCGCTCGTAGATAGGCCATGAAAGGCATCGACTACAACGACCGCTTCTTCGTGCCGGTCTCGAACACGGATAACGGAGAAGTCGGCTCTTCGACCGTGTTCCATTACCGGCAGTCGGGAGAGGTCGTATGGGCGACGTACGAAGGGGGTGACGTCAGGTTCGGGACTCTGATAGCTACGGTCGACGAGGCCGGCCGCCTCGATATGCGCTACAGCCACGTCAACCGCGGTGGCAGGCTCATGACGGGGAGATGCGAGTCTACGCCTGAGGTTCTTCCCGACGGCCGCCTGAGGCTACGCGAGAGGTGGCAGTGGACGAGCGGCGACAACTCACGGGGAGAATCTATCGTTGAGGAGGTTCGAGACAGGCCCGACGCAGGAGAAAATGTTGTTAAGTGAAGGGGCGGCTGACTCCCCACGCCCGGCACGTGGAGGGGAGCCGTAGCGTCAGTCCTCCTCTTCATATCCGAGGAAGTTGACGGCGTTCTGGTCTAAGTTCTCCCTGCCGTGGTCGTAGCGCATCACCGTCTTCGGGTCACGGTGCTTCGACATCATCTGCACCTGCCGGTAGGTGAGCCCCGCATCTAAGGCCCGGGTGATGGCCGTCCTGCGCAGGTCGTGCGGCGAGAGGTCGCCGAGTCTGGAGTAGTCGGCCCACCTCTTGACTATCTTCTGCACCATTCTTGTGGACAACGGTTTGTCGAAGTTGAGCGTCCGGTAGTTCGTGTGCGGCTGGAAGAGGGGGGCCTGCCCGCCTCCCGAGTGCGCGATCTCTCTGCGCCGACGGTCCGACCTCAGGTAGTGGTCAATCGCCTCCTTGACGTCCTTCGGGAGCGGCCAGACCTCCTCCCTCCCCCCCTTGACCCTGCACCGCAGCGTCCACCGCCCGTGGCTCCACCTCACGGATGAAGCCCTGAGCGAGCAGACCTCCGAAACGCGCAGTGAGAGGCGGAGCATGATCAGCATCAGGGCGTAATCCCTCGCCCCCTCCGACTTCTCCCTGTCAGGGCCGGAGAGCAAGTAGCGCACCTCCTTGGCGGTGAGGGCCCTACCCACCGGCTCCGACGGCAATTCCGGCGGCGAGACCAGCTTCGTCGAGGCCGGGTTCAGGGGGATCGCGCCGGCCGCCTTCAGGTACTCGAAGAAGGAGCGGACGACCGAGAGCTTGAAGGCGACGGTCGCGGCGCTCTTCCTCTGCGAGCGCAGCCTGTCCCTCCAGAGCACCACATCCTGCGGCACGACCTCCGAGGGGTGCTTCATGCCGGCGAACTGGAAGAACTCCCGCACGGCCCGACCATAGGCGCGTCGTGTGGCTTCGGAGACAGACTTGTTGACGAAGGGGGCCACGCTCTTCGGGTCAAACCTCCTCTGAGAGACTTCCTCGCCACGGAGGATTTCAGGGGTCAGAGCTTCAGTAGACAAGAGGCAGGAGCCTCCCTGAGCGAGTTTGACGAGCAAAATCGTGGAGAATGATGACTCAATCCCTTGATCCAGTCAACGGGTAACTGTTCAGCTATACTCTGCATCTTCTTACACTTAGCGGCTCACCAGTGCACGCCTCTTCGAGCGCCTTCAACATGTCGCGCCCGTGCTTACGCATCGTCGAGAGGTAGGAGCGGATGCGGCAGAAGTGCCGCGCCCCCTCCTCACTGCGGAAGCAGCCCGAGACCTTCTGCTGGAGCTTCACCATCCGCAGATCCCGCTCCGCCTGGTTGTTGTCAAAGGGTACATTGAAGTCCGTCAGGAACAGCAGCACCTCTGTCTTCCGCCTCTCCATCCGCAGCAGCAGGTTGCGCGCTTGCTTCTTCATTGGCTCGGGCACCTCGGGCGGCTGCTGCGCCTGAAGCCCATCTGCGATCAGCCGGTCGTAGCTGGCAGTCAGTTCCATCAGCCGCTCGGCGGCCGGTTGCCTCCCGCCCTCTGCATCTGCCCGTTCGACTTCCGCCTTCATCTCCAGCAGCAGCTCTTTGAGCGGGCCAGCCCATATCTTCGTCTCCTCCGAGAGTTCCGCGAAAGAGGTCAACTCCCGCAAGAGGTGCGCCCCGCACAGGGCGTGGCGGCAGCTTGGGTATTGTGTGTAAGAGAGCCACCCGTCGTGGACGCAGGTGCCGCGGTAAGCAGGCAGGATGTCTATCCCGTCGATGGCTGCCTTACCGCGCCGCGCATCCGCGGCGTAGTGCGTCAGGTGAGCGCTGCTCGCCACGTGGACGTAGGCGAGCTTCCCCTTGACCCTCAGCCCAGTCTCGTCGGCGTGCATAATAGGAGAGCGCCGCAAGCCCCGCTTGATCTTTATCTCCGTCTCCAGAAGCCCCGCGGCGCACCGCCTGATGGCCGCCGAGAGCGTCCCGGCGGACATCGCGCAGCCGAAGAGCTCGCGCATCGCCTCGGCTGTACGTGCATACGGCAGCAACTGATAGTCATGAAGGTAGAGCGCACGCGCCATGACAGACGTTCCGTACTGTACCGTTGCCCTCACCCCTGAGGGGAAGCTGGCCTTCGTCCTGCGCCCACAGGACGAGCAGCGCACGACCTCCGCCCTGTGCTCGGTGACCCGCAGCCTGGCGGGCATCAGCTCGACGACCTGCCGCCGCTCTACGCTCATGCCGCGCGCTCATGCGAGCGGCTCCGAGCAGTGGCGGCACCTCGCCGGACGGTGAGTCACCACGCGATGTGGCTTCGGCATCATCCGCAGCGTGCGGCCGGCGTGGCCGGGCTGACCGCCTACGCGCCTGCCGGAGGGTCGGCGCAGGCTCTTCGTCCGCTTGGCCCACGGCCGATCCGTCGAGGGCGGGCGCAAGCAGTTATGCGAGTGCTTCGTGACGAGCTTCTCCAGCTCCGTGTTACGCCGGCGGAGCCAGTCGAGCTCCCCTCGCGCCTCGCCTAACGCGGCTTTGAGCTGAGAGACCTGACGCTTGAGGCGGCTGATCTCCTCGGAGAGCGAGTCGATGGTGAGCTGCTGGATGTCCGGGTCGGGAGGGCCATAGATGGCTAGTGTCCCGAGCGCCTCCTCGAAGAGTCGCAGCACGGCGGCCGGGCCACGCTGGTAAGTCTTGTAGATCTCGAAGCAGGTCGGCATCGGCGTACTTCCCGGAAGGCATCGCGAGAGGAGACGACTTATAGCTGGCAGGAATGGGCTGAGGGTGTCGTGCAAGTGGCTTTTCTACGCAGCTTAGTCGACCTCCTGAACAGACATCCTCAATGACTTTATTCGTAAAAATTTTATTGTACGAAATACCTTAACCCCAATTAATTCTGCTATTTACGATGATATGGTTACTGACTTAGGGACAGCAATCGGCGGTCATGGTGTGTCATCAGTAAAAATGTTTCCTATCGTGAGGCGTTCAGCACTTCAGAAAGAGAAAGACTTGCTTGTGGGCTAAGCTGTGTCGGGTCAAGTACCTCAACAACGTCATTGAGCAGGATCATCAAGCGATCCAGAGGAGGTGGTGAGCGATGCAATGCTTCCGCTCTTTCCACACCGCCGAGCGGACATTAGAAGGTGTTGACTCACTGAACATGCTAAGGAAGGGACAGGTCAGGGAGTTCTAAAGATTCTGTGTAAGTGAGCTTGAGCCGAGGCCGCCCATCGGCACTCTACCGTCGAAGAGAATCGCGAACTGGTTCATCGCCCCGCTCCAGTTCTTGATCGGCATAGTCCACCTCTTACTGATGTTGCGCAACGCCAGGTACATCAACTTGAAGACCGCCTCGTCGTTCGGGAACTGCGCCCGGTTCTTACTCACCTTGCGCAGCGTCATGTTCAAAGACTCTATCGTGTTCGTCGTGTAGACCGCCCGCCTGATCTCCTCAGGGTAAGAGAACATCGGGACAACTCGCACCCAGTTCTGCCGCCACGACCGCGCGATGACGGGGTAGCTCGCGGCCCATTCCTCATCGAACTGGGCGAGCTGCCGCTCCGCCTCTTCCGCTGTCACCGCCTGATAGACCTCCTTCAGCCCGTCGGCTACGGCCTTGCGGTCCTTGTGCGGGACGTAAGAGAGCGAGTGGCGGACTAGGTGCACCATGCAGAGCTATACCTGCGTCTGCGGGAAGACCGCTTCGATGGCCTCGGGGAAGCCCTTCAACCCGTCCATGCAGGCGATAAAGATGTCCGCCACGCCGCGGTTCTTCAACTCAGTCACCACCTGCATCCAGAACTTCGCCCCTTCGGCCTCGGCCGCCCACATGCCGAGCACTTCCTTCAGCCCTTGCAGGTTGACGCCGAAGGCGAGGTAGATCGCCTTGTTCATCACCCGGCCCTGGCTCTTGACCTTCACAGAGAGCGCGTCGAGGTAGAGGATGGGGTAGACGGCGTCGAGCGGGCGCGACTGCCAAGCGCGGACTTCATCAAGGACGGCGTCGGTGACGGGAGATTAGCGAGGGCGAGATCTCGACGCCGTAAATCTCTTCGAGGTGCCCCTGGATCTCGCGCTGGGTCATCCCGCGGGCGTAGAGCGAGATGACCTTCTCGTCGAGGCCGTCGAAGCGGGTCTGCCCCTTCTTGACGAGCTGCGGCTCGAACTCCGCGTTGCGGTCGCGCGGGACGTCGAGCCGCACCTGCCCGCGCTTGCCGCGCATCGTCTTCGGAGTCGTGCCGTTGCGGGAGTTGCCAGAGTTATCGCCGGCGGCGGAGTGCTTCTCGTAGCCGAGGTGGTGGGTCAGTTCGCCGTCGAGGGCGCGCTCGACCGACCAGGGCCTTGGTGAGTTGCTGGAGCAGTCCGTTGTCGCCGAGCAGGTCTTCAGCCTTCTGGTAGTCTTTCAGCAGCCCGTCGAGTAGTTCGGGTCTAATCAGTGGCATAATCAGGTCTCCTTTCGAGACTGTACGGTTGATTATCGCCACTTACACAGAATTTAGAGAACCTCCGCCCGAACCGCTGCGCGTGCCCTCCAGTCTTGAAGGACGCGGTAGATCATTTCATCTCTTGGATTTTTTTCAGCAATTCTTCAGCCAGTGGGGATTTCAATCTGACGAGCTGTTGGTGTTGCTCCAGAGCGGCCTGTTTGTTCTTAGTTGCGATGTAAGTCAGCCCCATGTCGTAATGCATCAGAGCGGGCCCCTCCGGAAAGTCCAGCTTCTGAAAGTAGCCCATAGCCTCAGCGTACTGGCCTCTGAGACGCGCTATTCGACCGAGGTAGAGATCCTTGGTTGAGGAATCATCGGCACTGAGGCGAGCAATGGCTTCCTCATAATAGTGGATCGCTTCCTCGTTTTTTTGCTGCTCTTCGTAAATCTTTGCCAGCTCTTTATACGGATAGAAGTAGGTCGGCGTCAGCCCGGCCGCCGTTTTTAGATGCTTGATGGCTTCCGGGTAATTCTTCTCGGACTTATATATGTAGGCCAAGTTATAGTACGTTGTGAGAAACGTCGGGGTGCTTTCGGTCAATTTAAGCAGCCGCCGGATGGCTTCAGCGCGGTCTCCTTTGAGGTCATAGGTAAAGGCCAGATAGGACACGGCTTCAGCGTAATCCGGCTTGAGTTCGATTGCCCTTTCGAGCATTTTGATGGCCGCGTCATGGTTACGCTTCAGTTCCGAATAAACGCGGGCCATTTCAAAATAAATTCTGGCATCCTTCGGGGAATAATCGGCGGCCTTCTGAAAGTTGAAGAGCGCGTCGTCGGCCCTGAAATTTTCTCGATAGGTTATCCCCAACTCGAAGTAAGCGTCGGCGTAATTTTGTTTGACTTCGATGGCTTTCTTCATCCACCTGACCGCTTCGTTAAAGTCATCTTCTCTTCTCTTCAGTTTGAACCTGAGACCGTAAATGACTCCTAGGGTATGATATGACCTGATGCCAGGTTCCGACTCAAGTTCAATCGCTTTCTTTTGCTGGACGATAGCCTCATCATATTTACCCTGCTTTAAATATATTTTCGCAAGGGTGGAGTAAGGCAACGGCTTATCCGGGGCGCGTTTGATTGCTTCCTGAGCATTTTCGATAGCTAAGGTATTGCGCCCCAGGCCGGCATATATTGCTCCGAGAATCTGGTAGGTGGTAGCTTTATTGGGCTCTAACGACTCGTAGCGAATTGCCTTGTTGAATTCTTCGATGGCCGGCTCAACTTTTCCCTGGAAGACGTAGACCAATCCCAGAAAAGAGTGGAACGCGGCATAGTCATGCCTTAGTTTGATGGCCTCGTCGAATTGCTTGGCAGCTTCCTCATAAAGCTCTGCCTGTCGCTTGAGGTCGGACTCAAAGGTGCCTTCCACGAAGGCCGTCCAACCCAGACCGAAGTGCCCTCCTGCTTTTAAAAGATTGAACCCGGAGTCGCACTTCGGCGCTTTCAACGAGGCCAACTGGCTTTCAAGTCTCTTGACTTTGCCAAAGTAGAGATTGGTTTCCTTGATCGCTTCCTGATAGCGGAACTGAAGCGCCAAAGCGCATGCCAGCGCCATGTGGGTCACCGGGGTGGCGTGGCCGTATTCGATGGCTCTCTTGAGACTGGAGGCCGCTTGCCTGGCGGCCTCCTGCTGCTTTTCCTGTTCCTTCGCATCACCCACTAAATCCATATCGGCAAATACATCAGTGGCCGGGAGCAATTGCGCTATGCCTAATTTGAAGTAAGCCTTGGCGAAATCAGGTTTAACGCTGACGGCTTTCTGGTATTGCGTGATAGCTCCTTGTATGTCCAATTGCCCTTTCAAATGAAGATCACCTAAGGCCAAGTGCGCCGCTGCCTTGTCTTTGGCAAGTTGCGCGTCGATGATATGTTTGATTCGATCAATCGCTTCCTGACGCCTCCCTTTTACCGCATAGAGAAGCCCCATCCCACTGACGGCCTCGACATTAAGGGGGGCCTGTTCAAGGGCCTCCTGAAACTGTTCCTGGGCATGGTCATAACGCGCTTCTTCGGAGTAGGTGTAGCCTAAGCCTATCCGCGCTTCGAGGTAGTGTTTGTCGAGCTCAATGGCTTTGCGATAGGCTTCGATCGCCGAATCATTGCAGGTCAGATCCAAATACAAATTGCCCAGACCGTAATAAGAGCGCGCATCTTGCGGGTTCAGCTTTTGGGCCTGTTGGTAATAGTAGAAGGCTTGTTGGTAATCGCTGACATCACGCGCCTGATTACCCAGTTTGATCGCCTGCTCAATTTCCTGCTGCTTCTTGTTCGCACGCCTGTTTGGAAGGCGGTTGATTTTGGGGTTAGGTGAACGGTCAGGTCTGGTGACATCACGCTCCCAGATAAAGACTTGGCCGGAGGCTGAATGTAAGTAACCGCTGCCGAGGAGCAACGTGACCGCCAAGACGAATAGTGTTCTGACAGAAGGAGAGCAGTTTTGGTTAGTCATGAGGCTGCTTCCCGGTCAACTGAGACCTGAAGTTATTCACGGGCTTGTGGTTTATTGCCAGACCCTGACCATTTTATCCTTTCCTCCGGTCATTAGCGTCTGTCCATCAGGGGAAAAAGCCACAGACCTTTGAGGCGCTCGAACCCTATCTCGACTCATTATAAGCTTAGAGGCTCCGGTTGTGACATCCCATAATCTTATCGTTCCATCTTCGCTGGCGCTGACCAGAGTTTTATCATCCGGCGAAAAGGCGATAGAGGTTATAAAAGCTTGGTGTTCGGCTTCAAGCGGTTTTAACTCCTCCCAAGTCTGTGCTGGCAGGCGGTATGACCATAGTTTTATAGTTGCGTCACGGCTGCCACAAGCCAGGTACTTGCCGTCGCTGGAGAAAGCAAGCGTCGTGAGCGGCTGTTCGTATCTTTTTAAGATTACGCTTTGCCCATCGCCCCCCAGTTTCCACAGGCGGAGCGTCCGGTCATAGCTCGCGCTGGCTAAAGTGTTGCTGTCTGGGGAAAACGTGAGGGCAATTACCGCGTATTCATGCCCTTGCAGAGTTTCTGACCTCCATCCGTTATGCGCGCTCAAGAGTCTGATCTCTTTGTCGCTCTCTTTTAGCTCTCCACTACAGCTTGCGAGAGTCTTGCCATCGGGCGAAAACGCTAGACGCCGGACAGGTTTGGTGTGTTCACGTAGCGGGGGAGCTATGGCTCGTCCCGTCTGCGGATCCCAGAGCATAATAGTCGTGTCGCGGCTGCCGCTGGCTAGTGTTGTTCCGTCAGGTGAAAACGCGATTGAGTAAACTGCGCCAGTGTGTCCGGTCAACGGTGGGAATTTACGAGTCCAAGTCTTCGTGTCCCATAGAATAATGGTCTGGTCCTCGCTGGCGCTCGCGGCTATCCTGCCGTCAGGCGAGAAAGCGACAGACCACACAATATCCGTGTGGCCATTCCGCTGATGCTTGAGTTCAAAGTCGGTTAACGTTACGCTTTCCGGCGGCTCAGGTACTGGTAGCGATTGCGTCTCTTTGGCGGCAGGCTTCACTTTTGTAGCTATCAGTTCCAGCCATCGGGGAAAAGAAACAAACACCACAGTAAAAGTTATGAGTAGACCAAGTAGAAGTCCGATGACGAGCCAAGGACCTCCGGCTCGGCGCAAGCGTGTGAGCGTTTTAGCCGCTGGCGGCACCTGCTCGATGTCGCCGTGTGAGAACGGGTCATGCTCTGGCAGAAACGGCAACCTGAAAGAGTCATCTTTAGAACCTGCCGGGATTGATTGAGTATCTAAAGCCTCCTTCAGGTCCGCGTGTAAAGGCCCACTTTCAACTTCTTCTAAGAGTTGCGGGGGGCAAATTTTCCTTAATGTGCTGGCGCGTTTATGAAGCGCCTTAACCAACCGGATGTAGCCATCGTCCGCGAAATAATTGACCCACTGCCAGCGTTTTAACCGCTGAGGGAGGTCACAATCTTCAAGCCTCAGCGGAATAATGAAAATAGTTCCTTCAGGTTGTTTATCCGCGGCGTCCAAGGCGACTGTAAGTTCTTTCTGTATGTATCCAACTTTATTGATAGATGTCTTAGACAGACAAGCAATAATGATATGACTCGCTCGTACAGCTTCCGTAATCTCAAATTCCCAATCTTGTCCTGGCAGTAAGTCTTCCTCATCAAACCACGGTTCAAAACCGTCTTCTCGTAGTTTTTTGTATAAGTGACGTACGGCAGCCTTGTCATCGGATGAGTGACAAAGAAAAACTCGCAGCCTGTGGGAACTCTCTGAGTTGCTACTCATAAAGATCGGCGAAGAATCCTGACCCACCCGTCACTTTCTTACCCGAAATCCTTATAGTCTTAGAAGCACCGTGACATTGCATTGACGCGCTGACGCAGCCGCTCAACTACATTCGGGAGGTCGCCTTCGGGGGTGATTAGTGGCGAACGGGCGTTCATTCGATTATCTCGCTATTGCAGAGTAATTTCGCGGCTGAATTCGTCAGCAGATACTCCATGCTAGTAAGCTGGTATGGAGAGAAGTCAGACGCAAGACTGCTCGGCACGGATGCTATAAATGCCTGAGCCGCAGACAGTGCGGCACCGCCATCTTTGTTCCCATCCTAGAATCGCCCGGCTACGACACACAGGTGCTATCCACCTATAAATACCACCTCGGCCGCTTCGGCTGGAAGAACTCCATCGCCAGCCTGCTCAGCTTCTACGCTGGGGCCTACCGCCTGGAGCAAGGCATCACGAGTCCGCTGCAACCTTCGAGCACACATCGCTCGGACGTTCCAGGCTGGCCTTTAATCCCGTTCCCAGCCTTGAAGATATCGGCGATGACGTGGAAGCCTTCGCGCGCTTCATGCACTCGACCAAGGCCCGAGTCTGCCGGTGTGCTTGCCGGTGTGCTGATCTTGCTTGAGGACGATGTTAATCGTGAACTCCGCCATTACGTCTTTCAGTTACCTGACGTGCATGACTACCCTCATCCATCGTCATACCCAAGAAAATTAATCGCGTTCTGGTCCAAGTTCTCCCGCCCGTGGTCGTAGCGCATCACGGTCTTCGGGTCCCGATGTCCACTCATCATTTGCACCTGCCGGTAAGAGAGTCCTTGGTCCAAGGCCCGCGTGATGGCCGTTCGCCGCAGATCGTGCGGTGAGAGTTTGCCCACCCCCGTGAATCTCCCCCACTTCCTCACAATGTGCCATGCCATCGTTGAGGAAAGCGGTTTATCGAACTCCAGCGTCCGGTAGTTGGTGTGCGGCTGGAAGACGTACTGCTCGGGGCCGCCCGAGTGCTGTACCTCCCGACGCTTCCGATCGAGCTGGATGTACTCGTCTATGGCCTGTCTGACGTCCGGGGGGATGGGCTGCGTCCGCTCCCTGCCCCCCTTCACCTTCAGCCGCACCGTCCACCGCCCGTGGCTCCACTTGATCTGCGATAGCCGCAGCGAGCACGCCTCCGAGACCCGTAGGCTCGTCCGCAGCATGAGCAGCAGCAGCGCATAATCCCTCGCGCCTTCCGGCTTCGCGCGGTCGGGGCCCGCGAGCAGGTGCCGGACCTCCTTTGCCGACAGCGCCCTCCCGCTCAAGTCGTCCGGCACCGTCGGCGGCGGCACCAGTTTAGCGAGCGCCGGGTTCGTCTGGACGTAACCGCCGACAACTAAGTAATCGAAGAGTGACCTGACGACCGACAGCTTGAACGAGACGGTCGAGGCGCTGCGCTTGTGCCCGATCAGGTGGTCGCGCCACCGCTGCACGTCTGAGGGCGTGATCTCGGCCGGCTCCTTCTGCTTCTGGAAGGTAAAGAACTCGCGGACGACCCTGCGGTAGGCGCGACGCGTCTCCTCTGAGACGGAGCGCTCGCAGAAGGTCGCCGCCACCCTTGAGTCGAAGCGGCGGGACAAAGTGGCAGCAGTAGAGAGCTGATTTGTCAGGGACTGAGAACTGTAATTATTAGGCATCGTGGAAGGAGGAACCTCCCGGCTGATCTTTTCGAGCAGAACGGCAGGAAATATGCGCCCCCTCCTTATTCAGCGTCAAGAGAATAATTAAGGTAAGTGTCAATCTACGAAATGCCATATCCCTTTTATGTTCATCATATATGCTGGAACAGTTGATTATGTAGGGACAGCCTTCTGACCGACGCCCTGCCCGCAGCTCATCACACCGCCGCCGTGACGGCCGCTAGCGCGAGCGCCGGCACCCGGCGTGCCGGTGAAGGTTGTGGAGCCCCGCACCTACAGAGCTACGCCCCCACCCGGTGTGAAACAGAATCGCGCGCCCGGTGTCTATACTGTAGTAGACGCCGACGGACTCATCCGTTTCGCCACGTGGTTCCGACACCCGCCGTTAAGACCTTTGCTTCTGCCTGACGAGGGTTCGCCCGCCGCGCAGATTTTCCGTTGACAAAGTAGCGGCCGATCCTTATCGTGCGGGCGTCTTCCAGAGACGTTCCTCTTGGCCCGCAAGGGGCCTAGCCTCAGCGAGCGCTACCGACAGCCTTCCCATCGGTAGCCTCACTCCTACAGCCGCTTTCGGAGTAAACAGATGCCGCGCCCCTCATCGCCGCTGACCCTCATTGTTCGCCTCGCATTCTGCTTCTGCCTGCTAGCACACCCCGGCCTCTTCCGGGCCACGGCCGTCAGCCACGGCGGGAGGACTCCTGCCCTGCACGTGCCGCCGATCGGCCCCGCCTCCATAAAGGCGAGGGAGGCTTTGAGGCGCGAGGGCGAGCTACTCGTCCGCTTCCGCGAAGGCGTCCCCGAGGAGGTGAAAGGCGCGGCTGTGGCCGCAAAGGGTGCCCGGCGCAAGGGCGGGCTGCGCGGCGAATCGGGGTTGGAAAAGCTCGGACTCGCGGCCGGGCAGGACGCTGCCGAGGCGGCCGAGCAGTGGCGCTCGCTGCCCGAGGTCGAGTTCGCCGAGCCGAACTACCTGGTCGGCCGCGACCAGGCGGGCCCGGACGACCCGCGCTTCGCGGAGCAGTGGGCGCTCAGGAACGAAGGGCAGGCGGGCGGCTCAGCCGGCTCGGACATCAACGCCTTCGGGGCCTGGGCCGAGACGACCGGTGCGCGCACGACCGTGGTGGCGGTCGTCGACAGCGGCGTTGACCTCACCCACCCCGACCTCAAGGACAACCAGTGGGTTAACCCCTCGGAGGTGGACGGCAATGGCGAGGACGACGACGGCAACGGCTTGGCGGACGACACGCACGGCTGGGATTGGGTCGCCGGAAGCGGCGTCGTCCGCGACGAACAGGGGCACGGCACCTCGGTGGCGGGCCTCATCGCCGCCGAGGGCGACAACGGCGCGGGCGTCTCGGGCGTGATGTGGCAGGCGAGTTTGATGAGTCTGCGGGTGCTGGATTCCTCGGGCGTGGGCGACGTGGCCGCCGCGGTCGAGGCGATTGACTACGCCGTCGCCCACGGGGCGGCGGTCGTCAACTGCTCGTGGGGGACTGACGCCGAGTCGCGCTTCCTGCGGGACGCTATTGAGCGCGCGGGCCGCCGCGGCGTGTTGGTGGTCGCCTCGGCCGGCAACTCCGGCCGCGACCTCGACTCCGCGCCCTACTACCCGGCCGCGTTCGACCTCCAGAACGTGATCTCGGTGGCCGCGACCGACGGCTTCGACCACCTCACTTCATTCTCCAACCGGGGCGCGACGCGCGTCGCGGTGGCCGCGCCAGGCGCGCACCTGCTGACGACTCAGTCCGGCGGCGGCTACCACCTCGTGACCGGCACGTCCGCGGCCGCGCCGCTCGTCGCCGGCATCGCCGGCCTGATCAAGACCCTGCGGCCGATGCTGGGCGCGGCCCAGGTGCGCGCGACCGTCGTGGGTGGCGCGCGCCCTGTCGAGGGGCTGGCGGGCGTGGTCGCCTCCGGCGGGGTGGCCGACGCCTCCGGCGCGCTCGAAGCCCTGCGCGGCGACCCGCGCGGGGGCCGAGGGAACGGTCAGGGCGGAGGCCCCTACGTGCCGCCCGGCCTCGGGGACGACCCGGGCCTGCGACTCGGGAGGGAGAAGAAAGGTCTGGCCGTTGAGCCGCCGAAGGTTGTGGAGGGCGCGCCCGGCCCCGGCCTGCCCGAGCTCGACCATTCGCGCGGCGTCCGCACCTCGCCCGAGGCGGCGGCACCTGCGCCCCCGATCCGGGTCGACCTCCCGTGCCTCGACTGCGACCCGTCGGGCGGCGGGGGCGGGGCCAGCTACCCCTCCGACCCCTACTTCGCCACGGCCCGCGTCAGGCCGGCCAACGCGACGGGCGCGCCGGGCGTCACCCCCGGCTCGCGCAACTTCAACTGGTCGCTGCCGCTCGTCTCGCTGCCGGGGCGCGCCGGCCTCGACCTCTCGCTCGCCCTCCACTACAACTCGCTGGTCTGGACGAAACAGGGCTCCTCCATCCAGTACAACGCCGACCACGGCACGCCCGGCCCCGGCTTCCAGCTCGGCCTGCCGCGCCTCCAGGCCCGCCACCTCAACGCCGACACGGGCGCTCACGCCTACGTCCTGATTACGCCCTCGGGCGGGCGCGTGGAACTCAAGCAGGTCGGCACGACGAACGTCTACGAGGCGCGCGACGGCTCGTTCCTACAGCTCACCTTCGACGGCACGACGCCGGTCGTGCGCTCGACCGACGGCACGCAGTACCGCTTCGGCACGAAGGCGGGGGCCGAGTGGCGCTGCACGCAGATCAAAGATCGCAACGGTAACTACATCTCCGCCTCTTACAACGCGGCGAACGGGCACCTGCTCTCCGTCACCGACACGCTGGGCCGCGTCGTCAGCTTCAACTACAACGCCGACGGCAACCTCTCGACCATCACCCAGACATGGGCCGGAGCCACACACACTTACGCCACCTTCGCCTACGGCTCCGTCCCGATGTCGTTCAGCTTCTCGGGGCTCGCCGTCTACGGCGCGACGAGCGGCGCGGGCCGCGGCGTGCTTTCCTCCGTGACGCTCTCGACGGGCGAGTCCTACCACTTCGAGTACAACGGCTACGGGCAGGTCTTCCGCGTCCGCCGCAAGGCCCCCAACGCCAGGCTGCTGGCGCAGACGACCTACACCTTCAACCTCTCGGGGGCGCAGACCGACTGCCCGCGCTTCACGGAGCGGCGCGAGTGGGCGGCCTACTGGAACGGCGACCCCGACGGAGTCCCGGCGGCGGCTGAGGAGGCCGTCACCGCCTACGCGCAGACGGCCGGGGCCACGTGGGCCGACCCCGAAACGAGTGTGCAACAGACGGGGACGCTGGCCGAGGTGACGGCCCCGACGGCACGATCCATAAGCAGTATTCGCACGCTTCGGGGTGGGACGCCGGGCTTCCGCTGCTCGAAGAGGTCTGGTCGGGAGGGGCTAGGCGCAAGTGGACGAGCGTCAAATACACCCAGAGCAACACATCCCTCGGCTACTCCGAGAATCCGCGTGTGGTGGAGACGAACGTCTACGACTCGGACGGCAACCGCCGGCGCACGACCGTCGAGTACAGCGCTCAGTCTGCCTCCTTCAACCTGCCCTCCGCCGTGGTCGAATATGCCGCCAACGCGACGACGGTGCTGCGCCGCAACTACACAGATTACAAGTGGGACGCGGTCTACATTGACCGGCGGATCATCGGCCTCCTCTTTCGCCGCTCCGTCTACGACGGGGTGTGGAACCTGCTGACTAAGACCGAGTACGGCTATGACTGGGGCGGCGAGCTGTTCGAGGACGTGCCCGGCGGCGTGCATGTCACGCAGCACGACCGCACGAATTACGGCCCGGCGCTCATCTCGGGGCGCGGGAACCTCTCGCAGGTGGCCCGTTTCGACATCACCGACCCCAATAACGCCAGTGGCACTATCGTAGAGACGAAGTGGCGCGTTAACGTGACCGGCTCGGTGCTGATGGAGCGCGACCAACTCTGGCACCAGAAATTCTACGAGTACGACGACTCGTTCTCCGACGGCAACAACGCGCGCAACACCTTCGCCTACCCGACGAAGGTCACCGACGCTGAAGGGTATTCCGCCACGACGCGGTACAACTTCGACTTCGGCGCGCCGACCTCCGTTCGCGTGCCGACGTCGGGGACGGGCGCGGCTGTTACCTACGCCGAGGTGCAGACTCAGTACGACGTACACGGCCGCGTCGAGCGGGTCGCTAACCTCGTCAACAATGGCTACAAGCGTTGGGTTTACGAGCCGAACGGCGCCTACGTCCACACCTACGAGACGATTAGGGGGACGGCGCAGGCCGACGAGTTTCACACGTGGCGCGTCTTCGACGGGGCGGGGAGGGTGCGCGCCACGGCCGCCGACCACCCCGGCAGCGAGGGCGGCTACGCGGGGCAGTATTTCATCTACGACAAAGTGGGGCAGCTCGCGCGGCGCTCGAACCCGACCGAGATGGACTCCGCGTGGCAACAGAAGGGCGACGACGCGGCTTGGGTCTACACGCTCCAGGATTACGACTGGCAGGGGCGGCCCGTCCAGACCACCAACCCTGACGGCACAACGCGCGTGCTCACCTACGGCGGGTGCGGCTGCGCCGGAGGCGGACTCACGACCGTGCAGGACGAGCACGGGCGGCGGCGGCGGCTGACGAACGACGTGCTCGGCCGGCTCTCGAAGGTCGAGGAACTGGACTGGGAGGGGGGAGTCTACGCGGCGACGACGTATACCTATAACTTGCGCAACCAGCTCACGCAGATCAGCCAGCAGGGGCAACTCCGCACCTTCGAGTACGACGGCCATGGGAGGCTGACGAAGAGCACCACCCCGGAGCAGGGCGCGACCACTTTCAGCTACTTCGCCGACGACGCCGTCAGCGTCGTGACGGACGCCCGCGGGGCGACGGCCGCATTCGCCTACCCGCCGCGACACCTGACCTCGTCAGTGACCTACGGCGTCGCGGCGGGTAAGACGAAGACGTGGGCCGACACGGCCAACGTCGCCTACGCCTACGACGCGGCTGGCAATCGCACGCAGATGACCGACGGGCAGGGGACGGCCACGTACCACTACGACTCCTTGGGCCGGCTCGACTGGGAGGAGCGCAACTTCACGGCGCTCGCGGGCACGACCGACCCGCCCGCCTACCGCTTCACCTACGGCTACAACGTCGGCGGCGAGCTGACCTCGCTCACCTACCCGTCGCAGTTCGCCAGCCCCGCCCCCCGCGTCACCTACTCGTACGACGACGCCGGACGCGTCTCGGCCGTGGGCGCGGCCAACTACGGCGGCGTGACAAGCTACGCCTCCGCCCTTCAGTACCGCGCCTTCGGCGCGCTCACGTCGCTTAGCTACTCGAACGGGCGCACGCTCTCGGCCAACTACGACAGCCGGCTGCGGCCGACGACTTGGAGCGTCGCCGGCGTGCTCGGTTACAACTACGAGTACCAACACTTCAACGAGCGGACGGGGCGCGTCACCTATGCCGAGAGCCTCACGGACGCGACGCTCGACCGCTCCTACGAGTACGACCACGTCGGCCGCCTCGCCGTCTCGCACTCCGGAACAGAGGCACGCGCCCACACCGAGACGGGCCAGTGGGGCGTGCAGGACGGCCCTTTCTCGCAAGGGTACGAGTATGACGCGTGGGGCAACATGACGCGCCGCCGCGGGTGGGGCGGTGATGTGCAGGGCGGCTCGCCCGCCGCCTCGACCGACCTCTCATACACCTACGCGAACAACCGCCGTACGGGGTCGGGAGTCTCCTACGACGCGGCCGGAAACCTGACGGCCGCGTCTGGGCAGACGTTCGCATACAACGCCGTGGGGAACCAGACATCGGCCTCGGCGACGAACCTGCAACAGCACTACGACGGCGACGGGCTGCGGGTGAAGAAGACCGAGACCGGGTTGGCCCCGCGACTCTACCTGCGCTCGTCGGTGCTGGGTGGGCAGGTGGTGGCGGAGGTGGTCTGGACGGGCTCGGCTTGGGTGTGGGGCCGCGGCTACGTCTACCTCGGCCGGGAACAGCTCGCGGTGCAGCAGTCGGGGTCGCCCAAGTTCGTGCACGAGGCTCCGATCACGAAGTCTAAGCGGGTAACCGACATGACGGGCGCGGTCGTCAGCGCGGTGGAGGCCGATCCGTGGGGAGCAGACACCAGCAGCAGCAGCAACGCCGCCTTCCAGCCCAAGAGGTTCGCCTCGTACGAGCGCGACGCGAACGGCTCGGACGACGCGATGTTCAGGAGGTACAACCGCGCCCACGCGCGCTTCGACCAGCCCGACCCTACGGACGACTCTTACGACCTCACTGACCCACAGTCGCTCAACCGCTACTCCTACACTCAAAACGATCCCGTCAACTTCGTCGATCCGACGAGCTTAATGAGCGTATGCTTCCTCGGGCTGGAGGTACGATCGGCCGAGACAGGGGCCCCGGGGATACTCTACTTCGGTAGCAACTGCGTTGAGGTCGGCGACCGTTGGGGCGGATACTTCCCGCCTGACAGGCCGATTAACGACGGGGGCGGCGGGCAACCCCGCCCGACGCTGAAAGAAGTCCTGGAAGCCCTCGAGAAATGCCTGAAGCAGGTGTTCAAGGACTCCGACATCAAGCTCAAGGATTTCTCGGCGGCGTCTAACGGCCAGGACGGGAGCGCGCGGGCGACGTGGAGTAAGCCGGGCAGACAGGACGTGACGATCAAAACCAGCGTCGGGGCAGGCGGCGAGTGGCTCGCCAAAATTTTCAACCCCGAAGCGAAGTACATCGCGGGCTACACAGACCGGGGCGAGCCGGGGCAAAATTATGTCGCCGGAGACCTGCGGGAGTTCACAGAAGCGGGCAAGATTGAGTTAAGAGGCGACAGCGGGGAGTTGAGTAAGATCATCGGTGATCCTTACCTGGTCGGGCAGATACACGAACTCGGCAACTCGATCTCCGCGTTCAAGTCCGGCCGGTCGAATTTCGAACCTTACGGGGACCCGAAAGACCCCGTTGATACAGACGCCGGATACCAAGTTGACAAATGCATGGTGAAGGAGTTGTCCGGCAAGTGAGGAAGTTGCTATGCGCGCGCATCAGTCTTCTACGTGGTGCCCAGCCTCAAGCGTTCTGAAGGCCCTGAGCCTCGTCTGCCTCGTCGGTGTGGCCCCTGTCCGTGCCCAAGCGTCGGACGCGACCGGGTGCACTAAGGTTCCGAGTGTCATCAAAGTCGCCGCCGCGCCGGCGTGGGAAGTGCGTGCATCAAGGATTAACGCCGCAGGGACGTTATCCCGCGTCCACTTCATTGACGAGCGCAACGGCTGGGCGGCGGGCGAGCGCGCCCTTTACCGAACCGCCGACGGCGGGGAGAGTTGGAGGCAGGCGGCGGTGAAAGTGCCGGCGGGTTTCAGGGTCGCCCGGATTCTCTTCGTCAACCCTTCATTCGGCTGGGTCGTCTTGGAGAAGTTTAGCTACGGCTTCAAGGATCGGCGGCTCTGGCTCGTTAGCACGGGTGACGGCGGCCAGAGTTGGCGGCCCCGTCTGAAATTACAAGGCGCTTTCGACGGTGGCCTCTCCTTCGCCGCCGACGGCGCGGGGTGGCTCGCGGTCAACCGTTTCCGCCCGCCGGCGTCTTTCGGCCCGCAGGTCTTCCGCACGACCGACGGGGGGGCGAGTTGGGCCGACGCCTCGGGCGACCTGCTTAAAGCCGCGCCGGCTAACGAGGCCGGGTTCAGCGTGATGCTCTCCGGCGTGGCCGCGGCGTCGAGTTCCCGCGCGACCCTCGGCGCGACCGGGGGCGAGACCTTCACAACGGACGACGGCGGGCGAGGTTGGCGCGGCACGGCCTTCCCTTGCCGCAGCAGCGGGCACGTCCGCTCGCTCCGCATGGGCATGAAAGGGAGCGGCCGCCTGTGGATGGAGGAGGGGGCCGACAGCCTCGAAGGCTACCGGGCGGATGTATTCGAGCAGCAAGGCGGGGGCGACTGGGTCAAGTATTCCCTGCCGAACTTCGCGATCGCTGATGCATTTTACGTGACCGAGAACGAAGCCTTCGCCGCCGGGAGTCTTATTGACCCGGGGACACAAAGGCGGGAGGCTGCCGTGCTGCACTCCGTGGACGGGGGGCGCAGTTGGACGCTCGTCCACCGCGACGCCCGGGCGAAAAGGTTCCACTCGCTGGCAGCGCTCAGCCACAGGGCGGTCTGGGCGGCGGGCGAGGCCGGGTTGGTCATCCGCCTAACCGCGCCCGAGTGAGAACGAGCTATGCAGGTGGTACTGGCGCTACCAGCTCTCCTATCGCGATCTGGAGGAGATGACGCGGGAGCGCGGACTGGCTGTGGACCATGTGACGATTTCAGATGGGTACAGCGCTACGCCCCTGAGATCAGTAGACGGATGCGCCCGTACCTGAAGATGAGCGGTGCCTCCTACCGGCTAGATTAGCTCTTTCAATCCTCCGCGACGGCGTAATCTTCCACTCTCTCATTAATAACTCCGCGAAACCTGAGAAGATGACGAGCCGTGCTTAAGCCGGAGCATGTGCGTCTCTTTGGGCGGAATTTAGGTATGTCGCCATGCCTCATCAACGGCCGGCGCAATTAGCGCCCGCGGCTCGCGGAACTTTTTAATTGACAGACCCGACGGCCCAGACGTAATCTCCCCGGGCGCAGGAAGTACACAGGTCGCGCGAGCCCCTCACGGACCGCGCTGGCGCCACTCTCTTACGCCACACGGGGCACCTGAGCGCTCCTACTACTTCACCCATGAACCTCAACCGGCTCTCTCACCACCCGGTACTCACCAACTCCGCACTTAGCATCACCACCGGCGAGTAACCGACCGGCGCCGGCCCATGCCCGCGGCACATCCACGCGGACACGGGGAGTCGCCGACTGAAGGTGGTCTGAACCCTCAACCTTACAGTGAGGAGATCATGATGAATCAGAAACTCAGCGCGCGCCCGGCCGCGCGCCGGCTCGTCCTCAGGCTCCTGGCGGTCACGATCCTCGCGGCGTTGCCGTTGACCGCTTACGCCCAAGGGGTTAACAGCCTCCAATTCCCCTGCAACCCACGCGAGAGCCGCGCCGACTTCGACGGCGACTGCAAGACCGACGTCTCGACCTTCAACCGCAGCACCGGGCTCTGGGCGGCCCGCAACAGTTCGAACAACCAGTTCGCCTCCTTCTACTTCGGGCAGAGCGGCGACATCGCCGCGCCCGGCGACTACGACGGCGACGGCAAGACCGACGCGGCAGTCTTCCGCCCCGGCGATGAAACATGGTGGTACATCCGCCAGCCGGACGGCTCCCTCAAAGCCGTACGTTTCGGCCTGAGCGGCGACATCCCCGTGGCCCGCGATTACGACGGCGACAACAAGGCCGACGTGGCGGTCTTCCGCCCAGGTAACGGCTTCTGGTACATCCTCAAGAGCAGTACCAACACCATGATGAGCGTGCAGTGGGGCCAGACCGGCGACCGCGTCGTGCCGGGCGACTATGACGGCGACGGCAAGACCGATGTAGCCATC
>Ga0196962_10000242_pt1 | contig 27025 bp, 27 predicted proteins | sample S3v_20metaG_FD_183186 | JGI IMG/M metagenome (GOLD analysis project Ga0196962, IMG submission 183186) | Soil microbial communities from Anza Borrego desert, Southern California, United States - S3+v_20 | ecosystem: Environmental > Terrestrial > Soil > Desert | place: USA: California | collected...
CCGCCGCTGGGTCGACGCCCAGGGGTCGGACTCGCTGACGCCGATCCTCTCGCTCGAGGACCGAATCGCGGCCTGGCGCGAGGTCTCCGGCAATGAGATCACGCCCTACGTCGGCGCGATCGAGGAGCCGGAGCTGCTCGAGCGCGTGATCGTCGAGACGAAGCCCGAGGCGATCGTCCACTACGGCGAGCAGCCGTCGGCCCCCTATTCGATGGGGAGCCGCACCCAGGCGGTCGAGACCCAGCAGAAGAACGTGATCGGCACCCTCAACCTCCTCTTCTTCATGCGCGACCACGTCCCCGACGCGCACCTGGTGAAGCTCGGGACGATGGGCGAGTACGGGACCCCGAACATCGACATCGAGGAGGGGTTCATCGAGATCGAGCACAACGGGCGCAAGGACACGCTGCCGTTCCCGAAGCTGCCGGGCTCGCTGTACCACCTGTCGAAGGTCCACGACTCGCACAACATCCACTTCGCCTGCCGGATCTGGGGGCTGCGCTCGACCGATCTCAATCAGGGCGTCGTCTACGGGATCGAGACCGATGAGACCACCCTCGACGAGCGCCTCTGCACCCGGTTCGACTACGACGAGGTGTTCGGAACGGTCCTGAACCGTTTCTGCGTCCAGGCCGTGATCGGCCACCCGCTCACCGTCTACGGCAAGGGCGGGCAGACGCGCGGCTTCCTCAACATCCGCGACACGCTCCAGTGCGTCGAGCTCGCGGTCGAGAACCCCGCCGACCGCGGCGAGTACCGGGTGTTCAACCAGTTCACCGAGCAGTTCTCGGTCGGTGAGCTCGCCGAGCTCGTCAAGACCTCGGCCGAGCACATCGGCTACGAGGTCGAGGTCGACAACGTCGACAACCCCCGGGTCGAGCTCGAGGAGCACTACTACAACGCTACGCACACGAAGCTCCTCGACCTCGGGCTCGACCCGAAGCTGCTCGGCGAGGAGCTCGTAGAGTCGATGATCCACGCGATCGAGCGCCACAAGGATCGCGTGATCGACTCGGTGATCGATCCGCGCACCCGCTGGGACTCGGGCAGGGCCTCGCAGGCGGGCGTCAGCTAGCGAGCTGCCCGACGCGATTGACGCGCCTCGGCCCGGCGGATAGCGTAAGCCGCGCTTGGGGGCCTCGGGGAACGATGACGGCGACCCGAGGGGAGGACCGCAATGACGAAGCGCTGGGTGATGGTCGCGTGCGTTCTCGCAGTCGCGACCGGCGCCTTCGTGGCCGCGTGCGGCGACGATGACGACGAGACGGCGACCGAGGAGACCTCAAGCGGGCAACCTGGAGCCGCGGAAGCCGACGCACTGCAGGACGAGATCGCCGATCTCGACGACGAGGCGCAAATCAGGCGCATCGGGGACGCTTGGGCGGAGCCATTCGCGGCGGAGGAGGAGGTGATGTGCGGATACCTGCATCCGGACATCGCTCCGGCTCCGGAGAGCTGCGATCAGTACCTCGAAGGCGCTCTCACACGAAGCACTGTGGTTCAACGAAGCTTCGCCGGCGCAACGGTGAGCAAGGTCACGATCGAGGGGGACACCGCCAAGGCGACGTTCACCAATGGTGAGCCGGTTCTGTTCGCCAAGGATCTCGACGGGGCCTGGAGGATCACCGAGGTGAGCCCGGCCGCGCCATGATCTGACCACCCGGAGCAGGACATGCGCCGCGGGTCGAGGCCTTGGCTACCATCGGCGCATGAGAGCTGCCGACGCTCTGATGGAGGCTCTGAAGGCCGAGGGAGTCGAGCACGTGTTCGGGATCCCGGGCGGCGCCAACCTGCCCACCTACGACGCCCTCGTCGACGCCGACCTCGACCACATCCAGGCGCGCCACGAGCAGGGGGCCGGCCACATGGCCGAGGGCTACGCGAAGGCGTCGGGCAGGGTCGGGGTCGCGATGGCGACCTCGGGCCCCGGCGCGACCAACCTCGTCACCGCGATCGCCGACGCGATCATGGACTCGGTCCCGACCGTGTTCATCACCGGTCAGGTCCGGACCGAGCTGATCGGCACCGATGGCTTCCAGGAGGCCGATGTCAGCGGGATCACGCTGCCGATCGTGAAGCACTCGATGATGGTCACCGACCCGCGCCAGATCCCCGAGTACATCCACCAGGCCTTCCACATCGCATCGACGGGGCGTCCCGGGCCAGTCCTCGTCGACGTCCCCCAGGACCTGAGCCGCGCCGACATCGAGTACGAGCCGTCGACCGAGCCGGTGGAGCTGCCCGGGTACAAGCCCTCGACCGAGGGCAACATCAAGCAGATCCGGCTCGCAGCGAAGGCGCTCGCGAACTCGCGTCGGCCGGTGATCTACGCCGGCGGCGGCGTCATCAACGCGAACGCCGCTGACGAGCTCCGCGACCTCTGCCTCTCGGACCGCTTTCCCGTCACCTGCACGGTGATGGGCCTCGGCGGCTTCCCCGCCCCGCACGAGCAGTGGCTGGGGATGCTCGGGATGCACGGCACCCGGACCGCGAACTACGCGATGGACAACGCCGACCTGATCGTCGCCGTCGGCGCCCGCTTCGACGACCGGATCACGGGCAAGCTCAGCGAGTTCGCGCCGCGGGCGAAGTTCGTCCACATCGACATCGACCCTGCCGAGATCTCCAAGAACGTCCCCGCCCACATTCCGATCGTCGGCGACGCGAAGCAGGTGCTGCCGAAGCTGACGAAGGAGTACCGCGCGATCAAGGCCGACTCGGGGCGCCTCGACGGGTGGTGGGATCAGCTAGCCGAATGGCAGCGCGACTACCCGCTCGGCTACGACCGCTCCGAGACCGGCGAGATCAAGCCGCAGGCGATGATCGAGGCGATGTACAAGGCGACCGAGGGCGACGCGATCGTCACCTCCGACGTCGGCCAGCACCAGATGTGGGCTGCCCAGTACTTCCACTTCGACAAGCCGCGCCGGTGGATCAACTCGGGCGGGCTCGGGACGATGGGTTTCGGCCTTCCGAGCGCGATCGGCGCCCAGGTCGCCTGCCCCGACGACACCGTCGTCTGCCTCGCCGGCGACGGCAGCCTCGTGATGACCTGCCAGGAGCTCGCGACCGCCGTCCATCACGGAATCCCCGTCAAGGTCTTCCTCATGAACAACGGCTACTTCGGGATGGTCCGCCAGTGGCAGGAGCTGTTCTGGGACCGGCGCTACAGCTCGGTCGAGATGGGGCCCAGCCCCGACTGGGTGAAGCTCGCGGACGCTTTCGGCGCGACCGGGATGCGGGTCGACGAGCAGTCGGAGGTCGAGGATGCGATGCGTCAGGCGCTCGCGACCGAGGGCCCGGTCCTGCTCGATGTCAAGGTGACGCCCGAGGAGAACTGCTACCCGATGATCCCGGCGGGATCGGCCGCCCGCGACATGGTCGGCGGCCCCGAGCCCGCCCGCAAGGAGTAAGGATGGAAGCCGGAACGCCAGATCTGATCAAGCTCGAGGACCTCGACGCCGCCGCCGGCCGCCTCACCGGCCGCAAGCACGTCCTCTCGATCACGACCGAGAACAAGCCCGGCGTCCTCGCCCGGATCGCGGGACTGTTCAGCCGCCGCGGGTTCAACATCGACACGCTCGCGGTCGGGCCGACCGAGGATCCCGACATCGCCCGGTTCACGCTCACCGTCGACGGCGCCGTCCACCCGATCGACCAGGTGACGAAGCAGCTTCACAAGCTCGTCAACGTGATCAAGATCCGCGACATGGACCCGGCGGAGACGATCGCCAGGGAGATGGCGCTGTTCAAGGTCTCCGCTCCGGTCGAGAGTCGCGCCGAGATCATGCAGTTCGCCGAGATCTTCCGCGGCAAGATCGTCGACGTCTCGCGCCGGTCGCTGACGATCGAGGTGACCGGGTCGGCGGACAAGATCGAGGCGTTCGAACGGATGATCCGCCCGCATGGGCTGATCGAGATGGTCCGCACGGGCGAAGTCGCGATCGTCCGCAGCAAGCCCGACGCCTAGGGCCGCGACGGTGGCTGCCCCGCTCGCGATCGACTCGGCGCGAGCCGCGATCTCCGAGGCGATCGGCCGCGCAGCCGCCCGCGACGCACGGGTGCTGGCGAGCGCCACGGTCGAGGTCGAGCCGATCGACCCGGCAGGCGCGGTTCTCGCCTCGCGCCTCGCGAGCGACCGCTGGTTCTGCTGGGAGTACCCGGACGACGGTGGATTCGCGCTCGCGGCGCTTGGAAGCGCCCACGAGGTCGTCTCCCGCGGCGATGGCCGGTTCGCCGACGTCGGCGCCGACTGCGCCGCGCTCCTGCGCGACGCCGTCCGCGACGAGCCCCGCGACCTGCCTCCGGGCGCGGGACCCGTGTGGACCGGCGGTTTCGCGTTCGACTCGGAGGGCGGTCGCGAGCCGCAGTGGTCCTCGCTGCCGCCGGCGCTGATGGTGCTTCCCGAGGTCTCCGTGCTGCGCGATCGAGGACGCTGCTTCATCACCGCAAGCGTCGTCGTCGAGGGCGACGGTGACCGCGCGCTCGCCGCGATCGATCCCCGGCTTGCCGGCTTCCGTGACGCACAACCGCCGCCTCTCGATCCCGCCCCGACCGCGCGGACCGAGATCAGCTCGCCGCAGCCCCCGGGCCGCTACGAAGAGCTCGTCGCGACCGCGCGTGAGCGGATCGCATCGGGTGCGATCGAGAAGGCGGTGCTCGCGCGGGAGATCCGCGTCGCCGCCTCGTCCGCGCACGATCCAGCCCCCGTGTTCGGCGCCCTTCGCGAGCTCTTCCCATCGTGCTTCTGCTTCTGCGTCGGGACGCCGGAGGCGACCTTCATCGGCGCCAGCCCAGAGCTCCTGATCCGCCGCCGGGGAGCGGTCGCGGCGACGGTCGCACTCGCGGGCTCGGCTCGCCGCAGCGCCGATCCCTCCGTCGACGACCACCTCGGCCAGCAGCTCCTCGTCTCCGACAAGGACCGCTCCGAGCACGAGATCGTCGTCCGCCGGATCGAGCGGGCCCTGCGCCGGCACTCCGTCTGGGTCCAGGCCGAGGAGCGCCCGGCGCTCGTCAAGGTCGCGAACATCCAGCACCTGGCGACCCCGGTCCGCGCCCAGCTCGCCGACTCGCGCTCGGCGGTCGAGCTTGCCGGCGAGCTCCACCCGACGCCGGCGGTCGGCGGTGAGCCGCGCGAGCCGGCCCTCGCGCTGATCGCCGAGACCGAGGGCCTCGACCGCGGCTGGTACGCCGGTCCGGTCGGCTGGATGGACGCGGCCGAGGATGGTGAGTTCTGCGTCGCGCTGCGCTCGGCGCTGCTACGCGATCGAGTCGCGCACCTCTACGCGGGCGCAGGGATCGTCGCCGCCTCGGAGCCCGCCGCCGAGCTCGCCGAGACCGAGATCAAATTCGACGCGCTGCTGCCGTTCCTCGCTTCCTAGCGCCGCCCCTCCACGCATAGGGGCCTGATCCAGAACTGCTGCTATGCGTGGAACGCGGCGGTGCCGCGCGAGATACTGCGCGGCGATGTCCGAGGAGAACGTGGAGCTGGTCAAGCGAATGCTGGCGCTCTTTCACGCGGGAGATGGCGAAGGTGCGCTCGCCTGCTTTTCCCCAGACGTGCTCACCGAGACGCCCGGTCGTCCCGATGTCACGGGTGGCCGGGGGCGGGAGGCGCTCGGCGCGCTGATCGGCAGTTGGGTGGAGTCCTGGGAGGATTGGAGCGAGGAAATCAATGAGGTCCGGGACCTCGGAGACCGTGTGATGGTCATCTCGACCCAGCGCGGACGCGGCAAGGACACCGGTATCGACGTCTCGTTGCAGTACGCGGCGCTCTACGAGGTCCGCGATGGCGAGATCTCCAGGATGGGTCTCTACGACGGCCCCGACGAAGCCCTCGAAGCCGCCGGGTTGTCGGAGTAGGCGATGTCGGAGGAGAACGTGGAGATCGTCCGCTTCCGGATCTCCATCCCTGATCGCACGAGGCGGCGAACGGTCAGCGAGCACGTGCTGGTGCGGTTGCCGTTCTTGGCCCGCCCGCTCGCATCGGCTTGGGCGCGGCTGCCACCACGCTCCGCCCTGCGCCGAAGGCTCTTGGCGTGGGTTGTACGCAGGGGAGCGGAGGCCGCGAACCGAAGGGACTTCGACTTCCTCTTTCTCGCCCTCGACCCGGAGATCGAGTTCCGATTCACCGGGGAGTTCATCCCACCGGACTTTCTCGGCTGGCAGCGCGGACATGAGGGTTATCGGAGAGTTTGGAATGCGGGGATCGAGACGTGGGAGGACCTCAGGCTCGAGTTCGAGGAGGTGATCGACCTCGGCAACCGGCTCCTTCTCTGTGGTCGCCAGCTCGGGCATGGCACAGCGAGCGGGGTCCTCGTCAGTCAGCCAATGTTTCAGCTTCACACGTTGCGGAATGGGCTTGTGATCCGGCAAGAGAACTTCACGGACCGCGCACAGGCCCTCGAAGCCGCCGGGCTGTCGGAGTAGGGCCGCTCTTCACTCAGACCGCCCCCTTGTTTCAGGCGAGTTGCGCGCGCGATCATCGACCTCGGCGGTCCCAAGACAAGCGGAACGCTTGGGGTTGCCCCCCTACCTCGGTGCACCACTCGCCAGAAGTACCTTTTGTTGTTGGAGCGCACGGATGCAGGTCGTCCCGACCCCCTCGGGACGATCGCCTCCCGGCGAGAGGCCCGGCGCAAGTTGGGTCTCTCGCTTTTCATTGGCCTCCGGGAGATACTGAGCGGGCGATGTCGGAGGAGAACCTCAGGAAGGTTCGGGAGGCCGCTGCGGCCTTCAACCGCGGCGACCTGGATACCTGGCTCGAGTACTTCGCGGACGACATCGACTACCGGGCAATCAAGGGCGCACCTGATGACCACGGCCCGATCCAAGGCGTAAATGCCTTGCGTGCGTACGCGCAGGATTGGCAAGACACCTTCGACGATTTCACGAGTGATCCCGTCGAGCTGATGGACGCGGGCGAGAACAACGTCATCGCTATCACCCGTGTCAGCGGCCGCGCCAAGCTGAGTGGAGTCAACACTGACCTGACCTACGCCGCCCTCTACACGTTCCGAGACGGGAAGGTTGTGCGCGGCCGCGAGTACTGGACACGAGACGAAGCCCTCGAAGCCGCCGGGCTGTCGGATTAGGCGATGTCGGAGGAGAACGTGGAGATGGTGCGGCGGGTGTATGAGGAGATCCAGGCCGCCTTCGAGCGCGGCGATCCCGGCTCGTGGATCGGGTCGGATCTCGTCGCCGACGATTATGAGTGGATACTTGACCCCGAATCGTTGGGTGAACAACCGACCTATCGGGGGCCCGGCGGTTTCGCTGAGTTCGTCGCTGACTTCACCGAGGAGTTCGCCGAGTTCTCGTGGGAGGTCGATCGGGTGATCGATGCGGGGGATGACCGAGTCGTTGGGATCGTGACCCAACATGGGATAGGGAGCACCAGCGGCGCACCGGTCGAATGGCAGATTGGTCAGGTCGGTGAGTTGAAGGAAGGCCGACTGATCAGGACCATCAACTACGCCACACCGGAAGCGGCCCTCGAAGCCGCCGGGCTGTCGGAGTAGGCGATGTCGGAGGAGAACGTCGAACTTGTGAGGCGGCTGCAGCCCCCGCCGGGAGTCGATCTGACTCAGATCCTTCGGGACGAGGACTTTCGGCTCATCCTCCAGGATCTCTCGCCGTTGTTCAGCGACGGATTCGTGGCCGTCTCTCACGCCCTCGGGTCTGACTCCTATCGGGGAATCGAAGGGCTTCGACAACTCTGGTTGGACTGGTTGGCTCCGTGGGAGAGCTACCACGTCGAGATCGAGAAGCTCACCGATGCGGGAGATCGCGTGCTCGTTCATACCCGCGATCGCGGTCGCCGCCGGGGTATGGACGCGCAGGTCGAGGTGTTGGGAGGTGCCGTGTGGACGGTGGAGGGCGGGCAGGTCTTTCGCGCCGAGTTCTTCCCCGACCGTGCCGAAGCCCTCGAAGCCGCCGGGCTGTCGGAGTAAGCGCCTTGGACGAAAAGCGCCGGTCTCGACCGCAGCGGCTACTCCCTAGGTAGCTGCCGATCAGGCGTGACAGCACGCCCAGAGACGGCGCCGTGACACCGCGACCGTTAAATCACACCTCTGCCTAAGCCGGAAGCGCGTTCCCAAGCGCCGCGGCTGCGCTCTCGGCGAGGTGTCGGTGAACCTCGACATTGCGGCGCCTGTCGACCTTGACGACGATCATCTGCGCGTCGCCGGAGAGCGCGCGCTCGAGCTCGGCCGGGTTCGTCGCGACGGTTGCCTCGAGACCGTAGAGAGCGGCGGCCCGCTCAAGATCGAGTCCCGACGGCGTTCCCAGCAGCGCCTCGAATTCGTCGCCGGTTAGGACGTCGGCCTGGGGGAGGAAGTGGAAGATCCCGCCGCCCCCGTTGTCGATCACGAGCAGGCGCAGGGCAGGTGCGCGTCGCGCCGCGGCGAGGCCGCCGATGTCGTGCGCTACGGCGAGGTCGCCGAGCACCGCCCACGTCCGCGCCCCGGTCGCGTTTGCGAGGCCGGCGGCAGTCGAAACGAGGCCGTCGATCCCGTTCGCGCCGCGGTTGGCGTAGAAGCGGACCGAGGAACGGCCGGCCGGGATGAACGCCTCGAGATCGCGGACCGGCATGCTCGATGCGGCGAAGACCTGGTCGCCGTCGGCGAGCGAGCCGGCGAGCGCAAGCCAGACGCCGGGCTCCGTCGCCTCGCCGGGATTCGTCGAGCGCTCGATCTCGGCCGCGATCGCCCCGGTCACCGCTTGGTCGGATCGGTGCCACCGCTCCTGCCAGGCCGAGCCATCGCCGCCCGCGCGGCGTGCTCCTGCGACCGCCTTCAGCCGCTCGGCGAGGTTGGTGGCGAGGTCGCCCGGGTCGGCGCGGACGATCGACTCCGCCCGCCGCGTCGGCTCCCTCCAGTCGGCGACCGGGTCGACGACGATCTGCCGCAGATCGTCGAGCGCCCCGAGCCACTGGCGCAGCGCCTTGCTCGTCGGCATGTCGCCGAACCGGATCACGAGCTCGGGACGGAGTCCCTCCGGGCGCTCGCGCGCGATCAGGTCATAGGAGCCGACCACCGAGGAGCCGGTGTGCGGGCCCCAGCGAAGCTGCGAGGTGGGCTCGGCGAGAACCGGATACCCGGCGGCAGACGCGAGCGCGGCGATCGAATCGGCTAGCCCCGGGTCGGTTTGGCGCCCGGCGATGATCACGCCGTGCGGAGTCGCCGCGATTCGCTCCGCGAGCTCGTCGGCGACGGCGGGGTCGGGGCGCTGAGGGGACCGGATCACCGCGTGCAGCGGTCGCTCTCCGGCGCCCTCGAGCGCGAGCGGATCAGTCGCGGTGACGTCGCCCTCGACCGGGATCGGGGCGAGCGGCTCGCGCCAGGGAACGTTCAGGTGGACGGGGCCGGGCCGGGGGTCGCCGACGGCGGCGGCGTACGCGCGGCAGGCGACCGAGCGGAAGTGGAGCAGTCCGGTGTCGTCGGCCTCGTGTGTGCCGACCTCGCAGAACCAGCGGACGGCGTCCCCGTAGAGCTTCAGCTGGTCGATCGTCTGGCCCGCGCCGATGTCGCGCAGCTCCGGTGGGCGGTCGGCGGTGAGGACGATCAGCGGCACCGAGGCCTCGTCGGCCTCGACGACGGCGGGGTGGAGATTGGCCGCCGCCGAGCCCGAGGTGCACAGCGCGACGGTCGGGACGCCGGTGGCTAGTGCCCCACCGACGGCGAAGAAGCCGGCGCTGCGCTCATCCAGGATCACCTCGGCCTCGATCGCGGGTTGGCGCCAGAGGGCGAGCGCGAGCGGCGTCGAGCGCGAGCCGGGGGAGATCACCGCGCGGCGGACGCCGCAGCGGGCGAGCTCCTCGGCCATCGCCGAGGCCAGGGCCGTGTTGCGGTTGGTCGGGTCGATGCTCGTATTCTCGCCCGATGCCGGCGAAGAAGCTGCCCGTAGGCGCCCACCTGGAGGGGGACAAGCTCCTCCAGCAGGCGCGGAGCCTCGGCGCGGACTGCATCCAGATCTTCATGTCGTCCCCGCAGAGCTGGAAGGCCCCGCCGCCGCATCCCGAGGCGAAGGGGCTGCGGGCCTCGAAGCGCGGCGTCTACGTCCACGCTCCCTACCTGATCAACGTCTGCTCGCCGCGCAGCAACGTCCGCTACGGCTCGCGCAAGATCCTCCAGCACACCTGTGAGGCGGCGGCGACGGTCGGGGCCCTGGCGCTGATCGTCCACCCGGGGCATGCGGAGGATGGCGTCGAAGCGGGCGTCGGTCGCTGGGCGCGGACGCTGGAAATGCTCGAGAGCCCGGTCCCCGTCTACCTCGAGAACACCGCCGGGGGCGACAACGCAGTCGCCCGCCGGTTCGACGCGCTCGCCCGGTTGTGGGACGCGGTGTCGGCGGCGAAGACGGAGACCGAGATCGGGTTCTGCTTCGACACCTGCCACGCACACGCCGCCGGCGAGGAGCTCTCCGACGCGGTCGAGCGCGCGCGGGCGATCACCGGCAGGCTCGACCTCCTGCACGCGAACGACTCCCGCGATCCGCCCGGCACCGGTGCCGATCGCCACGCGAACATCGGCAAGGGGCAGATGGATCCCGAGGTGATCGCGCACATGATCCGCGCCGCGAAGGCCCCGGTCGTGGTCGAGACGCCGCGCAAGCCCGCCGACCTGAAGGCGGACATCGACTTCGCCCGCGCTGCTCTCGGCCGCGGGTAGGCTCGTCGCGGTGACAGACAAGCTGAGTCTGCGAGCGGCGACGGCCGCGGATACGGCCGCGATGGAGGCGTTGGTTCGTGCCGCGTATGGGCACTACGTAGAGCGGATGGGGGCCGAGCCACGGCCGATGACCGAGGACTACACCGAGGTGATGAGGAGATTCGACGTCCGCCTCGCCGAGCGCGACGGTGAGCTTGTCGGATTGCTCGTCCTCGGGCCCGACGAGGAGGGATTCGTCGTCGACAACGTCGCGGTGGCCCCGGAAAGCCAGGGGACCGGGGTGGGGAGGGTCCTGCTCGAACACGCTGAGGCGGCTGCGCGCGAGGCGGGCTTCGACTCGATCTATCTCTACACGCACGAGACGATGACCGAGAACCTCGCGCTCTATGCGCGAATCGGGTACGTCGAGTACGACCGCCGTGGACTCGGTGCGGACGGCTCGGAGGTCGTCTTCCTTCGCAAGCAGCTCGGCGCCGGCGTCGCCGGCTAGAGGGCGTTTGCAGAGAGCGCTGCCTCGTCGAGCTCGACTCCGAGCCCGGGGGCGTCGCTGAGGACGAGACGATCTCCCTCGGCGACGGCGCCGGCCCCGATCGACGTCGAGAAGAGCCGCTCCGTCGCAAGCCCGTGGGCGAGCTCGGCGGCGGCGCCGCGGCTGGGAAGCGCTTGGATCGCGTGCGCGGCGGCGGCGATCCCAACCGGGCCCTCCAGCGCGCTCGAGAGGTAGATCGGGAGCTCGCGCGCGATCTCGAGCGCGGCCGCGATCCCCCCGACCTTCGCCAGCTTCACGGTCGCGAGGCTGCACGCGCCGAGCTCGCCGGCCTCGCGGGCGTCGCGGAGGCTCGTGATGCTCTCGTCGGCGGCGAGCGGGATCCGGGTGCGGCGGCGGAGCTCGGCGAGCGCGCGCAGCCCCGACACCGGCTCCTCGGCGAGCTCGAGCGTCTCGCGGGCCATCAACCGCAGTCTCTCCGCGGCTTCGTCGACGGTCCAAGCGCCGTTGGCGTCGATCCGGATTCGCGCCTCGGGCCCCAGGATCGAGCGCGTCGTCGCGACCTGGGCGATGTCGCCGGGCAGGCCCGCCTTCAGCTTGAAGGTCCGAAAGCCGTCTCCCGCCCATCGCTCGATAAGCGCCCGGAACCGCGTCGGGTTCGCGGCGGGCACGGTCGCGTTGCAGCGGACCGGCTCGGCGCGCTCGGCGCCGAGCAAGCCCCAGACGGGGACTCCCTTCGCCTTCGCGGCGAGATCGTGGAGGGCGATGTCGAGCGCGGCGAGCGCCTCCGCGGAGACCCGGCGCTCGCGGCAGCGCGCGACCGCCGCCCAAACGCGATCGGGCTCGAACGGCGTCTCGAGCAGCGCCGGCCAGCAGAGGCGGTCGAGCTCGCTTGCGATCTCGGCGAGCGAGCGCCCGCCGCGCAGCGACAGCGCCGCGGTCTCGCCGAGCCCCTCGATCCCGTCGGCATGGAGGCGGACCAGGAGCAGCTCGCGATCGCGCAGCTCGCCGCGAACCGTCAGGTACGGCTCCCGAAACGGGAGCCGGTAAGGGACGACCTCGAGCCGCTCAAGGCGCACGCGGCGATCGTATGCGCAGCGCGGAATCCCTAGGGAACGCCGGTGGTCGCGTTCCGGATCGCGTCACCAAGCGCGTGCGCCGACCCGGAGACGCCGAGGTTCCCCGAGCGCCGCCAGAAGATCGAAAGGGCCACCCCCATCGGGACCATCGCGATCAGGTAGTTGTCGAAGTTGTCCCAGCCGAACACCGGCGCGTGCCAGAGGGACCAGAGGACCGAGATGAAGATCGCCGTGAGGATCCCGTGCCGCTCGCCGGGATGGTGGAGGTGGGAGTCGAGCGCCCCGCGGAAGACGACCTCCTCGACCAGGAACACGATCGGAAGCAGGCCGAGAAGCGAGGTGATGAACATCTCGAGGTCCGCCTCGGGCCGGAACACCACGGGATGCGTCGTCGCGTCGAGCTCGAGCGAGGTGATGACGTCGATCAGGACGCTGTAGCCGGTCGCGAACAGGATGCAGAGGAGCATCAAGCGAAGCGTCTCGCGCGTGAACAGCCCGAACGCGTACCCCGCCGCTACGGCGCCGGCGATCGCGACGGCGCCGTAGATCACAAGCGAAGTGGGATCGCCGTCGACGATCGCCTTGATCACGAAGATCACGGGGTAGATTGCGACCGCGACGGCGATGATCGCCATCAGGCGAGTGAACATCCGCGGGGCGGTCTTCACCCAGAGCTCGCGCACGTCCCGCCGGGCGACTAGGACCTGGAAGAGCAAGACCAGCGGGACGCTCAGCAGCAGGTAGGTCGTGAGCTCACCGATGCTCTCGCCAAGTCCCAGCGCCTCGCCGAGCGCGCAGTAGACGGCCCAGAAGCCGGTCACCTCGACCAGCCGTCGCAGGCGCGACCTCGGCTCGTACTCCGGCCCGGGTTCCGGGTGCCTGGTTCCCTCCGTGCCCCGCACTGCGGCGCGCAGTCTAATCCGGTCAGGTGGCGGCTACAAGGCTGACGGCGATCGCGAGGCTGAAGGCGGCGAGCAGGGCGCCCGTCTGCGCCAGGGCCTGGTTGAGCGACGGTCCGTCGGTGCGGGTCGAGACCGCGCGGACCGGGGCCCTCGTGAGCGCGATCCAGACCGCTCCGAGCAAGAGCCCGCTCCACCACGGCGCATCGGCGATCAGGAGGGTCGCGAGGGCGACGAAGAAGGCGAGCACGAGGAGGCCGGCGTAGACCGTCCGCGCCGGCCGGCGACCGATCCTCACCGCGAGCGTTCTCTTGCCCGCCCGGCGGTCGGTGTCGACGTCGCGGATGTTGTTGACGACGAGGATCGCGGTCGCGAGAGCGCCGATCGAAACCGAGAGTGCGAACGGGAGCCAGGCCAGCTCCTCGAGCTGGACGTAGTAGGAGCCGTTCACGGCGACGAGGCCGAAGAAGAGGAACACGAATGGCTCGCCGAGGCCGGCGTAGCCGTACGGGCGCGGGCCGCCGGTGTAGAGCACCCCGGCGAGGATCGAGACCGCGCCGATCGCGATGATCACCGGCCCCGCGACCGTGGCGAGGTAGATCCCGGCGGCGACGGCGACCGCGAACGCCACCCAGGTCGCGATCAGGACGCTCCTCGGCGCCGCCAGGCCCGACGCGGTGACGCGAACGGGCCCGAGACGGTCGATCGTGTCCGCCCCCCGCTTCGCGTCGGAGTAGTCGTTGACGAGGTTCGTCCCGATCTGGATGAAGATCGATCCGATCAGGGCCGCCGCGAACGCGCCCCAGCGCGGGACCTCGTCGACCTCGGTCACGGCCGCCGCTGTCCCGACGAGCACCGGCGCGATCGCCGCGGGGAGCGTCCGCGGCCGCGATGCCACCAGCCAGACCCGCAGCGGGCTCACCTCAGGGGCGCTTCGGGTACTTGGAGAAGTCCGGTCGGCGGCCCTGCTGGTAGGCGTTCCGGCCCTCCTGGCCTTCCTCGGTCATGTAGAAGAGCAGCGTCGCGTCGTGGGAGAGCTGCTGGAGGCCTGTGAGGCCGTCCTCCTCGGCGTTGAAGCTCGCCTTCAGCAGCCGCAGCGCCAGGGGGGAGAGGTGCGACATCTCGCGGCACCAGGCGACGGTCTCGGCCTCGAGCCGGTCGAGGGGGACGACCGCGTTCACGAGCCCCATCTCGAGCGCCTCGTCGGCTTCGTACAGGCGCGCCAGGAACCAGACTTCCTTTGCCTTCTTGACGCCGACGTTGCGCGCGAGCAGGCTCGCGCCGAAGCCGCCGTCGAAGCTGCCGACCCGCGGGCCGGTCTGGCCGAACCGCGCGTTGTCGGCCGCGATCGTGAGGTCGCAGACGAGGTGGAGGATGTGGCCGCCGCCGACCGCGTAGCCGGCGACCATCGCGATCACTGGTTTCGGCAGGCGCCGGATCTGAACGTGGAGGTCGCCGACGTCGAGGCGGCCGACCCCGCGCTGTGCGACCTCGTCGTCGCCGATGTAGCCGTCGTCGCCGCGGATCCGCTGGTCGCCGCCCGAGCAGAACGCCTCGGTCCCGGCGCCGGTGAAGACGATCGCCGAGACCTCGAGGTCGTCCCGCGCGCGCGCGAACGCGTCGCGGAGCTCCGCCAGCGTCTGCGGCCGGAAGGCGTTGCGGACGTCGGGCCGGTTGATCGTGATCTTCGCGATCCCCTCGGCGCGCTCGTAGAGGATGTCCTCGTACGAGGCCGCCGTCTCCCAGGCGATCGGCGCGTACAGGTCCCCCTCGGGCGGCGCGTCCTTGTGTCGGATCGGCATCGCGGCAACGATAGCCAGGGATCGATCCCGCGCGCTCTGGGATCATGGCTCGTCGTGAAGCTCGACAACTGGCTCGCTCAGCGCGCCCAGAGCTGCCCCGAGCGCACGGCCCTCGCGACCGCGGCGTCGCGGGTCACCTATGCCGAGCTCGAGGCCGAGGCGACATGGGTCGCCCGCCGCCTCGCCGCTTACGGCGTCCGCCGCGGGGCGACTGCGGCGCTGACGATGCACCCTCGACGCGAGGAGGTCGTCCTCCTGCACGCGCTGATGAAGCTCGGCGCGATCGCGCTCCCGCTGAGCCCGCAGCTGACCGAGGCCGAGCGCGACGCCGTCCTCGCCGCCGAGCGCCCCGCGATCGACCTAAACGACGCCGCCGAGCTCACCCAGACCGAGGCCGACCTGCCGCTGCTCGGCGAGCACGACCTCGACGATCTCCAGTGCCGGATCCTGACCAGCGGCACGACCGGGGAGCCGCGCCCGGTCGGGCTCACCTACGGCAACTTCCTCTTCAGCGCCGTCGGGTCCGCGTTCAACATCGGGGTCGAGCCGACCGATCGCTGGCTCTGCTGCCTGCCGCTCAGCCACGTCGCCGGGCTCTCGATCATCGTCCGCTCGGTGATCTACGGGACGACGGCGGTCCTGCTCGAGGGTTTCGACACCGACGAGGTCGCCGAGACGCTCGTCTCCGGCGACATCACCCTCCTCTCGCTCGTGCCGACGATGCTCGTCCGGCTGCTCGAGGCCGGCGCCGACCTGAGCCGGCCTCGGGCGATATTGATCGGCGGCGGCCCGGTCCCGGCCGACGCCCTCGCCGAGGCGGTCGGTCGCGGCGCGACCGTGGTCCAGACCTACGGCCTCACCGAGGCCTGCTCGCAGGTGACGACGCTCGCCCCCGCCGACGCGGGGCGCAGGATCGGCTCCGCCGGCAGGCCGTTGCTCACCACCCACATCCGGATCGCCGACGGCGAGATCCTCGTCCAGGGGCCGACCGTCGCGCCGGGGTGCGCCGATCAGGACGGCTGGCTGCACACGGGCGACAGCGGCCGGATCGACGCCGACGGGTTCCTCTGGGTCGAGGGCCGGCGTGACGAGGTGATCATCAGCGGCGGCGAGAACGTCGCCCCGGCCGAGGTCGAGGAGGTACTCGCCGCGCATCCGGACGTGATCGAGGCGGCGGTCGTCGGCAGGCCCGATCGCGAGTGGCAGAACGCCGTCGTCGCCGTCGTCGTCCCCCGGGATGGCGCCGACGCCGGGGTGGAGGAGCTCCGCAGCTGGTGCGCCGCGCGCCTCGCCCCGTTCAAGGTCCCGAAGCGGATCGAACTCGCCGACGAGCTTCCGCGGACGGCGGCGGGCAAGGTGCAGCGCTCGGCCCTCCGCTAGCCTGGCCGCCTCGATGGCGAGCGATGTTCTCTACGACAAGGACGCCGACCTCTCCCTGCTGGAGGGGAAGACGGTCGCGATCCTCGGCTACGGCTCCCAGGGCCACGCCCACGCGCTCAACCTGAAGGACTCCGGGGTCGACGTCGTCGTCGGGCTGCGGCCGGAATCCTCGAGCAGGAAGGAGGCGGAGGGCGCCGGGCTGGAGGTGCTCGACGTCGCCGACGCCGCCAGCCGCGGCGACGTCGTGATGATCCTGCTCCCGGACGAGAAGCAGGCCGAGGTCTGGGACGCCGAGATCGCCGATGGGATCGCCGAGGGGAACCTGCTGATGTTCGCCCACGGGTTCTCGATTCGGTTCGGGCAGATCGAGCCCCCCGCCGGCGTCGACGTCGGCATGGTCGCCCCGAAGGGCCCCGGCCACCTGGTCCGCCGCCAGTTCGAGGACGGGAAGGGCGTTCCCTGCCTGATGGCGATCGAGCAGGATGCGACCGGGAACGCGCGCGACCTCGTCCTCGCCTATGCGAGCGGGATCGGCGGCGGCCGCGCCGGGATCATCGAGACGACCTTCTCGGACGAGGCCGAGACCGACCTGTTCGGCGAGCAGGCGGTCCTCTGCGGCGGCGCGACCGAGCTCGTCCGCGCCGGGTTCGAGACCCTGGTCGAGGCGGGCTACGACCCGCGGCTCGCGTACTTCGAGTGCCTGCACGAGCTGAAGCTGATCGTCGACCTGATGTACGAGCAGGGGATCCAGGGGATGCGCCACTCGATCTCGAACACGGCCGAGTACGGCGACATGACCCGGGGATCCGCCGTCGTCACCGACGAGACGCGCGATGCGATGCGGAAGATCCTCGAGGACATCCGCTCGGGCGAGTTCGCGAAGGAGTGGATCGCCGAGAACAAGGCCGGGGGCGAGAACTTCGACCGGATGCGCTCCGAGGCCGCCGGACACCAGATCGAGCGGGTCGGGGGCGAGCTGCGCTCGATGATGCCCTGGATCCGCGACCGGGACTGAGCGGTCCCGAATGGCGGCGCCGGAGCTGGACGTCGGTGGCGCGCGCGTGAAGGAGCGCGACATCGGCCTCGTCGGCCTCTGGCACGTCCTCACGCTCGGGATCTACAACTGGTTCTGGTACTACGCGATCAACCGCGAGCTGCGCGACTTCGGAGAGGCGCGCGGCGATGGCGAGCTCGCGAAGGGAAACCCGGCGATGTCGCTTCTCGCCGTCACTCTCGGCTGGCTGCTGATCGTGCCGCCGTTCGTGTCGTGGTGGCGGTGCGTTCGCCGGATCCAGCGCGCCCAGGGAATCGCCGAGCGACCGCCTCTGAGCGGCTGGGCGATCGGTGGCCTCTACGTCCTCGGCCTCCTGATCATGTTCGCGTGGATCGCGATCCCCGTCCTGGTCCAGGACGCGCTGAACGGGGTCTGGAAGCGATTCGCGAGCGAGGACCGCAGCGAGGCGCCGCCGGCGCCACAGCCCGCGTCCTCGGAGCTGAAGCTGTCGGACCTCGCTCGCGAGGAATAGGCGTTCGGGGCGACGGCGCCGCCGCCGCCCCGGCACGCCATTCAGCGCGTTTACCTCGTGCGGCTCGCCGCGGTCTCGCTGATCTGGCCGGCGCCCGTTGCGGCGGCACCCTCCTCGAGCGAGAACGGAGGCCAGTCCTCGGTCAGGAGCGCGAAGTACGCCCCGGCGCGAGTCAGGTAAGCGGCGGCGTTCCGAGCCGGGTTGAACAGGCCCTCCGGGTGGCGGCCGGTGAACACGATCGCGAACCAGGCGATCAAGGTGACGGCCATCAGGATGAGCCCGTGGATGAACCCGAGGAACATCACCGGGATCCCGATCAGGTAGCGGAAGAACACCTTCAACCGGCTGTACTTGTCGAGCGGCTCGGCGATCCCGACTCGAACCGGATAGGCCGGATCGTCCTCGCCGTTGAAGGGTGGGTACTCGTCCGTGAGCAGATAGCTGAACGCATTCACCCGGGACGACATCCGTACGTAGCCCGCGACGAAGTTGTAGAGACCGTCTGGATAGCGGCCGGTGAAAAGGAGCGCGAACCAAGCGATCGCGATCGCGAAGTAGGCCACGATGCCGTACAGGAACATCACGATCTGCCACGGGATCGCGACGAAGTAGCGAAAGAAGGTTGTGAGGCGATTGCGCCCCTCGCCGGCGTAGTCCGCCGCATAGCTGACTGGATACATCTTCTCCTCCGAGTTCGAGACTGACGGGATCTGAGCCCACCCCCCAGGGGACGTTCGCCCCTTGCGACCGTCCGTTGGCGCGCGGTGCTGGGACGCACCCTATTCGAACGGGGGGACGCCGATCCAGCCCGGCGCCTGGCTACGCTAGCCGCCCCGATGACCGCTACCGCGACGAAGATCCCGGCCGCGCTTCGGCCCGCCGACGGCCGCTTCGGCAGCGGCCCCTCGAAGGTGCGCCCTGAGGCGCTCGCCGCGCTTGCGGCCGAGGCCGAGCTGATCGGAACCTCGCACCGGCAGCAGCCGGTGCGGGACCTGGTCGCGCGCGTCCGCGCCGGGATCGCCGAGCTGCTCGGCGCGCCCGACGGCCACGAGGTCGTCCTCGGGAACGGCGGCACGACCGCGTTCTGGGAGTCGGCGGCGGCGTGGCTGATCGCCGGGCGCCCCCTGCACCTGAGCTACGGCGAGTTCTCGGCGAAGTTCGCGAAGGCGACCACGGCGGCGCCGTTCCTCGCCGACCCGATCGTGATCGAGGCGGACCCCGGTGACGCTCCCGATCCGGTAGGCGACCCCGCCGCCGACGCGCTCGCGTGGGCCCAGAACGAGACCTCGACGGGCGTCACGGTCCCGATCCGCCGCCCGGAGGACGGCGGCGACGCGCTTGTCCTGATCGACGCGACCTCGGCCGCGGGCGCGCTCCCGGTGGACCTCGCCGAAGCGGACGCCTACTACTTCGCCCCCCAGAAGGCGTTCGGCGCCGACGGTGGCCTCTGGCTGGCGGTGCTCAGCCCCGCGGCGATCGAGCGAATCGAGCGGCTCGACGGCGCCGAGGGCCGCTGGCAGCCGGCGTTCCTGTCGCTGCCGGTCGCACTCGAGAACTCGCGCAAGGAGCAGACCTACAACACGCCGGCGCTCACCACGCTCGTCCTCCTGCGCGAGCAGATCGAGTGGATCCTCGGCGAGGGCGGGCTGGAGTTCGCCGCCGGACGCAGCCGCGACTCGGCGCAGCGCCTGTACGGCTGGGCCGAGGCGTCGGAGGTGGCGGCCCCGTTCGTCGCCGATCCGGCGAAGCGCTCGCCGGTCGTCGGGACGATCGATTTCGACGACGCGGTCGACGCCGCCGCGATCGCGGCGACCCTGCGCGCGAACGGGATCGTCGACGTCGAGCCCTACCGCAAGCTCGGGCGCAACCAGCTCCGCGTCGGGATGTTCCCCGCCGTCGACCCCGACGACGTCGCCGCTCTGACCGCCTGCATCGACTGGATCCTCGACAACGCCGAGGTCCGGAGATGAAGGTCCTCGTCAAAGAGAAGATCGCCGACGCCGGGATCGAGCTCCTCCGGGAGAACTTCGACGTCGAGCTCGGGCTCGACTGGGACGACGGCGAGCTCGCGGAGCGAATCGGCGCCTACGACGGGATCCTGATTCGCTCGGCGACGAAGCTGACCGCGGATCTGATCGAGCGCGCCGAGAGCCTGCGCGTGATCGGCCGTGCCGGAACCGGGGTCGACAACGTCGACATCGAGGCGGCGACGAAGCGCGGGATTATCGTCGCGAACGCGCCCGAGGCGAACTCGATCGCCGCCGCCGAGCACACGATGGCCCTGATCCTCGCCCTCTGCCGCAACGTCCCCCAGGCGCAGGCGTCGCTGGCCGGCGGCGAGTGGGACCGCTCGCGGTTCAAGGGGGCTGAGCTCTACGGGAAGACGCTCGGAGTGCTCGGATTCGGGCGGATCGGCCAGCTCGTCGCGAAACAGGCGCAGGGATTCGAGATGGCGGTCGTCGGCTACGACAAGTTCGTCACTCCCGAGCGCTTCCGCGAGCTCGGAGTCGAGGGCGTCGGCTCGCCCGAGGAGCTCTACCAGCGCGCCGACTTCATCTCGCTGCACCTGCCGAAGACCCCCGAGACGGTCGGGATCGTCGGCGCCGATGCGATCGGCCGGATGCGCGAGGGCGTGCGGATCGTGAACTGCGCCCGCGGCGAGCTCGTCGACCTCGACGCACTCGTCGCCGGCCTCGACTCGGGCCGGGTCGCGGGGGCGGCGCTGGACGTGTTCCCCGAGGAGCCGTTCACCGATCACCCTGTCCTCGCGCGCGACGACGTCGTCGTCACCCCGCATCTGGGCGCGTCCACCGCCGAGGCGCAGGACCGCGCCGGGATCGTCACCGCCGAGCAGGTGACGGCGGCGCTCACGGGCGGCGTCGTCACCACCGCGGTCAACATCGCCGCGGTCCGGCCGGAGGCGATGGAGGCTCTGGCGCCGTTCGTCCCCCTCTGCGAAGACCTCGGAAAGCTCGCGGTCGGGCTCGGCGACGGCGCGGTCGAGCGCGTCGAGGCCGAGTTCCGCGGGCGCCTCGCCGAGCACGACACACGCCTGCTCGGGATCGCGGTCCTCGCCGGGATCCTCAGCGGTCACACCGAGGAGCCCGTGAACCTGGTGAACGCGCCGCATCTCGCCGAGCAGCGCGGGATCGAGCTCGTCGAGACTCGCGATGCCGTCAGCGAGGACTTCACCGAGCTCGTCACCGTGCGACTGCACTCGGGATCCGACGTGGTCGAGGTCGCCGGGACCGGCGTCGGCCCCCGCAACGTCCCCTACCTGGTCGGGGTCTGGGGGGAGGACTTCTACCTGCCGTTCGCCGCCAACCTCGCGATCTTCCGCTACGCCGACCAGCCGGGGATGATCGGCCGGGTCGGGACCGTCTTCGGCGAGCAGGGCGTGAACATCGTCTCGGCGGCGGTCGGCGCGGAGTCCGACGGCGACAGGGCGGTGATGGCGCTCACCACCGACGCCCCCGTTCAGCAGGAGACGATCGACGAGATCCTGAAGCTGGACGGGTTCAAGGACGGGCGCGCGGTCTCGCTGTAGCCGCTGCGGATAGGGTGACCGGGCGATGCGCGCGGTCGTCCTCACCGGTCACGGTGGCCCCGAGGTCCTGCAGGTCCAGGAACGGCCGGATCCGAAGGCTGGCCCGGGCGAGGTCCTGATCGCGGTCAAGGCCGCGGGGATCAACTTCGCCGACACGATGGCGCGCGTCGGGCTGTACCCGGACGCCCCGAAGCCTCCGTGCGTCCTCGGCTACGAGGTGGCGGGCGAGATCGAGTCGGTCGGCGAGGGCGTGAGCGACCACAAGCGAGGCGACCGCGTCGTCGCCGGCACCCGCTTCGGCGGGCAGGCGTCGCTGGTGAGCGTCCCCGCCGGCCAGGTGCTGCCGCTGCCGGACGGGCTCAGCTTCGAGCAGGGGGCAGCGATCCCGGTGAACTACTCGACCGCGTACTGCGGCCTCGAGATCATGGGCGGGACCAACGAGGGCGACCGCGTGCTCGTCCATGCCGCCGCCGGCGGCGTCGGCACCGCCGCGGTCCAGATCGCGCGGATGAAGGGGGCGGAGGTGTTCGGGACCGCGTCCGCCGGCAAGCACGACGCGATCCGCGAGCTCGGCGTCTCGCATCCGATCGACTACCGAACTCAGGATTTCGAGCAGGAGGTGATGCGGATCACCGACGGCGAGGGGGTCGACGTCGTCTTCGACGCTCAGGGGCCGCGCAGCTTCCGGAAGAGCTACCGCGTCCTCCGCCCTGGCGGCCGTCTGATCATGTACGGCCTGGCCGAGGCGTCGGAGGGAGAGGGGCGGAGCATCCCGAAGCTGATCGGCAGCCTCGCACGGATGCCGCTCGCGACGATGCCCTGGTGGAAGAGCCTTCAGGTGATGAACGAGAACAAGGGCGTGTTCGGCCTCAACATGCTCGCCTGGTGGGATACCGAGGGCGACATCGAGCGGATCACCGGACCGCTGGTCGAGGAGATCGAGCAGGGCGACCTGCAACCGGTGGTCGCCGAGGCCTTCCCATTCGATCGAGCGGGCGACGCCCACCGCTTCATCGCCGAGCGCAAGAACATCGGCAAGGTCGTTCTCGTTCCCTAGCGGGTCCTCACGACCGAATCAACGTTCGCGGCACCGATCTGATCGCGGCCGTCGCGGGTTACGATCACGACATGAGATTTGGGTCTGGCAGAACGAGAGGAATCGCAGCCGTGCTGGCGCTTGCCGGCGCGCTCGCCGTGCCCGGCTCGGCGCTCGCCCAGCCGACGAGCACCTCGCTTGACACCGGCGGTGGCGGCGCCCGCGCGGCCGCCTCGCTCGACGTCTTCACCCTCGCCGGCGCCCCCGAGCCGAACCGGATCACCGCCTATCTCGATCCGACCGGCCGGCTCGTCCTCAGCTCACCCGAGGGGATCACGGCTCCGGCCCCAGCGCCGGGGGGCCAATGCCGTCAGGACGCCCCCTCGCAGGTCAGCTGCGACGCCGGCTTCGTCGACGTGATCGCCGGTGACCTCGCGGGAGGCGCAGACGCGTTCACAGCCGATCCGGCGCTGACCGTCGCGATCGGCGTCGATGCAACCGGGCCCATGGATCGGCCGCTTGTCGGCGGACCCGGCCGCGACCGCCTGATCGGCGGCGCCGGCGACGACCTCGTCCTCGGCGGGCTCGGCCCCGACTTCATCAACGGCGCTGGGGCGACCGACATCCTTCGCGGCGAGGGCGGGGCCGACGTCGTCAAGGGCGGCAGCGCGCCGGACCTGCTCTCCGGCGGTGGCGGCGCGGATGCGCTCAGCGGCGGTGGGGGTCGCGACCGCTGTCTCGGAGGCGCTGGGGTCGACACCGGCCGCAGCTGCTCGGAGGCGCGCAGCATCCCCTAACTGCGAGGATGCCGGGCGATGAGCCCGGTCGTCGCCAGCATCGGCGAGCTGTACACGGAGGGGATCGTCGACACGGGCCGCGAGGCCGAGTTCCTCTTCTTCGTCTCGTTCCTGCTCACGTTCGCGTTCATCCGGACGAGCACCCACATGATCCGCGCCCAGGTGAGCTGGTGGCCCGGCAATGTCCAGGTCGGCGGCACCCACATCCACCACCTCGTCTGGGGGATCCTGCTGCTGCTGATCTTCGGCTGGCTCGAGATCGCGATCGACCCGGCGTCGCCCTGGCACCAGATCTCCGCGGTGATGTTCGGGATCGGAGCCGGCCTCACCCTTGACGAGTTCGCGCTCTGGCTCAACCTCAAGGACGTCTACTGGCAGAAGGAGGGGCGGGCCTCGATCGACGCGGTCGTGATCGCGCTCGCGATCAGCGGCCTCGCGCTGGTCGGGTTCACGGGCTGGGTCGACGCGGCCGCCAGCGTCGAGTCCGAGGTCTTCACCGCGGTCGGCAGCGCCGGCATCCTCGGCGTCGTCCTCGCCTTGGTCAACGCCGCGAAGGAGAAGTTCGGGATGGCGCTGCTCGGCTTCTTCGTTCCCCTCGTCCACCCCGTCGGCGCGATCCGGCTCGCGAAGCCGAGCTCGCTTTGGGCGAGGCTGTTCTATGGCGGGCGGAACGAGAAGCTCGCGCGCTCGCGCGAGCGGTTCGCCGGCGCGCGAGGCAGGCCGTTCTGGAGACGCGGGGGAGAGCTACTCGGCCGGCTGCGGCTGCGCGTCTCGGGCACCGCCGGGGAATAGCTCGTCGATGACGACGCCGAGCGAGGCCGCGACCGGGATCGCGATCAGCGCCCCGAGCACGCCCGCGAGGTTGGCGCCGACGAGGACGGCGACGATCGCGACGACGGGGTTCACCCGCAGCGCCCCGCCGCGATACATCAGCGGCTGGATCACCCGGTCCTGGAGCTGCTGGTAGGCGAGGAACACGGCGAGCCAGATCAGCGCGTCGTAGGGACGGCCGTCGATCGCGAGCACGGCAGCGACGAGGAAGCCGCCGACCGTGAGCCCGATCAGCGGCACGAGATCGAGGAAGGCGACGAGGACGGCCATCGCGAGCGCGAGGTGGAAGCCCTCGATCTCGAGGAACGCCCAGGTGAACAGCCCGGCGGCGATCGCGAGGACGACGTTGACGCTGACGTAGGAGCGGACGACCGCGGCGATCCGGTGGCCGATTCGCTTGAAGCGCTCGCGCTGCGGCGACGGCAGCCGGTCGGTCCCGCGCGCGAACATCCCCGCCCCCTCGAGGAGCAGGAACACGGTCAGCGTCAGGACGGTGATCGCCGCAAGCAGGTGCTCGAGCAGGCTTACGGTCGCGTTCTCGAGGAACCGCGCGCCGCCGCCGAGCTTCGACGGAAGCTCCCCGGCCTGCTCGGAGAGCTTCGCGGTCAGGTCGTACTTGTCGTTCAGCTCCCGGAACTGCTCGTTGTCCTCGGCCCACTGCTCGAAGTCGGCGACGTAGGTCGGCGCCTTCTTCGCGAGCCCCTCGACGTTCGAGATCGTCGGCGGGATCACGTGCAGGATCAGGAGGCCGAGACCGACCAGGAACACGGCCAGCACCGACAGCACCGCCGCGACCCTCGGAACGTGGCGGCGCCCGATCGGGATCCGCTGGATCAGCCTCACCGCCGGATCGAACGCGAGCGCGAGGAAGATCGCGGTCAGCACCCAGCGCAGGGTCGTCGTCGTGTGGAGGACGGCGATCGCGACCAGCACCGCCCCCGCAGCGCAGGCGAGCGCGACGATGACGACCTTCGCGACCGCCCGGGCCTCGATCTCGCTCGCCCGCACGATTCGACCCTAGACAGCGCGGGGGACGTCACCCATAGCGGGCTTCCGGCCTGCGCTAATCTCCGCGGCACTTCGATGACGCACCGGCTCGACAGCCTGGCGCTTCTCCTTCTCCTCCCCCTCCGGGGGGAGTAATCGCTGGGCGGCGCGACAGCCGCGAGATCAGAACCAGGTCATTCGAAGTCTCAGGAGAAGGAGGTACGCAGTGAGCGAGTCAGGCGTAGCGGAGCGGGACCGGGTCCACATCTTCGACACGACCCTGCGCGACGGCGAGCAGTCGCCGGGGATCTCCCTGAACACGCAGGAGAAGGTCGAGATCGCACAGCAGCTCTCGCGACTCGGCGTGGACGTCATCGAAGCCGGTTTCCCGATCACCTCGCCGGGCGACTTCGAGGCGGTCCAGGCGATCGCCCGCGAGGTCGAGGGCCCGACGATCTGCGGCCTCGCCCGCACCCATAAGGCCGACATCGACGCTGCCTGGAACGCGATCAAGGACTCGCAGCGGCCGCGGATCCACACGTTCATCTCGACCTCCGACATCCACATTCAGCACCAGCTGCAGACGACGCGCGACGACGTCAAGGGCCAGGCGAAGGCGGCGGTGGCGCTCGCCCGCAACTACTGCGAGGACGTCGAGTTCTCGCCGATGGACGCGACCCGCGCCGACGTCGAGTTCACCGCCGAGGTCTGCGCGATCGCCGTCGCCGAGGGCGCGACCGTCGTCAACATCCCCGACACCGTCGGCTACACGACCCCCGAGGAGTACATCGCGTACTTCCGGCGCCTGTACGAGCTCGTCCCCGGCCTCGACGGCGTCCGCGTCTCGGTCCACTGCCACGACGACCTCGGCCTCGCCGTCTCGAACTCCTACGCCGGCGTCCTCGCCGGCGCCCGCCAGGTGGAGTGCGCCGTGAACGGGATCGGCGAGCGCGCGGGGAACTGCTCGCTCGAGGAGATCGTGATGCTGCTGCGGACGCGCCGCGACGCTCACGGGCTCGACACCGGGATCGACGCGCGCGAGCTCGCCCGCACGAGCCGGATGGTGAGCCGGCTGACCGGCTACTCGGTGCCTCCGAACAAGGCGGTCGTCGGCCGCAATGCGTTCGCGCACGAGTCCGGGATCCATCAGGACGGCGTTCTCAAGGAGCGCTCGACGTACGAGATCATGGACGCGACCGAGGTCGGGCTCGACTCGAACGCGATCGTGCTCGGCAAGCACTCGGGGCGACACGCGCTTCAGGACGCGCTGAGCCAGCTCGGGTTCAAGGTCGAGGGCGGCGCCCTGAACCAGGCGTTCAAGCGGTTCAAGGAGGTCGCAGACAAGAAGAAGCAGGTGACGGCGCTCGACCTCGAGGCGATCGTCTCCGACGAGATGCGCGAGAGCTCCGAGGCCTACGGCCTCGAGTGGTTCGAGGTCGAGGCGGGGACGAAGCGCGAGCCGCGGGCGACGGTCTGCGTGCGGCTCCCGAGCGGCGACGAGTCGGTCGCCGAGGCCTCGGGAGACGGGCCCGTCGACGCGATCTTCGGGGCGCTGCGCGACGCCGTCGGCACCGAGGCCGAGCTGCGCCGATTCGAGGTCGAGGCCGTCACCGGCGGCACCGACGCGCTCGGCCAGGTGACGGTCTGGGTTCGTGCGAACGGACGCCTCGCAAGCGGACAGGGCGTCGCCACCGACATCCTCGAGGCGGCGGCGCGGGCGTTCGTCCGCGCGGTCTCGAACGCGCTCCAGGGCGCCGCGATCCGCGAGGCTGAGGAGGCGACCGCCGAGGCGGCGACCGAGCGGACGCCGGGACCGTAGGCTGCGAACGTGGCGAAGCTACCCCCAGCGCCCCAGGCGGAGTCTAAGTTCTGGTGGCTGTGGGAGCGCTTCACCGGCTTCCACACGGCCGTCTACAAGCTCAGCCGCGGCCGCGTCGGCGGGACCGCCTACGGGGCCCCAGTGGCGCTCGTCGAATCGGTCGGG
>Ga0196962_10000243_pt1 | contig 26793 bp, 22 predicted proteins | sample S3v_20metaG_FD_183186 | JGI IMG/M metagenome (GOLD analysis project Ga0196962, IMG submission 183186) | Soil microbial communities from Anza Borrego desert, Southern California, United States - S3+v_20 | ecosystem: Environmental > Terrestrial > Soil > Desert | place: USA: California | collected...
CTCGGTGAACGTCGTCGGCGCTTTCTACACCATCCGGGCGGCATTGCCCTATCTGCGGGCTTCGCAGGGACTGGTCGTCCTGATCAGCAGCGTCTCGGGACGCTGGCCCGACGCCTCGGGCCCGGCCTACCAGGCTTCGAAGGCCGGGATGGTCGAGCTGGCGCACGCCGCCGGTTTCGAGGAACACGTAAACGGCGTGCGCTTCACCTCGATCCTGCCCGGCATCGTGGACACACCCATCCTGGACAATCGCCCCGAGCCGCCCCCAAAGGAGGTCCGCGACGCCGCCCTCAAGCCCGAGGATGTGGCCCAGGCATGCCTCTTCCTCGCGACGCTCCCGCCCCGCGCCTACGTCCCCGAGCTGACGATGGTCCCGACCGCGATACAGGCCCTCGGCAAGACCTCGACGGCGACGCCACCGGTCTCATGGGATGATGAGTAGGACGAAGACCCGACAAGGAGATCCGCCATGACTTCAAATAACGGCCGGCCGGAGCGCAGGTTTCGCTCGCGCGACTGGTTCGATGATCCCCATCGCAGGGACCAGAGCGCGCTGTATCTGGAGCGCTTTATGAACTACGGGATCACACCGGACGAGTTGCGCTCCGGCAGGCCCGTGGTCGGCATCGCCCAGAGCGGAAGCGACCTCTCGCCCTGCAACAGGCACCACCTGGAGCTCGCCGGTCGTGTGCGCGACGGGATACGCGACGGTGGGGGCATCCCGATGGAGTTTCCCGTGCACCCCATCAACGAGAACTGCCGCAGGCCGACCGCCGCGCTGGACCGCAACCTCTCCTATCTGGGTCTCGTCGAGATCCTCTACGGTTACTTTATCGACGCCGTGGTGCTCACGACGGGCTGCGACAAGACGACGCCGGCTGCGATAATGGCCGCCTCGACCGTGGACATCCCCGCCATCGTGCTCTCCGGCGGTCCTATGCTCGACGGTTACTTCGAGGGGGAACTCGTAGGTTCGGGCACGGCCATCTGGAAGAGCCGGCGCCGTCTGGCCGCGGGCCAGATCGACGAGGATCAGTTCTTCGAGACCGCCCTGGCCTCAGCCCCGTCTGCGGGTCACTGCAACACCATGGGCACGGCTTCGACGATGAACGCCCTGGCCGAGGTGCTAGGTCTCTCGCTACCCGGGTGCGCTGCCATCCCCGCGCCGTATCGCGAGCGCGGCCAGATGGCCTACGACACAGGGAGGCGCATCGCCGAGATGGCCTACGAGGACTTGCGCCCTTCGAAGATCCTGACGCGCGAGTCTTTCTTGAACGCTATCGTCGCGACCACCGCAATAGGTGGATCTACCAATGCCCAGCCGCATATCATGGCCATGGCGCGCCACGCCGGGGTAGAGATCAAACCCTCCGATTGGGAACACGGCTACGACGTGCCCTTGCTCGTCAACATGCAGCCGGCGGGCGAGTACCTGGGAGAGAGGTTCCACCGCGCTGGCGGCGTGCCTGCCGTGTTGGGCGAACTTCTGCAGGCCGGCAAGATCGATGGCGGGACGAGGTCCGTCACCGGCAGGTCGCTGGCCGAGAGCGTCGCAGGATGCGAGAGCAAGGACCGGGAGATGATCGCGGCCCACGACGAACCGCTTCAGGAGAAGGCGGGTTTCAGGGTCCTCTCCGGCAACCTCTTCGACTTCGCCATCATCAAGACCTGTGTGATCTCGGACGAGTTCCGCGAGCGCTACCTGGGGGACCCAGCCAACAAAGACGTGTTCCAGGGCCGCGCGGTCGTCTTCGACGGCTCCGACGACTACCACGAGCGCATCAACGATCCCGACCTCGACATCGACGAGACCTCTATCCTGGTGATCCGGGGCGCAGGACCCGTCGGGTGGCCCGGCTCGGCCGAGGTAGTAAACATGCAACCCCCCGACTCGCTCCTCAAGCGTGGGATCAACACCCTGCCCACCATCGGAGACGGCAGGCAGTCCGGCACCTCGGACAGCCCCTCCATCCTGAACGCCGCGCCTGAGAGCGCCGCAGGCGGCGGCCTGGCCTGGGTGCGGACGGGGGATACCATCCGCATCGATCTGGGTACCGGACGCTGCGATATGCTGGTCTCCGACGGGGAGATAGAACGCCGCAAACGGGAGGAAGGCATACCCGACTATCCCGAGAGCCAGACGCCCTGGCAGGAGATCTACCGCGCCTCCGTGGATCAACTCGACGGCGGTGGGGTGCTCGAGAGCGCCCTGAAGTACAGGGGCATCGCCACAAAGACACCACGCCACAACCACTGATGGGGTTCTAAGGGAGGGGTGGATGCAACGCGCCGGTTTCATAGGACTCGGGGCGATGGGCGCCGCCCACAGGCTATATGAGGAAGGATCCTCGCTCGGCGGGGAGGACGATTCCGGCGTCGTGCGTGTCTTCGAGACAACGAACGAAGCAGGAGATTCTCTTCGGATCTAGTTCATTTGTACGATTTACGTCCTGCGCTTTCTCCGTTAGGGTGGTGCTCGGACGGTTTGTAGGGCAGAAGACAACACGGAGGTGTAGCGATGGAGAGGGTGATGCTCGTAGAAGACCACTCGGCCTTCGCGCAGGCCTTCGAACTCGTTCTCGGACAGGTGGAGGGCACGGAGGTTATCCTGGCCCGCACACTGGAGGAAGGCAGGGCTCTGCTAAGGGGCGGCGGGTCATTCGACGTGGTGCTACTCGACCTGACACTCCCCGACGGGGAAGGGACGGAGCTCATGGCCGAGATCAGGCGCCGCCATCCGGAGGCGCCCATCGCCGTCCTCAGCGCCAGGGACGACGTCGATGAGGCCGCCTCGAACGCCGGGGCCGATGTCGCAATACACAAGAACACACCCCTACCCGACATAATCTCTTCCCTCAAACAGCTTGCAGGATAAGGGAGCCTTTTCGCGCTGTGGCTACCTGCAAGCGGGATGATTGCTACGAGAGTATCGTCGCCGGTATACTGATAAACGTCCCAGATACAGGCAACCAGCCGGGTGGCTGAGACGCAAAGCTATGGGCCGCTCCCAAGAGGAGGCGGCCGTGCCGCCGAAAGGATAATGCTAGTGAGATCATCCTGTTCTCCCTGTACTAGATCGGAGACGGTTCGCTCTGATAGGGGGATTCCAGGCGGGCTGCTCTTGACAATGTTGCTCTGTGCCCTGTTGGCCTTCGTCGCGGCTGTTCTGGCTTTCTCCGCCAACTCTGCGCGGGGCGCCGCAACGCTCCCGCCCAACTTCGCGCGCTCGCAGGTCGTCGGTGGCCTGGCGAGTCCCACGGCCATGGAGTTCGCCCCAGACGGTCGGCTGTTCGTGGCCGAACAACGCGGCACGCTGCGGGTGGTAAAGGCAGGCGGAAATCTGGCGACATTCCTGGATATCTCTGGCGGGGTTGACTCGGCGGGGGAACGCGGCCTGCTAGGAATCGCTTTCGACCCTGCTTTCTCCAGCAACCACTACCTCTATCTCTACTACACGCAGAAGGCGACAGGCACCACCCCGGCCCACAACCGGGTGATCCGCCTCAGAGCCCGCGGTGATAGGGCCGTCGCAGGCAGTATGAAGCTCATCCTCCGGCTGGACAACCTGAGCAGTGCCACAAACCACAACGGAGGGGCCATACACTTCGGCGAGGACGGCAAGCTCTACGTAGCCGTGGGTGACAACGCCAAGAGCGACAACGCGCAGACCCTTAGCAACCTGAAAGGGAAGATGCTGCGCATCAACAAGGACGGCACGATTCCCCCCTACAACCCCTTCTACAAGCGGGCTACAGGGAGAAACCGCGCCATCTGGGCGCTGGGGCTTCGCAACCCCTTCAGCTTTGCCATCCAGCCCCGCACGGGAAAGATGTTGATCAACGATGTCGGTGAACAGAGGTGGGAGGAGATCGATCGGGGGGCTGCGGGAGCGAACTACGGGTGGCCTCGATACGAAGGCCCCGAGTCGGACCCAAAGTACCGCAATCCTGTGTTTGCCTACAGACAAGGAAGCACGAAGACCACAGGTTGCGCCATAACCGGCGGCGCCTTCTACAATCCGGCCACCAAGCGATTCCCTAGAGGTTACGTCGGCGACTACTTTTTTGCGGACTACTGCAGCGGGTGGATAAGGAAGCTCGATGCTACTACAGGAGACGTCAGCGGGTTCGCCACCGGGCTAGGCAACCCCGTCGCCCTCGAGGTGAGCAAGGGCGGTGGCCTCTACTACCTGGACAGGGGCGCGGGTTCGGTCGGAAAGATCCGCTACACAGGCACCTAGGCGCTAAACCGTTCGTCAAAGGGACCGAACCGGCAGCGTACCGGCTTTCTAATCCACAGCGAACCTCCCACGTCCCGTGTTGTTTTCCCCGCCCGGAACCAGTATGTTGTCTGGGGCATCGCTTGCAGAAGAACCCTTACAGGGAGGTAACGGTCGGATGGCCTTCTCGGAAGAGGTCGCGTGGGTGACGGGGAGCAGCACGGGGATCGGACGGGCCGTAGCCGTGGTGCTCGCCGGGCAGGGACGCCGGGTGGTCGTCCACTACAACACGAGCGAGGATGAGGCGCGGGAGGTGGTCGAGAAGATCGAAGCTTCGGGCGGGGAGGCTTCGATCGTCGGGGGCGACGTCTCCGACGCTGCCGAGGTCGGGCGGATGGTCGGGGAGATAGAGGACCGTTTCGGGCGGCTCGACGTACTGGTGAACAACGCGGGGTCGCTGATCGAACGCAGAAGCCTATCCGAGATGACCGATGACCTCTGGGACCGTGTAATGGACGTAAATCTGAAGAGCGTCTATTTGGTCTCGCGGGCGGTGTTGCCGATCATGAGGCGGCAGGGGAGAGGCAGGATCATCAACATGACCTCGATCGCTGCCCGCAACGGCGGCGGTCCTGGCTCCATCGCCTACGCCACGGCCAAAGGCGGCGTAAGCACCCTGACCCGCGCGATGGCCAAGGAACTCGTCTCCGAGAACATCCTCGTAAACGGGGTCGCACCTGGCGTAATTACCACCCCTTTCCACGACCGCTTCACGCCCCCCGACGTCCGCGAGAACTTGACGAACGCCATTCCGATGGGACGAGAGGGCACCCCCGAGGAGACGGCCGGGGTCGTTGCTTTCCTCGCTTCTCCGGCCGCGGACTACCTGGTAGGCGAGATCATCGAGGTCAACGGCGGCCAGTTGATGAGCTAGCCACAGCAAGGAACCCGAGCGCGACATGCGAAGCTGCGTAGCGACCTCTAACCGTTCGGAGCCTCTAGCGCATCTATGTGCTCCCACAGTTCGGCCGGTATCGGATGGGTGGCGAGGTCCAGCGTTTGTCTCACCCTCTCGGGGCGACTCATGCCGACGATGGTCGAGACTATGCGGGGGTCTCTTAGTGAGAACTGCAAGGCTGCGGCTGCCAGGGGAACATCGAACTCGCGGCAAACATCCTGCATGGCGCGCACCTGTTCGACCATCTCTTTCGGCGCCTCACTGTACTCGTAGCGGGCGTAGGCGTCGGGGCCCTTGGCGAGGATGCCGCTGCCGTACGGGGCGGCGTTGAGCGCTGCTACTCCGCGTTCTGCGGCGACGTCGAAGAGAGGGTCTGCGGTACGGTTTACGAGCGTGTAGCGGTTGTGGGTGATGACGGCCTCGAAGAGATCCGTCTCGACGAACCGGATCATGAGGTCTATCGGCCCCCCCGCGACGCCGAGGTGTTGGATCACTCCTTCTTCCTTGAGGCCCGTCAGTACCTCGACCGGACCTCCGTCGGACATCATATGATCGAAACTCTCGTGCTCCGGGTCGTGCAGGTAGACCAGCTGGAGGCTCTCCATGCCAAGCAGCCGCAGGGACCGCTCGACGGAGCGGCGCATCTGATCTCCGGAGAAGTCCCCGGTCCTGAGATCCCGATCCGCCTTGGTGGCAAGCACGACGTCTTTGGGAGGGCCGCCCGTCTCTTCGAACACCTCGCCTATCCGGCGTTCGCTCTCCCCGTCGCCGTACGAAGCGGCCGTGTCGAGGAAGTTGATCTGACTCTCCAAAACAGCCCTCAGCGTCTCGCTGGCCCGCTCTTCGTCTACCGAATAATCGAAGGTCTCTGGCATGTCTCCGAGCGGCGCGCATCCGACGCACAACGGCGAGACCGAGAGTCCTGTACCACCCAGAGCCCTCCTCGACGAAGGGTCAACCGCACTGTTCTCCACTATTCCTCCCGTCCGGGCGCTACAAGCCCTCTGCCGCCCGACGCGCCGCTGCCTCTGTGTCCTCCAGCGCCTGCTCCACACTCTTGTTACCCAGAAGCGCTTCCCTGATACCCTGCCAGATGGCATCCTCGACCGCAGGATAGTTCGCGTGCTTGGGTGGGATGAGCGCGGCCTCCTGCGCCCGCTCCAGCAGGTTCCAACGCCGTTCGGCGAACGGGCCGGCTCCGGACCGGACGTCCTGCAAAGAGTCACTCCTTGCGGGAAGGGTACCCAGGCCGGCCTCGTAAGCCTGCGACTCGCGCGAGGTCAGGAAGCGAAGGAGCTCGACGGCGGCCGGACGGTCGCTGACGGTGGCAGGGATGGCGAAGGTGTGCGAGCTCGAGTATATGTGACGTCCGGCTGGACCCTCTGGGTAGAGCGCCACGTCGAAGCGGTCTACTACGGCGCTCTGGTCGGGATCCAGGTACGTGTAGAAACCGCCGGGCCAGTCGGTGCTCATTACGGCTCTGCCTCCACGAAAGCAAGCGGCTACCTCATCGTAATGCCAGTCCGGGGTCTCAGGGGGCGCTGCCCTCTCGTAGAGGTCTTTGAGTAGACCGAGCGCCCAACGGCCAGCCTCGTCGTCCAGGCGCGGAACTGGCGGACCTTCATCCTCGAACATCCTGCCTCCGGCCATCGCGTGTAGCTCGAAGAAGTGGCCGAAGAGTCCTGACTCCTTGCCGGGGAAGGCGAAGCCGTAGAGGTTGTCGGACCTCAGCCGCGTCGCTATCTCCAGCAGGTCCTCCCACGAGGAGGGTTTGTCCTCCATGTAGTCGGTGCGGTACAGGAGGAGCTTCACGTCCAGGTTGCGCGGGACGCCGTAGAGGCTCCCGTCCATCCGAGCCAGCTCTAACGTGCGGGGAGTGAAGGGTTCCAGTTCGCCATCGTCCAGGTCGTCGTCGAGCGAGGTTAGCCACTGTCTCTGGCTCGGGGCGTATTTGGTGTGCGTCGAGATCAGGTCGTAGGAGGCGCCGCCTGATGCAAACTCGGCTTCGATCTGCTCGTTGAGGTCGGGGTGTGTGGGGGCGACTACCGTCTCGACCCTCAGGCCCTCGCGCTCCTCGAACTCCGCAAGACGCGTGTACAGCGGATCGTACATCGGTCCCCCAACCAGCAGAGCCTTCAAACTCTTACTCATCTGAAGATCACTCCTAGGCGGGCTGCGACGGCCTCGCCGAGCTTTCTGTGCTCGGGGGCGTCGAGGTGGATGCCGTCCACGTCGCTGGAGACGATGACCTGGGAGGCGTCGAAGAACTCGCACCCGTGCTGCTCGGCGAAGCGCTCGTAGTGCCCGCTGAATTGCCTGGATTTCTCCTCCGCTCCCTCGAACATCTGCGCCATGTCGGTGAGCGTCGCGACTACGGGAGGGGAGATCAAGAGTACGATGGGAGCGCCGCCATCAGGCCCGCACCCGCTCCTCAACATCATGTCGGCCAGGCTTGCTGCCCCCTGCGCGATGTCCGAGGCCGAGCTGCCGAAGCGCGCCTTGAGGTCGTTGGTGCCGAGCATGAGCGTAACGAGATCAAGGGGACGGTGCGACTCCAGACACGCCATCAGGTACGTTCTGCCGTTCTTGTGATCCCCCTCGATGGGATCGTCCCTCACCGTCGTCCTGCCCGGCAAGCCCTCCTCGATCACACGGTATTCCTCACCAAGCCTCTTCCTGAGCACCCCAGGCCAGCGCACGTCCTCCGGAAACCGCTCTCTCGTCTCAGGGTCAGAGCCCCACGTGTTCGAGTCCCCGTAACACAGTATCGTTCTCACAGATTCCCCTCTCGCTCGGAAGACACGAACTCATTGTTGGCGTGATCCACAGGCCGGGTCAACAGCAGACCATCCGGAGATACGGACAAAGGACGGATGTTTGATGCCCAAAGTCGTCATGATATCCCTGGAACCGTCCACTCTAGTCGAATAGGTCCTACGTATCTGTTGACTTGCGCAACCCGTTCGGGTAATGTCGGATGCAGAGGGCGAGGAAAGCTGAGTGGGGCGGGGAAGGGAGCATAGGGATGGTTACCGGTCATCGGGTAGCTGGTGAACGGGAGGAGCCTCTCTCCGCGGTTCTCGTGGAGAGGGCGATGAATCGCAGGGACTTCTTGCGGATGAGCGGCGCCTGTCTCGCCGGGGTCGGCTTGCTCGGCGTGGGGGCTTGCGGAGGGGGCGGCACCTCAGGGACGTTGCGCTGGTCGATGTGGTCTGACACACCTGAGGAGACCAGGGTTTGGAAAGACCTCGCCAGGGACGTACACGAGAAGTACCCGGATATAACGGTCAAGCTAGAGACCGTCACCTTCGCGGACTACTGGGACAAGCTCACCACGCAGATAGCCAGCGAGAATGAGGCGGACATCGTCGCCATGCAGAGTCTCAGGATGCCGGGCTACGCCGCGCGCGGCGCTTTGCAACCGCTGATGCCTTTTATCGAGGACGACTCGGACTTCGATGTAGATGACTTCTTCGGACCCATCAGGCAGGGTCTATCCGTTAACGACGAATTGTACGCCCTCGGGTACGACATAGGCCCGATCATCCTCTACTACAACAAGGATCTCTTCGGCAAGGCCAAAGTAGAGCCGCCACCGGCCGAGACACCCATGAGCTGGGAGGAGTTCAGGGAGAAGGCCGAGCAGCTGACTAACCCTGGCGCCAGGGAGTACGGATTCGTCGAGCAGCCCGTCTTCGACTTCATGGTCCCCTGGCTGTGGTCGGGCGGGGGAGGCTACATGAACGCAGCACAGACAGAGTGCACGCTCGATACCCCTGAGTCCATAGGGGCCATGGAGTTCGTTATCGGTATGATCACGGACAAAATAGCCGCGCCTGTAACCGACCTCGCGAACCCGAGCTTCGCGGTCGAGGAATTCTTCGGCGGGAAGATCGGGATGCACGTCGACGGTCCCTGGCAGTTCATAAACATAAGGGAGAACTCCGATTTCGAGTGGGACGTTGCGCCGATGCCGGCGGGACCGGCGGGGAGCGTGACGTGGGCCGCAGGTTCTGGATTCGGCATCTCCAACACCACAGAGAACGCCGACGCGGCGTGGACGGCATTAAAGACCATAACAAGCACGGAGTCGCTGGAGAAACTCGTCAAGGCCGGACGCGGCTACCCGGCCCGCGAGTCGGCGGTATCGACCTTCGAGAAGCCCCCCCCGCAGAACGTCGACGTCGTCCAGAAGATACTCGTCAGCGACATCGGCGAGACCAGGCCTTTCGTGACTACCACGACCTGGCAGGAGACGACGGTCATGCTCACGCGCGACTTCAGCCCCGTGTTCCTGGGCAAGCAGAGCGTCGACGCGGTCGTAAGCAAGGTCAAACCGCAATTCGACAAGCTCCTAAAGGAGCACCAGGAGATCCTCGAGCAGCAGTCGTAGCGGGAGGGGGTTGTGTGGCTGGCACGGCGCAAACCGGGCGGGGGCCGGAGAAAGTTCCCTGGAAGAACCGCGAACATGAAGGACTGGCGGCCGGCCTCTTCCTGCTGCCGAACCTGATCGGGTTCCTCATCTTCACGGCCATACCCGTCGGAGCCGCTTTCGTCCTCGCGTTCTACGATTACGATCTGCTGCTCGGGGCCAGTTGGGCGGGCCTGGAGAACTTCCGCGAGCTGTTCACCGTCGACAGGGTCTTCCGGGCGGCGCTCTTCAACACGGTCTACTTCACGGCTGTCAGCGTACCGCTCTCAGTCGTGCTGGGGCTCGCGACCGCGATCCTCGTCAACCAGGCGCTGCGCGGAGTTGTGATCTTCAGGTCCATCTTCCTGCTGCCCTATGTCACGGTGACCGTGGCGCTCTCACTGGTTTGGAAGTGGCTCTACCTGCCGGACATAGGGTTGATCAACTCCGTGCTCGGCGCGGTCGGCATCGACGGTCCGGCGTGGCTCACGAGCCAGACCTGGGCCATGCCTGCGCTCATCCTGATGAGCGTCTGGAAGGGGTTCGGGTACAACATGGTGATCTTCCTGGCCGGCCTGCAGGGCATACCGGACCACCTCTACGACGCGGCCAAGGTCGACGGGGCGACGGCGTGGCGCAGGTTTCTAAACGTGACCCTGCCGCTGCTCTCGCCGACCACCTTCTTCGTCGTGGTCATCTCCGTGATCTCCTCTTTCCAGGTCTTCGACCAGGCCCTGATAATGACGAACGGGGGTCCAGGAACCGCGACTACCACCCTCGTCCTCTACATCTACCAGAAGGGTTTCCAATCCTTCGACATGGGCTATGCCGCGGCCGTCGCCCTGGTCCTGTTTGCGGTGATCTTCGTCTTCACGGTCGTCCAGTTCCTGTTCCAGCGACGCTGGGTCACCTACGAATAGGGGTAACGAGCGCATGAGTGCCTTCGACTCTATCGGCGCGGCTCTCAAAGGTAGGGCAGGCGTGTCCCCTGGCGGGAAGCCTTACTGGCCCATACTCATCTATGCGACCCTGATGGCGATGGCTTTTCTGACGCTGGTTCCGATCATCTGGATGGTACTGACCGCGTTCAAGTCGGCACCCGAGGTCGCGGCCAACCCGCCGACCTGGTGGCCCAGGGAGTGGCATCCCGAGAACTTCGCGGCGGCCTGGAACTTCGCCCCCTTCGGCAGGTACCTTATAAATAGCCTCGTAATGGTCGGGGGCATCACCATCCTCCAGACGGTGACCTCGGCCCTTGCCGCCTACGCCTTCGCCCGCCTGCGATTCAGGGGGCGAGATCTGCTCTTCCTCCTGTACCTGGGTACGCTCATGATCCCACCCCAGGTTACGGTCATACCGCAGTTCATCCTCATAAAGGAACTCGACTGGGTGGATACTTACCAGGGCCTCATAGTCCCCCAGGCGTTCACCGCGTTCGGGGTCTTCCTTTTGCGGCAGTTCTTCCTCACCATCCCGTACGAGCTGGAAGACGCCGCCCGCATCGACGGCGCGAGCCGCTTCGGTTGTTTCTGGCGCATCATCCTTCCACTCTCGGGACCGGCGCTCGCCACGCTCGCCGTCTTCGCCTTTCTGTTCCACTGGAACAACCTGCTGTGGCCGCTGATAGTCTCCAACTCCGACGCGACGATCCCTGTCGTCGTCGGCCTGAGGAACTTCCAGGGCCAGTACGGGACCGAGTGGAACCTGCTCATGGCCGCCGCCGCCATAGCCACCATCCCGACCGTTATCGTGTACCTGTTCGCCCAGCGCTGGTTCGTCCGGGGAATAACCATGTCCGGTTTCGGCGGCAGGTAGCACATATAGTCACAGATAAGGAGGAGCAGTGAAGCAGGAGCTAGGTCGAACTACCGCCGCCGACACAGAGTGGTTTACGCGCGACCGCTTCGGCCTGTTTATCCACTGGGGGATCTACGCCCTCCCCGCCCGCCACGAATGGGTCAAACAGCGCGAGAGGATTCGCGACGAGGGCTACCAGAAGTACTTCGACCACTTCTACCCCGACCTCTACGACCCCGAAAAGTGGGCCAGAGAGGCGAGGAACGCTGGCATGAGGTACTTCGTCGTCACGACCAAGCACCACGACGGCTTCTGCCTCTGGGATACGGATCTCACCGATTACAAGGCGACCAACACGCTCTGGGGCGAGGACCTCATCGCTCCGATGGTCGAGGCGTTCCGCGCCGAGGGCATGAAGGTAGGCTTCTACCACTCCCTCATAGACTGGCACCATCCCGAGTTCCCGGTCGACGGGCTGCACTCCAGGCGAGATGACACAGAGTACATCGAGGCCAATAGGGACCGCGACATCTCGCGCTACCGCGAGTACCTGCACGGTCAGACCCGTGAGCTCCTGACACGCTTCGGCCGGGTCGACGTCATGTGGTTCGACTTCTCCTACTCGGACCGGGTCTGGGGCGGCAAGGGCAAGGAGGACTGGGGCTCAGTAGAACTTATGGAGATGGTACGCGGGCTCCAGCCAGGCATAATCGTCAACGACCGGCTGGAGATCGGGGGCGACCTGAAAACCCCCGAGCAATACCAGCCGAGGAGCTGGCCCGAGGTCGAAGGAGAGCGGACCCTCTGGGAGGCGTGCCAGACCCTGAACGGTTCGTGGGGCTATGACCGCGACAACCTGGACTGGAAGCCTACTGATATGCTCGTCAGGATGCTCGTTGATACCGTCTCCAAGGGCGGCAACCTGCTCCTCAACGTCGGGCCGAACGCCCGCGGCGAGCTCGAGTCTCGGGCCGTGGAAAGACTACGCGGCCTCGGGGAGTGGATGCGGTTGCACGAGCGCTCCGTAAGGGGTTGCACGGCGAGCGACCTGACCCCGCCCCCCGACTGCCGGTACACGGAGAATGGTAACAGACTCTACCTGCACCTCTTCGGCTGGCCCTTCAAACACGTCCATCTCGAAGGGCTGGCTGGGAGGGTGGAGTACGCGCAACTCCTCAACGACGCCTCGGAGATAAAGATGAAGGTCATAGACCCTGCCCAGCGGGCCCAGAACACGACCGTGGGCGGTATCCCGGAGGGTACGCTGACCCTGGAGCTACCGGTGCAGAGGCCGCCCGTCGAGGTGCCCGTCGTCGAACTATTCTTGAAGGGATGATCGGTGTGGGCAGACTCCGGCTCAGGCAGGTCCACCTCGATTTCCACACTTCGGCAGAGTGCGAGGGTGTCGGTGCTGATTTCGACCCCGAGGTCTTCGCACAGACGGTAAGGATGGGGCGAGTAGACTCCATGACGGTCTTCGCCAAGTGCCACCACGGCTTCTCTTACTACGCGACGGAGGTAGGCACGAGACACCCCAACCTAGCCCTCCCGGATCTCATGGGCGCCCAGATAGAGGCGCTGCACGGGATCGGGGTGCTGGCCCCGATCTACGTCAGCATCATGTGGGATGACCTGGCCGGCGAGAAGGAGCCCGGCTGGGTGATAGCCCGCAGGGACGGGAGCCTCATGATCCGTCCCCCCCTCTCCAACGAGTCGCCCCTGGCGGGGGGATGGGGATGGACCACGCTGGACGTCTCCACTGGATACGGTGACTACCTCGTGGCGCAGACCGAAGAGATCTGTGACCGCTACGACGTAGACGGCTTCTTCTTCGATATTTGCTTCCCGGTTCCGAACTACTCTCCGTGGGGACAGGCAAAGATGCGCGAGGCCGGAGTCAGCCTCGACGACGAGCAGGCGGTGCTGCGTTTTGCCGAGTGGAAGTTGCACGGTTTCCTCGAAAGGCTGAGCGAGGCGGTCCGTGCCAAGGTCCCGGGGGCCACGATCTTCTACAACGGCACCGTCACCCCGCGGATGGCAGAGACGCTCCCCTACCAGACCCACTTCGAGATAGAGAGCCTTCCCACCTCCTCGGGGCTCTGGGGGTACCTGCACTACCCCGTCATGGCGCGGCAGGCCCGCACCTACGGGGTCGACTTCCTCGGGATGACGGGGCGCTTCCACAAGGCCTGGGCCGACTTCGGCGGCCTGAAGACCAGCGACCAGCTCGACTACGAGTGCGGCACCATCCTCGCCGCTGGGGGTGAGATCTCCGTCGGAGACCAGCTCCACCCAAGAGGCGTCCTCGACCCCGCCGTATACCGCCTGCTCGAGCATTCCTTCGGCAGAGTCGAGAGACTCGAGCCTTTCCTGCATGGGGCGAAGCCCACAGCCGAAGTGGCGATCCTGTCAAGGTACGAGCCCTCCGCCCTCGGGAGTGTCCCCACGAACGCGCACGTCGCCGAAGTAGAAGGAGCCGCGCAACTCTTCCTAGAAGCGGCGATCCAGTTCGACATAATAGACCCCTCGCACGGCTCCTTCCTGAACTACGCGGCCATCGTGCTTCCCGACGGGATAAGCCTGTACGAGGACCTTCGCGCGAAGCTGGAAAGTTATACGTCCGCCGGCGGCAAACTTATCCTGGGCGGCACGGCCGCCCTCGACGAGGAGACGGGCCAGTTCGGCCTCGAGAGCATCCCTGTCGCCTACGAGGGGCGGGCCCCGACGGTACCAAGCTACCTTCGGCTCGACGAGGCGCTTGCTGGCGAGAGCGAGCTGGCCACAGACTACGACTACGTGTTCTATGACAGGGCGCACCTGGTTCGTCCGCTCGAAGGCGCCAAGGTGCGCGGGGAGCTACGCAGCGCGCTCTTCGACAGGACGTGGGAACACTTCACGAGCCACGCCCAGGCGCCGGTCGGCGAGTCGTTGGACTCTGCGCTCGTGGTAGAGAGCGAGGGCGTTCTATACTTCGCGACGCCGCTCTTTGCGGCCTACCGCGACCACGACTACTGGGTCTACAGGGAGGTCGCTTTACACGCGATCCGCGATTTCCTGCCCCGGCCAAAGCTGAAGCTCTCCGGACCCGGATGGGTGGAGGCTACGCTGCATGAGCAGCCTGCGGACGGCGACCATCCGGAGCGGCGGATCGTGCACCTCGTCGCCTACCATCCCCGCCGCACCACGCAGCCCGTACAACACGTGGACCAGTCGTGGCCTACCTCGGGGCTGGGTATCGAAATCTTGACGGATGGGAGCACGGTCGGGCGGGCATATCTCGCGCCGGAGAACGAACCTCTCGAAGTCGAAGTGGTGGACGGCTACGCGCGGATAGCGCTGCCGCCGGTCGGGACGCACGCCGTGGTCGTGCTGGAGTAAAGCATTGGCCCTGACCGACGACGCCATCACGAGCATAAAGCAGATGATCCTCTCTGGCCAGGTCGGGCCGGGCGAGAAGCTCCCGAGGGAGAAGGAGCTCGCGACCAGGCTAGGACTCTCGCGCAGCTCCTTGCGGGAGGCCATACGCGCCCTCATCCTGGCTGGCATCCTCAAGACTCGCCAGGGCGACGGAACCTACGTCACGAGCCTGGAACCCCACCAGCTCCTTGAGACTATGAGCCTGGCCGTAGATTTCATGCAGAACCACACCCTCGTGGAGCTATTCGAGGTGCGGCGTATGATCGAACCGGCCGCCACCGCACTGGCCACAAGCCGCATCACCCCAGAAGCCCTAGAGCGTCTGGAAGAGACCCTCCGGCGCATGGACTCGGCAGTGAGCGTCGAGGAACTGGTCGAGGCCGACGATGACTTCCACCGGACGATCGCTAGCGCTACGGGCAACGCAGCCCTGGCCGCCCTACTCCAGAACCTCTACGGCAGGACCCTGCGGGCACGTATCTGGCGCGGCCTCGCCGAGGAAGGTGCCTTGGACCGTACCAGGATCTCCCACCGCTCTATCTACGGTGCGATCTCTAATAGGGATGCAGAGCTCGCGCGTTCCGCCGCCACCATGCACATAGCCGAAGTCGAAGCCTGGTTCCGCAGCCTGCCGAAGTTCACTCCTTCGAACGACGAGCGGACCGGGACACGCGAAACACCGTCTCGATAGAAGGCGCAGAACAACATCCCTAGAGTTCGGTCGAGATTGAAACGTGTTGCACTATTCGGTACAGGGGTTGTATCCTAATACCATGGTGTTAGGTTAGTGTAAGCTGGCAACTCGAAGGCGAGCAAGGGAAGGAGACTTGTGGCGCAGAGACAGGAAAGGACGGGGATCGATTCCACCGTATTCTGGATAGCAGCCATCATTTCGGCTGTGTTCGTCCTGTGGGGTATTCTCTTTACGGACAATCTGGCTGCGGTCTTCGATGCGGTGCTGTGGAGCTTCCTGGTTCCCAACTTCGGTTGGGTGTTCATACTGTCATCGTTCGGCTTCCTGGCCTTTTCACTGTATCTGGCTTTCAGCCGGTACGGCAAGATCCGGCTTGGCGGGCAGGACGAGGAGCCGGAGTTCAGCACCGTGTCGTGGGTGGCGATGATGTTCAGCGCGGGGATGGGCATAGGCCTGATGTTCTTCGGCGTGGCCGAGCCTCTCTCCCACATGAGCTCGCCTCCCGGTGGTACGGCGGAGGCCGGGACCAGGGGGGCCGCCCAGGTGGCGATGGAGTACTCCTACTTCCACTGGGCGTTCCACCCGTGGGCGATCTACGCGGTGATGGGGCTGGCCCTCGCCTACTTCGTCTTTCGCAAGGGTATGCCCAACCTTATCAGTACGGCGTTCTATCCGCTTCTGGGCGACAGGGTCTACGGCCCGCTAGGTAAGACCATAGACATCCTGGCCATCTTCGCCACGCTGTTCGGATCGGCGACCTCGCTCGGGTTGGGCGCCCTGCAGATCAACCAGGGCCTGAACGCCATGTTCGGTTTCGGGGGAAGGGAAGCAGTGGGGCTGGCGATAGTGGTCATAGCCATCCTGACGGCGGGCTTCATACTCTCGGCCATCTCGGGGGTGCATAAAGGCATCCAGTGGATCGCCAACACCAACATGGTCCTGGCGGTGTTCCTGCTGGTGTTCGTGTTCCTCCTGGGGCCGACGGTGTTCATCCTCAACACCTTCGTCGAGTCGCTCGGCGGCTACCTGGCCAACCTCATCCCGATGAGCTTCCGCACGGCGGCCTTCAGCGACGGAGCGTTCGTCTCCGGCTGGACCGTGTTCTACTGGGCGTGGTGGATCTCTTGGGCCCCCTTCGTGGGCACCTTCATCGCCCGCATCTCCCGCGGTCGTACCATCCGCGAGTTCGTCTTCGGCGTGATCCTGGCCCCCAGCGTGGTCAGCTTCATCTGGTTCGCCATTCTCGGCGGAACGGCCATCAACCTGCAGCTTACCGGCGCGGCGGACATCGCCGAGACCGCCGCGAACAACCAGCCGGCAGCGCTGTTCCTCCTCCTGGAGCAGTTCCCGCTGTTCTGGCTGATGGCCGGCATAACGATAATCCTGGTGGCGCTGTTCTTCGTCAGCGGGGCCGACGCGGCCTCCATGGTGATGGGGATGCTCTCCTCGAAGGGCAACCTGCATCCGCAGTCGTGGAACATGGTCGTCTGGGGCGTCTTCACCGGGGCGGCGGCGGCGATCTGCCTGCTGTCAGGCGCGATTCAGGGCTCGGTGGACGCCGCGCTCTTATCCCTGCAGGCCGTGGCGATCGCGTCAGCGGCACCGTTCGTGCTCATCCTGATCGGGCTGTGCTTCTCCATCCTCAAAGCGCTGCGCGAGGAGCGGGTGCCCGGCGTGACACCAGGACTCGAGGCGCCCGAGCCTGGCAGGGCCATGTCCCGTCAACCTGGCACCACGGCGCCGCAACAGATGGCGACAGAGAGACCCGAAGAGCAGCGCGGGCCCCGCGATTAGAAAGCCTCTGGGGATCTAGACAACTCTCGAGACACAGCCTGGGCGGGTGGCCAAAGCCACCCGCCCATCATATCGGAGTGGCCAAACACTAAAGGAGGGAAGATGGGCAGGACACGCAACCCGTTTCGGGGGCTCATGGACCACATGAGCGAGATGGCCAGGATGCGGGAGTACGCCGAGGGCGGTGGACAGGAAGACCAGAGAAGGACCCACGCGACCGCCTGGATCCCCACGGCCGACATCTTCGCCAAGGGCGAAGATCTCGTGATACGTTGCGAGCTCGCCGGTGTGGAACAGGGGGATGTGGAGGTCTCTCTCTCCGGCGGCGTTCTGACCATCGACGGGGAACGCAAGGGCGAACCTGAAGACGTGAGTTACTACGCCAGAGAGCGCTACTACGGGCACTTCCGTCGGACGATGAACCTGCCCGAAGGCATAAACAGCAACATGATCAGCGCCGATTTCCAGAACGGCTTGCTGGAGGTTACCGTGCAGGGCGGAGCAGATCATCCGGAACCCGAGCGCATACAAATAGAGAGCCGCACCAGCTAGCGCGGGAGGAGGAAGGGTCGACCCTTCCTCCTCCCGCGCTAGTCAGCATTTCAGCACGCTCCGGCTGACGCCTCCGCTTATCAGCACTTCAGCTCGGCGCCTGCGCCGCCGGTTGGCAAGTCAGCCAAGGCTCGCATGCAACAAGCTGAAATGCTGACTAGGCTGACAAGCGAAGGCCTTAAAGGCCTGAGCGTGCTGACTTGCTTCTTGACTCCCGCACCGGCCTGTGTTAGTTGTGCCGTATACAGGAAAACGATTCGTCATACGCAACAAGACTCGGATACGTCCTTTTGGGTTCTTGGGTCTTCTGGGACTTTGGGCGGCGGTAGCGTGACTTGGAGTGATGTATGGAGAGTAGTGCGGGGTGTGTGATCATCGGGGCCGGCATCGTTGGCTGCAGCGTGGCCGAGCATCTGAGCCGGCTCGGCTGGCGGGATGTGGTGGTCTTGGATCAGGGGCCGCTCTTCGAGGCTGGCGGGTCCACCTCCCACGCTCCCGGGCTCATGTTCCAGACCAACCCGTCCAAGACGATGACCGACCTGGCCAGATACAGCGTCGGGCGCTACATGGAGCTCGAGCTGGATGGCGAGCCGTGTGGCTACCAGGTAGGCGGCATAGAGGTCGCCGAGACCCAGGAGAGGTGGCGGGATCTCCAGCGCAAGCACGGGCTGGCGACCTCGTGGGGCCTCGAATCCGAGCTGATTTCGCCCCAGGAGTGCGCGGAGCTGGTACCGGTTCTGGATTCGAACACGATCAAGGGCGGCTTCTACGTCCCCACGGATGGCATAGCCAAGGCCGTCAGGGCTTGCGAAGCGATGGCCGGGCTGGCCGGAGAGCGTGGCGTAAAGTTCTACGGCGAGACCGAGGTCACCGGCATCGAAGTCAAGGATGGTCGTGTGAGATCCGTCGAGACGGACAGGGGTCGTGTGGAGACCGAGCTCGTCGTGAGTTGCGCGGGGATGTGGGGGCCCAGGATCGGGCGGATGGTCGGCATGAGGGTACCGCTCGTGCCGATGCAGCACCAGTACGCGTGGACCACGCCGCTGGAGGAGCTTGCTGGGGAGGCGCGCGAGGTCGTCCATCCTATCCTGCGCCACCAGGACTTCTCGATGTACTTCCGCCACAGAGGGAACCATTACGGTATCGGGACCTACAAGCACAGGCCCATGCCCGTCTCCGCCGACGAAATAAGGAGGGATTACAGGGGCGAAGGTGAGTTTCCCTCGGTCTGGGAGTTTACGCCAGAGGACTTCGAGTCCTCCTGGCAAGAGGCCCGCAAGATGCTTCCCGCCCTGGAGAGGGTGGAGATCGACCGGCCGATGAACGGGCTGTTCTCCTTCACACCCGACGGCGGGCCTTTGCTCGGCGAGTCGAAGGAGGCCAAAGGGTTCTGGATCGCCGAGGCGGTCTGGATCACCCACGCCATCGGCGTTGGCAAGGTGATGGCCGAGTGGATCACCGAAGGCGTACCGAGTATGGACATCAGCGGCGCCGACGTGCACCGCTTCGAGCCCTACGCCCTCAGCCCTTCCTATATCCTGGCCCGCAGCGCGCAGTCGTTCCGGGAGGTCTACGACATCATCCACCCCCAGCAACCGATGGAGGAGCCGCGCCCCCTGCGGGCCAGTCCTTTCTACCCGCGCCAGCAGGCGCTGGGCGCCTACTTCCTCGAAGCTTCGGGCTGGGAGCGGCCGCAATGGTTTGAGGCCAACGAGTCGTTACTCGACGGGCATGAGGTTTCGGACCGCGGAGAGTGGGCCGGAAGGTACTGGTCGAAGGTCGTCGCCGCCGAAGCCCTGGCCACCCGCGAGCGCGTGGCGCTCTACGACATGACCTCCCTGAAGAAGGCCGAGGTGGCAGGACCCGGCGCCCTGGATTTCCTGCAAGGTCTCACCACGGGACAGCTCGACAAGCCTGCCGGCAAGGTGACGTACACACTCATGCTCGACAGCGATGCGGGGATCCGGAGCGACGTGACCGTAGCCCGGCTCGGCGAGGACCACTTCCAGCTAGGCCTCAACGGCCCGCGTGACATAGAGTGGATGGAGCGCCACCTGCCGCAAGACGGCTCCGTACACGTACGGGATATCACGCCGGGGACCTGTTGTATCGGGGTGTGGGGTCCCGCCGCCCGAGATGTGGTACAGAGTCTCTCCGAGGACGACTTCTCGAACGAGGCTTTCGGGTTCTTCAACGCAAGGCGGGCTTATCTGCGTGAGGTGCCCGTTACGGCGCTAAGGCTCTCCTATGTAGGAGAGTTGGGATGGGAGATCTACACCTCCGCGGACCTGGGGTTGAGGTTGTGGGACCTGTTGTGGGAGGCCGGACGGCCCTACGGTATCCTCGCCAGCGGACGCGGCGCCTTCAACGCGCTGCGCGTGGAGAAGGGTTACCGCGCCTGGGGCACCGACATGACCACCGAGCACGACCCCTACGAGGCGGGCCTCGGATTCGCCGTCAAGGAGGATAAAGGCGACTTCGTCGGCCGTGAGGCGCTACTAGAGCGCAAGGAAGCCGGACCGCGCCGGAGGCTGGTGTGCCTGGTGCTCGACGATCCGAGCGTGGTGGTCATGGGCAGTGAGCCGGTCTGGGCCGACACGGCGGTAGGCTACGTGACCAGCGCCGACTTCGGGTACTCGCTCGGACAGAGCATCGCCTACGCCTGGGTCCCGCCCGAGCACGCCGGGGTGGGGACGAGGCTGGAGATCGAGTACTTCGGTGTGCGCCACCGGGCGACGGTCACCGAGGAGCCGCTCTTCGATCCGGCGATGAAGAGGATGAGGGCATGATAGAAGGTTACGGACCGAATACCGAAAGGAGAAATGTTCGATGAACGACAATGTCAATCCCGACCCTGGCATTCTGCAGTACACGAGGATATTCAAGTCCCCGTACTTCTACGGTTCGCGCAGGCATGGAGTCCAGAAGTACAGCGTCTACAACCATCACTACCACCCGCGCTACTACAGGGACCCGGTCGAGGAATACTGGCAGCTCCTCGAAGGCGTTACCCTTTGGGACGTCGGGGGGGCCGAAAGGCAGGTCGAGATCACGGGCCCCGACGCCTTCGAGTTCACCAACACGCTAACCCCCCGCAATCTCAATAAGTGCGCCGTAGGGCAGTGCAAGTACGCCTTCATCACCAACGCCGAGGGCGGCATAATCAACGACCCCGTGCTGCTGCGCCTCGACGAGAACCACTTCTGGCTCTCCCTGGCCGACAGCGACGTGCTCTTGTGGGCGCAGGGGCTCGCCTACAACATGGGGCTGAACGTCGAGATAAAGGAGCCCGACGTCGGCCCGATGCAGGTGCAGGGACCGAAGTCCAGGGAGGTGATGACCGACCTCTTCGGCGAGGAGATACTCGAGGTGCCATACTACTATATGGTGCACAGGGAGCTCGACGGAATGGAGCTCGTGATCTCCCGCACCGGATACTCCGGGGAGCTGGGATACGAACTCTACCTGAAGAACGCGAGCCGCGACGGGCTCAAGCTCTGGGACCGGGTGCTGCAGGCCGGCGAGCCGTACGGGATCTCCCCGATCGGCCCGTGCCACATCCGCAGGATCGAGGGCGGCATCCTGGCCCTTGGCTGCGATATGTGGTACGACACCAACCCCTACGAAGTTGGATACGGCTACAAATGGATGGTCGAGTTGGAGCAGGAGCAGCACTTCGTCGGAAGGGAAGCGCTGAAGAAGGTAAGCGAAGAAGGCGTTAGCCGAAAACTGGTCGGTGTCGAGCTGGGGGGTAGCAACGTCGGCTCGTACAACGACGGCTCCATGATCGACTACTTCCCGGTCCACACACACGGCGAGAGGATCGGCAAGGTCACCTCGGCCTGCTACTCGCCGCGCCTGGAGAAGAACATCGGTTTCGCCATGGTGCCCGTCGAGTACAGCGAGATAGGGATCGAGCTCGAGGTCGAGCGGCCAGAGGAGACGGTCTCCGCCACCGTGGCCGACCGCGTCTTCTTCAAACCGGAGCATGCCGAGCAGACTCTGGACGCCACCGGCTCCTCCAAGGGGGCCTGAGAAGGGCGAAGTGGGCCGTGGGGAAGAACGTGTCGACGGAGCAGAAAACCGAACTGCGACAGCGGGCGAACCGGAGATTGGCAGAGTTTCTGCGGCATCCCGGCTACGAGGTGATACCCCTCCGGGGGACTGAAGAAGCGGTAGTCGAACACGTCCCAAAGGACATAGCACTCACGGTTACGGCATCGCCTGGCAAGGGAACCTGGGCAACGATAGAGCTCGCCGAGCGGTTGGCGGGACACGGCTTCGGTGTCGCGCCCCACCTCTCGGCGCGGCTCATCAGGGACAGGTCGGAGCTGGGCGAGATCCTGCACAGGCTGCGCGATGCCAAAATAAGGAATGCCTTCGTCGTCGCTGGTGACATCGATGAGCCCGCAGGGGAGTTCGAAGGCGCGGCCGGGCTTCTGAGGGCGATGAATGAGATCGGGCACGACCTCGACGAGGTCGGCATCACGGGCTACCCGGAGAGCCACCCCAAGATCAGCGACGAGATGACGATCCAGGCCATGTACGATAAGGCGCCCTACGCAACCTACATCATCAGCCAGATCTGCTTCGACCCCGAGGTAACCTCGGACTGGGCCAGGCGGGTGTGGTCGCGGGGTGTAAAGCTGCCGATCCGTATCGGTATGCCAGGCTCCGTGAACCGCCAGAAGCTAGTGCGGATCTCCACCAGCATCGGCCTCGGCGAGTCGGCGCGTTTCTTGAACAGACAGCGTAACTGGCTGCTCAAGATGTTCCTACCCGGTGGCTACAGCCCCGACCGTCTGATCGAAGGCCTGAAGCCCGGATTCGCAGACCCCGAAAGCAACATCCAGGGCCTCCACATCTATACATTCAACGAGGTGGAGACGACCGAGGCGTGGCGGCGCGAGATGCTGGAGCGCGCCGAAACATCCGCCTGACCGAAGAGGATAGCCTTGTCACCAGAAAACCCCACGTCGGAGTATCTGGATCTCCCACTGAACGAATTCCTCGAACTCGTGGCCTCGGGCAGCCCGGCTCCCGGCGGAGGCTCAGTGGCCGCCGTGGCCGTGGCCCTCGCCGCAGGGTTGGCGGGCATGGCCGCCCGCCTGTCCGCCGATCAACTTGCCGATGCTCCCGGGTTGGCCGACCGTGCGGATGCCTCGAGGAGGAGGGTCGCTCCTCTAGCAAGCACCGACGCGGAAGCCTACGGCCGCGTGCTCGAAGCCTATCGTCTCCCGCGCGAGCCCGACTCCGAGACTCGCGCGGAACGCATCAAAGTTGCCCTCTCGGGGGCCGCCGACGTGCCGCTTGCCATAGCCGAGGCCGGCAGCGAGGTAGCGGGCATCGCGGCCCGGCTGGTGGAGGAGGGCAACCCCAACCTCGAGGGAGATGCGATGACCGCACTCTTACTCGCCGACGCCGGTGTACGCTCCGCAGCAGCGCTGGCCGAGTTAAACCTGTCTTCGGCGAACCTGGAAGACGACCGGCTCGGGCGGGCAAAGGAACTCGTCGACGAGACCGCCGCGACCGTACGGCGGGTGACGGAAGAGCATGGATCAGGGTGAACATGATGAGAGCTTGTAGTATAGTTTACATACAACGCTTCTAAGAGAGGGGTAGCTCATGCCGGAGAGAAGGACGCCGTTCTACGAATTCCACCGCCGTGCGGCCAGGAACCTGGTCAAGGGAGGGGGGGACTTCATGTTCCCCACCTCCTACGCTTCGTCTTTGGAGGAGCACCTGAACGTACGCAGGAACGTGGGGATGCAGGACCTATCGACGATGGGGGAGGTGGACATCAAGGGGCCTGGCGCCGAGCGGCTGGTGAGGCGTCTGCTGGTGAACGAGGTCCAGGACATGGAACCCGGGCAGCTAAGGTACTCGACGATGTGCAACGAGGCTGGCGGCATCGTAGACGATGTCACGGTCTACAAGTTCGACGACGAACACTTCATGATCGTCACCAGTTCCGGGCCGCGCAAGAAGGCGTTTCGTTGGATCTCCGAGCACGCAGTTGGTTCTAGCGCCTACGTGACCGACATGACGGCCGCCGTCGCCCTGCCTGTGGTCCAGGGACCGCGTTCGCGCGCCTTCCTCAAGACCGTGGTCGAAGGTGTGGATCTCGACGAGCTGAGGTTCTTCCGGTTCGCGCCGTGCCGGATCGGGGACATAGAGCTGTTTATCTCACGCTCGGGCTACACCGGCGAACTGGGCTACGAACTGTACACACCGGCGGACCAGGCCGGGGTGCTCTGGGAGTACCTCTTGGAGAAGGGTCGCGCGTTCGACCTCAGGATGTACGGCGTCGAAGCCATGCAGTCCTTGCGCATCGAGAAGGGACTTCCTCTCTACGGCCCCGACATAAGCGAGCAAGAGACCCCCTTCCACGTGGGTCTCGGTCGCTGGGTCCGTTTCGACAAGCGCGACTTCGTAGGCCGCGAGGCCCTGCTGCGGGTACAGGAACGCGGCCTGGAGCGACGCTGGGTCGGCCTGACCCTGGAGAGCGAGGTCCCCGCCAGCGCGGGCGCCGGGGTCTACGGCATCGCCGACGTCGCCACCTTCAGGGAGTTTGTGGAGACCGGCGCCGAGGCGGGCGAGCAGGAGGACGAGTTCATGCCCGGCGAGAGGCAGGTCGGGCGCGTAACCTCGAGCGCCATGGGGCATACCGTCGGCAGGATGCTGGCCATGGCATATCTAGACACCGCCCACTCCTGGCCCGGCAACAATCTGATCGTCGCGTTTGGCGGCAGGCCCGTCCCCGCAAGGGTCGCCCAGACGCCCTTCTTCGACCCGGAGAACGCGCGCGTCAGGGCCAGACCTCATGAAGACGACCAGCTCTCCGAACTGGTCCCCGAACCGGCGCGGCTGACGAACGCCAGACCCAAGACGCCTGTGAGACAGTCTCCGAACGGGAACACCAGGTAAATGAACGTCCAGTACTCCGGTCGTTACGACGCCATCGTCGTCGGCGTGGGGGGGATGGGCAGCGCCACGGCCTACTACCTCGCCAGGAGGGGCAGGCGGGTGCTTGGCCTGGAGCGGTTCGGCATCCCCCACACGATGGGCTCCTCCCACGGGCACACGCGCATCATCCGCCTGGCCTACTACGAGGACCCCTCCTACGTGCTGCTCCTCAGGCGCGCCTACGAGCTGTGGCGTGAGATCCAGGGCAAATCCGGCGAGAAGCTCCTGCACATCACGGGCTCCATAGATGCCGGACCTGAGGAATCCTGGGTCTTCAAAGGCTCGTGGGAGTCTTGCAAGCTCCACGACCTCCCGCACGAGGTGGTGACGGGCGCGGAACTCGGGCGGCGCCATCCGGGCTATCATCTCCCCCCCGAACACCTCGCCCTCGTCCAGCCCGAGGGAGGTTTCCTCACGCCGGAGCGGTGCATCGTCTCCTATGTGATGGCCGCGCAGTCCCTCGGGGCCGAGATCCACGGCCACGAGAGGGTCCTGGAGTGGGTTCCGCTGGAGGGAGGGGTACGCGTCCGTACCGACCGTGGCACGTACGAGGCCGACAGGCTAGTGATGACCGCCGGCGCCTGGAACGGGGATCTCCTCGACGTCTTAGGTGGCCTCGCGGTGCCAGAGAGGCAGGTCCTCGCCTGGCTGCAGCCTTCCAGGCCGGATCTCTTCCGGCCAGACACCTTCCCCGTCTTCAACCTGCTCGTGGATGAGGGCCGCTTCTACGGCTTCCCGGTCTACGGCGTGCCCGGCTTCAAATTCGGCAAGTACTTCCACCTGGGCGAGTCCGGCCATGCCGACGAGATCGACCACCAACCCCACGACTACGACGAGCAGCTCCTCAGGAACTTCGCCGAACGATACTTCCCCGACGGATGCGGCCCCACGATGGATCTGCAGACCTGCATGTTCACCAACACCCCGGACCACCACTTCGTCATAGACCTGCACCCCGACTACCCGCAGGTCTCCATCGCCTCGCCCTGCTCCGGGCACGGCTTCAAGTTCGCCAGCGTCGTAGGCGAGATTATGGCCGACCTGGCCGAGAAAGGATTCACCCGTCACGATATCTCCCTCTTCCGCCTCGACCGGCTGAGGCGGCCGGCACGACAGACCACAGGCCACCGATCCATCCAGCCGACAACCGCAGGGCAACCGGCCGAGCAATCCGACGGTCGTCCTCGCTCCTTCAGCAGGATGGGAGACATAAGAACGTTCTGGTAGCCGCGGGCTACGGCACTTCGCGAAAAGGCCGATCCTCGGCCGAGGGGAGTCGGAGAAGAGAGTTCTGCTACTCCCTACTCTATCTTCTCGGCCCGCGTGTTGACCAGTACCACGCCGAGAATCGCCACTGCCCCACCGGCCAGGGAAAGGAGGGTAGGCACTTCCCCGAGCCAGAGATAGGCGATGAGTATCGCCGCTGGTGGGATCAGGGACTCCAGGGTGACCGCTCTGGAGGCCGGTAACCTGGAGAAGGCATAGGCGGCGGTGGCGTAGGAGAGCGGAGTGGAGATCGCCAGATAGACGACGGCCAGAGTCGGCTCCAACGGTGCCTGCCTCGTCTGTTCGAGGAGTCCCGGCGCGAACGGCAGCAGCAAGAGCGTCCCTGCCCAGATGGCATAAGAGGTGAACTCGAAGGCCCCGTACCTCTCCAGGTAGGGCTTTTGCAGGGCGAAGTAGCCGCTGGCAGAGAGCGCGGCGAGCAGCACCAGGAGGGCTCCGGGATCGGCACCGAATCCTTCTCCTTTGCCGAAGGAGATCAGGGCTACTCCCAGGAAACTCACCACGATCCCCGTCCACCCTCTCGCCCCGAGCCGTTCATCGAGGAACGCCACCGCCCACAACGCGGTGAAGGCCGGGATCGAGGCGATCAACAGGCTCGCCGTCCCCGCCGGAACGCTCGTCTGCCCGTAACCCAAGAGCACGTTGTAGGCGCTGAAAGCCAGAAAGCCTGCCAGGGCCACCGCCGGAAGATCCCTCGC
>Ga0196962_10000244_pt1 | contig 26783 bp, 26 predicted proteins | sample S3v_20metaG_FD_183186 | JGI IMG/M metagenome (GOLD analysis project Ga0196962, IMG submission 183186) | Soil microbial communities from Anza Borrego desert, Southern California, United States - S3+v_20 | ecosystem: Environmental > Terrestrial > Soil > Desert | place: USA: California | collected...
GACCTGCAGGCCATCGGCGCAGGCCGGCAGGATACGTCGTCGCTGGTCCGGAGGCTGGAGCCTTGAAGCGCCTTCTGCTCATCTTTCTGGCCCTGCTCGCCGCTTCGCCGGCCCTGGCCGACTCGCTGATCGACAATGTCAACGGCTACACCCTGCGCGAGGACGGCCGGCTCTTCCGTTTCACCGGGATGGTGCTGACCGACGACGGCCGGGTGAAGCAGCTTCTGCGCCAGCGCGACCGGCGCCCGGAGCGGCCGCAATATCTTCTCAACGGGCGCGGCCGGACCCTGCTTCCGGGCCTCATCGACGCTCACGGCCATGTCATGGGCCTCGGCATGGGCGCGCTCCAGCTCGACCTGTCGGACACCAATTCGCTCGAGGAGGCTCAGCGCCGGATCGCCGAATATGCCGCCGCCAATCCGACCCCGCGCTGGATCGTCGGGCGCGGCTGGAACCAGGAGCGCTGGGGCCTCGGCCGTTTTCCGACCGCCGCCGATCTCGATGCCGCGGTTCGCGACCGGCCGGTCTGGCTGGAACGGGTCGACGGCCACGCCGGCTGGGCCAACGGCGCGGCGATGCGCGAGGCCGAGGTCACCGCGACCACCCAGGCGCCGGACGGCGGCCGAATCGAGCGCTCGGGGCGCAATCCGAGCGGCATCTTCGTCGACGCGGCCATGGCGCTGGTCGAGCGCGCCGTTCCGCCGCCCCTCCCCCTCCATCGCGACCGGGCGTTGGCCAGGGCCCAGGAGCTGCTGCTCGCCAACGGCCTCACCGCGGTCGCCGACATGGGCACGACGGCCGAGGAATGGAACGTGATGCGCCGCGCCGGCGATGCCGGCCAGCTCAATTTCCGGATCCTCTCCTACGCCTCCTCGATCGACGATCTGCTCGCCGTGGCGGGGACTCGGCCGAGCCCATGGCTCTACGACGGCCGCCTCCGCATGGTCGGCGTCAAGCTCTATCTCGACGGCGCGCTCGGCTCCCGCGGCGCCTGGCTGAAGCAGCCCTATCGCGATGCGCCGGGCCAGCGCGGCCTTCCGCTCGCCACCGACACCGTCCTCAAGAATCTGATGAGCCGGGCGGCGATGGACCGCTTCCAGGTCGCGGTCCACGCGATCGGGGACCAGGCCAATGCGGTGCTGCTCGAGGCGATCGAGGAATTGTCCGACACCTATCGCGGCGACCGGCGCTGGCGGATCGAGCATGCCCAGATCGTCGACCCCGCCGACCTGCCGCGCTTCGCCAGGCACGGCATCGTCGCATCGATGCAGCCGGTCCACCAGACCAGCGACATGCACATGGCCGAGGCGCGCATGGGGCTCGAGCGCCTGCAGGGCGCCTATGCCTGGCGAAGCATGATCGACAATCGCGTGCCGCTGGCCTTCGGCTCCGACTTTCCGGTCGAGAGCCCGAACCCCTTTCACGGCTTGGCGGCGGCGATCAGCCGCGAGGATTCGGCCGGCAATCCGCCGGGCGGCTGGCTCCCCCAACAGCGAGTGAGCCTCGAACAGGCCTTCGCTGCCTTCACCCGCGGCGCCGCTCATGCCGCCTTCGCCGAGGACCGGCTCGGCACGCTCGAGCCCGGGCGGATGGCCGATTTCATCTTCATCGACCGCGACATCTTCGCCGTTCAGGACCAGCGCCAGATCCGCGAGACCCAGGTCCTCGAGACATGGGTGGGCGGCCGCAAGGTCTGGGAGCGCGGCCGCTCAGGCGCCCAGCCGCGTTAGCCTTCCGACGGTGAGGATCTGGGGCAGCAGCTCGGCTTCGCGGCCGGGCGCATAATAGAGGTAGAGCGGCACCCCCGAGCGGCCGTGCCGCTCGAGAAAGCGGCCGATCTCGACGTCGCCGCGAGTCCAGTCGCCGGCCAGGACCCTGATTCCGCGCGATCGAAACGCCGCCGCCACCTGCGGCTGGTCGAGCGCCGCCCGCTCATTGACCTTGCAGGTGAGGCACCAGTCGGCCGTGAAGTAGACGAAGACCGGGCTGCCCGCGGCACGGAGCCGGGCGAGGCGGGTCTCGCTGAACGGCTCGGCGCCGACCCGCCCGCCCGGCGCCGGCGGCGCGGCTTCGGCGGTCCTCACGAGGGGCAGCGGAGCGGCGACGGCGAAGAGGATGAGCAGGAGCGGAAGCAGGATCGGGCGGCCCGGCTGCCGCCGTCCCAGCCACCACAGGCCGAGCCCGAGCATCAGCGCCGCGCCGAGGCCGAGCGCCATTCCGTCGACCCCGCTCTGGCGGCCGAGCACCCAGGCGAGCCCGAGCGCGGTGAGGAACATCGGGACCGACAGCAGCCGCTGGAAGCGCTCCATCCAAGGCCCCGGCCTCGGCAGCCGCCGGCGCAAGGCCGGCACGTGCCCGAGCAGCAGGAACGGGAGCGCGAGGCCGAGGCCGAGGCCGGCGAACACGGCCAGCGCCGCCCAGCCCGGCAGGACGAGGGCGGCGCCGAGCGCGAAGCCGAGAAACGGCCCGGTGCACGGCGTCGCGACGAAGGCGGCGAGGGCGCCGGTGAAGAAGGCGCCGAGCGCGTCGTTGCGGCGGGCGAGCGCCTCGCCGCCGGCCAGCGCGGGCAGGCTGAACAGCCCGGTCAGGTTGAAGGCGATCGCGGTCACCAGCAGCAGCAGCAGCAGGATGACCCGCGGATCCTGGAGCTGGAACGCCCAGCCCAGCGCCGCGCCTCCGAAGCGCAGGCCGAGGAGAAGGCCGCCCAGGGCGAGGCAGGTCAGGATGGCGCCGGCGGCATAGGCGTTCGCCTCGCGCCTCGCCCCTCCCGCCGTCTCGCCGGCGCGGGCCAGGCTCAGGGCCTTGAGGCTCAGGATCGGGAACACGCACGGCATGACGTTGAGCAGCAGCCCGCCGGCGATGGCGCCGAGCAGCGCGAGCAGGACGGAGCGCGCGCCTGCCGTCTCCTCCCCGGCCGCGGGGGCGATCGGCGCTCCGGCCGCGGGGACCTGCCCCCGGCGCGCCGCCAGGGACAGGCCGACGCCGTCGCCGACCTTCAGCACCCCCTCGATGACCGCGAGCGACGCCGCCTGCGGACCCGCTCGAGTCTCGACGATGAGCAGGTCGCCGCGGCGGGAGACGCTTTGCGGGGCCGAATGAGCGAGGGCTTCGGCGGTGACCGGAAAGAAATAGGCGTCGTCGAGCCCGACCGCCGCCGGCAGCGGGATGGCGAGCCGCAACCGGCCGCCGGCGAGCTCGAACCGGCCCTCGCCGCCGAGCGGCCGCGGAAGCGCCTCGCGGTAGCGGTCGAAGTCGGGATTGCGGGGGCCGGCGGCTGCGACGCTGAGGTCGAGCGTGACCCGCGCGGTCTCGGGGACGCACAGCTCCTCGGTGCAGACGAGATAATCGAGCCGGGCATCGATCGGGACGGCGACCCCCGGCTCCTGCGCCTGGGGGACCCGGATCGTCGCCATCAGCGCATAATCGCGCTCGAAGACGTAGTTCATCAGGCCCAGCGCGATCAGCCGGTCGGGCACAGGATATTGGAGCGGGCCCGCCGTCCAGCCTTCCGGCAGCCGCCAGCCGACCCGAGGCTCGGCGCCGGCGTCGCCGGGATTGCGCCAATAGCCGTGCCATCCGCGCTCCGGACGCATGACGAAGGCCACCGTCACGGCCGATCCCGGCGCGACCGAATCCGTCTCCGCGACCAGCCGAACCTCCATGTGCCGCGTCTGCGCGAGGGCGTCGCCGCCGAGCAGGCAGCCGAGCAGGATGGAGAGGAAGGCCGCCAAGCGATTCATGCCGCCGGCCGCTATAGCATGACCGCCGCGGGGCGCGACGCTGGGCTGCGGAATTCGGATGGCGCTTCGCCGGCTGTTCAATATCCGGTGCAGCGACTAGCCTGCCGCCGTGCTCGATTCCGCTCAAGCCGCGCTCGCCGCGCTCCCGGACAGGGTCCGGCTGCCCTTGGCTTTCGACCCCGGACCGCTGGCTGCCGAGCTCGGCCGGTTCGACTCCGAGGATTGGATCTCCCATTACGTCACCGACAATTACGAGGGCGACTGGAGCGTCATCCCGCTTCGGGCGCCCGAAGGCGAGAGCCACCCGCTTCGCCAGATCTTTCCCCATCCCGGGGCCGAAAGGTTCGTCGATACCGGCTTCCTCGATCGCGCCCCGGCCCTGAGGGAAGCGATCGGCTGCTTCCAATGCCCGCTCCAGACGGCGAGGCTGATGAGGCTCGCCCCGGGCTCGCGGATCAAGGAGCATCGCGACCCCGGCCTCGACGCCGCCTCGGGCTGCGCTCGCCTCCACGTGCCGATCGCGACCGGCGAGGAGGCGGAGTTCCTGCTCGATCGCCGGCCCGTTCCGATGGAGCCGGGAAGCGTCTGGTACCTTCGCCTCGCCGACCCCCATAGCGCCGTCAATCGCGGCAGCGTCGACCGCGTTCACCTGGTGATCGATGCGACCGTGAACGGCTGGCTCGCCGGGATGCTTCGCGCCGGCTGCGGCTGAGCCTGATCAGCGCCGTTCGAAGCCGGTGATCTGGGGATCGAGGCGATTGTCGGCGAGCGTGGCGGCGCCCCCATTCCAGCTTGCCACGAAGGCCGAACGGCGGCGCAGGCCCGGCACGAAGCCCGCCTCGTTGCCGATCACGCTGAGGCCTTCGGAGCTGTGCTCGGCGCCCTCGGGCGCGACGGTGATGAAGGCGCTGTAATTCTCCTTGTCCTCGCCCTGGACGAAGATGTTGCGGGCGATCGTTCCGGTCGCTCCGTTCGACAGGTCGATCATGTAGTTGGTGCCTCGGCCGCGGCTGTCGTCGAAGCTCGAATCGGTCACCTCGATCCGGGCGCCTCGGCTCTTCACATAATGGCCGCCCGTGCCCCGCTCGAAGCGGCTGCGCCTGACGATCAAGGTCCCGTTGCCGCTATTGTAGATGGCGTGGGAGCAGCCATGATCCTCGGGGCAGCGGCCGAGGCCGGAGAAGGTCGACCGCTCGATATGGATGGTGCCGCTATGGTCGTTGGCGGCGAGGATTCCGTTCTCGCCGTCCTGGAAGACCGAATCGAGGACGGTGAGATCGCCGTCCTCGAGGCGGATCCCGGCCCCGTTGGCGGCGGCAACCCGGACGTTTCGGAAGGCGATCCCTTCGATCCGGGCGGAGCGCCCGCCGAGCACCAGGGCCGCCTTCCCCTCGCAGGCGACGCCGTCGAAGATCACCGTCCCCGCGCGGCGAGCGACATAGGCGACCCGGCCCGCCTCCTGGACCGCGCACTGGCGGTAGCGGCCGGCGGCGATGAGGATCGTGCCGCTGCCCTCGCCGATCGCCGCGACCGCCTCGTCGAGGGCGTCGAAGCCCTGCCCGGTCTCCTCGACGGTGAACGGGGCGAGCGCCGTCTGGGCGGGGAGCGGCGCGGCGGCGGCGACAAGGCACGCGATGAGCGTGGCGGGAAGGGGCCGGGCCATGGCTCCCGATCGCGCCGCCGGTCGCGAATGTCGAGGCGGGAACAGGGTTAACCGCCGCGCTGCCCCGGAGCGGGACGAGGCCGTCCGAAGGTCTGAAGCCGGTCGCCGCTAGTCCAGATTGGGGCGAAGCCAGCGCTCCGCTTCCTCGACCGAGACCCCGCGGCGTGCGGCATAATCCTCGAGCTGGTCCCGGCCGATCCGGGCGACCCCGAAATACTGGCTGTCGCGATGGCCGAAATAGAAGCCGGAGACGGCCGAGGTCGGCAGCATCGCGAAATTGTCGGTCAGGGTCACTCCGGCCGGTTCGCCGCCGAGCATCTGGAACAGGGCGGGCTTGAGGCTGTGGTCCGGGCAGGCGGGATAGCCGGGCGCGGGGCGGATGCCGGTGTAGCGCTCGCGGATCAGCTCCTGATTGGTCAGGTGCTCGACGCCCGCATAGCCCCACACGCTCTCGCGGACATGGCCGTGGAGGACCTCGGCGAAGGCCTCGGCCAGCCGGTCGGCGAGCGCCTTGAGGAGGATGTCGGAATAATCGTCATTCTCGGCCTTGAACCGCTCCAGGTGCGGCTCGAGGCCGTGGATCGCCACCGCGAAGCCGCCGATCCAGTCCTCCCCGTCCGGATCGACGAAGTCGGCCAGGCACATGTTGGGGCGGCCCTCGCGCTTCTTCACCTGCTGGCGAAGGAAAGGCAGGCGGGTCCAGTCGTTGCCGGCGAGGACGAGGACGTCGTCCCCTTCCCTTCGGCAGCGCCAGAGGCCGACCGTTCCGCGCGGCACCAGCCAATGTTCGGCGATGATCCTGTCGAGCATCGCCTCGGCGTCCTTGAACAGGGCGGTGGCGCTCTCGCCGACCACCTCGTCCTCGAGTATCGCCGGGTAGTTGCCGGCCAGCTCCCAGGCCCGGAAGAAGGGCGTCCAGTCGATCGAGCTCCTGAGCTCGCGCAACGGCCATTCGCCGAAGCTGTGCAGGCCCGGCCGAGCCGGCGCCGGAGCCTTGCCTTGCGCGTCGTAGGCAAAGCCGTTGGCGCGCGCCTCGGCGAGCGGCGAGAGCTCGCTCTGCCCCCGGCCGGCGCGAGTCTCGCGAACCGTCTCATATTCCTGGGCCGTCCTGGCGATCAGCGGCAGCTTCTGGGTGTCCGAGACGAGCGAGGAAGCGACTCCGACGGCCCGGCTCGCATCGAGGACGTGGAGGACCGGACCGGAATAGGCCGGGTCGATGCGAAGCGCCGTGTGGACCTTGCTCGTCGTCGCGCCGCCGATCAGGAGCGGCACGGACAGCTCCGCGCGCTGCATCTCGGAGGCCACCGTCACCATCTCGTCGAGCGACGGAGTGATCAGCCCGGAAAGGCCGATCATGTCGGCGCCGTTCTCGTTCGCCGCCTTGAGGATGTCCTGCCAGGGCACCATCACGCCGAGATCGACGACCTCGAAGCCGTTGCACTGGAGCACGACCCCGACGATGTTCTTGCCGATGTCGTGGACGTCGCCCTTGACCGTCGCCATGACGATCCGGCCCTTGCCCTGGGTCACCCCGTTGCGCTCCTTCTCCTCCTCGATGAAGGGAATGAGGTGGGCGACGGCCTTCTTCATGACCCGGGCCGACTTGACCACCTGGGGAAGGAACATCTTGCCCGAGCCGAACAGGTCGCCGACGACGTTCATCCCGTCCATCAGCGGGCCTTCGATGACGTGGATCGGCCGCTCGGCGGTGAGCCGGGCCTCTTCGGTGTCGTCGACGACGAAGGCGTCGATGCCCTTGACCAAGGCGTGCTCCAGCCGCTTGCCGACGTCCCAGCCGCGCCATTCCGCCTCCGCCTTCTCCCGCACCGGGTCGCTGCCGAGATACTTTTCGGCGAGGGTGACCAGCCGCTCGGTGGAATCGTCGCGCCGGTCGAGGATGACGTCCTCGCAGGCCTCGCGAAGCTCGGGGTCGATCGTGTCGTAGACGTCGAGCTGGCCGGCATTGACGATCGCCATGTCGAGCCCCGCCGGGATGGCGTGGTAGAGGAAGATCGAGTGCATCGCCCGGCGGACCGGCTCGTTGCCGCGGAACGAGAAGCTGAGGTTGGAGAGGCCGCCGGAGATGTGGACGTGCGGGCAGCGCGCCTTGATCTCGGCGCAGGCCTCGATGAAGTCGAGGGCGTAGCGGCGATGCTCCTCGATGCCGGTGGCGACGGCGAAGATGTTGGGATCGAAGATGATGTCCTCGGGCGGAAAACCCTCGGCGACGAGGAGCCGGTAGGCCCGCTCGCAAATCTCGACCTTGCGCTCCTTGGTGTCCGCCTGGCCGACCTCGTCGAACGCCATCACCACCATGGCGGCGCCGTAGTCGCGCACCTTGCGGGCGAGCCTGAGGAACTCCTCCTCCCCTTCCTTCATGCTGATCGAATTGACGATCGGCTTGCCCGAGACGCATTTGAGGCCGGCCTCGATCACGCTCCACTTCGAGCTGTCGATCATGATCGGCACCCGGGCGATGTCCGGCTCGGCGGCGATCAGCTTCAGGAAGGTGGTCATGGCGTGCTCGGCGTCGAGCAGGCCCTCGTCCATGTTGACGTCGATCACCTGGGCGCCGTTCTCGACCTGCTGGCGAGCGACCTCGACCGCGGCGGCATAGTCGCCGGCCATGACCAGCTTCTTGAAGCGGGCCGAGCCGGTGACGTTGGTGCGTTCGCCGATATTGACGAAGGAGGAGGAAGCGGCGGCGGCAACTCCCTCTCCCTGCAGGGGAGAGGGACGCTCGCGAAGCGAGCCGGGTGAGGGGCGGTCAGTGACTTTCACGGTGTTCAACATTCCAATCTGAAGATAGCTCGCCCTCACCCTCCCGCGGCTTCGCCGCGGGCCCCTCCCTCTCCCCTTCAGGGAGAGGGATTCAGGCCGCCAGCACCATCGGCTCGATTCCGGCCAAAAGGGTCTGGCGCCTCGGCTGCGCGATCTTGCGCGGCGCGAAGTCCCTGGTCGTCTCGGCGATCGCGGCGATGTGCGCGGGCGTGGTTCCGCAACAGCCGCCGACGATGTTGACGATGCCCTGCTCGGCCCAGGTCCTGACCTGCGCCGCCGTCGTCCTGGCGCATTCGTCATATTCGCCGAGATCGTTGGGCAGGCCGGCATTGGGATAGGCCATCACCAGCGTATCGGCGACCGCGGAGAGCGCGGCGACGTGGGCGCGGAGCTGGGCCGCTCCGAACGAGCAGTTGAGGCCGACCGACAGCGGCCGGGCGTGGCGCACCGACGCCCAGAAGGCTTCGATGCTGTGGCCCGACAGGTTGCGCCCGGACAGGTCGGTGATCGTCATCGACAGCATGATCGGAAGCTCTCGGCCGAGCGCCTCCTGGACCCGATGGGTGGCGTGGATCGCGGCCTTGGCGTTCAGAGTGTCGAACACGGTCTCGATCAGGATGAAGTCGACCCCGCCCTCGACCAGGCCCTCGACCTGCTCGACATAGACGTCGGAGAGCGTATCGAAATCGATCTCGCGATAGCCGGGATCGTTGACGTTCGGCGACAGCGACAGCGTCTTGTTGGTCGGCCCGAGCGCGCCCGCCACCCAGCGCCTCCTCCCGTCGCCGTCGGCGACCTCGCGGATGATCCGCGCCGCGGCGACGTTCATCTCCCTGACCAGGGCCTCGGCGCCGTAATCGGCCTGGCTGATCCGGTTGGCGTTGAAGGTGTTGGTGGCGAGGATGTCGGCGCCGGCATCGGCGAAGTCCCGGGCGATCTCGCGGACCAGCGCGGCGCCGGTGACGTTGAGCAGGTCGTTATTGCCCTTCTGGTCGCGGGCGAGGCCGAGCCCGCCGCGATAGTCGGCCTCGCTCAGCCGGCGCGCCTGGATCTGGGTGCCGTAGGCGCCGTCCTTGATCAGGATTCGCCGGCCGGCCTCGGCCTTAAGCTGTTCGGCGGCGTTCATTCGTCTCATCCTTCGGCCGCAGCCCGAGCAGGTGGCAGATCGCATAGGCCAGCTCGGCGCGGTTCAGAGTGTAGAAGTGGAAATGGCGGACTCCGCCGGCATAGAGCTGGGCGCACAGCTCGGCGGCGACGGTGGCGGCGACCAGCTGGCGCGCCGCCGGAAGATCGTCAAGCCCTTCGAAGAGCCGGTCCATCCACAACGGGATGGTGGCTCCGCAGCTGCCGGCGAACTTGCGCGTCTGGGCGACGTTGGAGACGGGCAGGATCCCGGGCACGATCTCGGCCTCGATCCCGGCCGCGGCGGCCTCGTCGCGGAAGCGCAGGAAGCTCTCGGGCGAGAAGAAGAACTGGGTGATCGCCCGGTCGGCGCCCGCATCCATCTTGCGCTTGAGATTGTCGAGGTCCGCTCCCTTGGTGATCGAATCGGGATGGATCTCGGGATAGGCGGCGACCGAGATCTCGAACGGAGCCACCGCCTTCAGCCCGGCCACCAGCTCGGCGGCGTTGGCATAGCCGCCGACCGGGGGCTCGAACTTGGTCCCGGCCACCGGCGGGTCGCCGCGAAGGGCGACGATATGGCGAACGCCGGCGTCCCAGTAGGAGCGGGCGACCTCGTCGATCTCGCCGCGCTGGGCGCCGACGCAGGTCAGGTGGGCCGCCGGAGTCAGCGAGGTCTCGCGCACGATCCGTTCGACCGTGGCATGGGTGCGCTCGCGGGTCGATCCGCCGGCGCCGTAGGTGACCGAGACGAAGCGCGGCTGGAGCGGCTCGAGGGTCTTGATCGACTCCCACAAGGTCGCCTCCATCTTCTCCGTCTTGGGCGGGAAGAATTCGAAGCTGACCTGGATGTCGCCCGCCGCGTCCTCGAACAGCGGCCGGCCGACATGGGAGAGGGCGGTTGCGAGCGGGCTCATGCGACCACCTTGAGCTTGGCCTGCGGCTGCTCGCCCAGCCACAAGGTGACGGTGAGCTCGCCGCCCTCGAGATGCTCGACGACCCGGCCCTCGAGCCCGGCTTCCTCGAGATATTTGAGGATCGCCTCGTCGGCGAAGCCGAGCCGCATATGGGCGTCGCGCGAGCGCAGCTCCTCGCGATCGTGCGGGGCGAAATCGACGATGAGCAGCCGCCCGCCGGCAGTGAGCAGCCGAGCCGCCTCCGACACCGCGGCGGCCGGGTTCTGCGAATAATGCAGCACCTGGTGGATGATCACGGTGTCGGCGGCCCCGGACGGCAGCGGCAGCGCGTACATGTCCCCCTGGCGGAGCTCGGCCGAGCCGAGGCCGGCCTGGGCGAGCTTGACCCGGGCAAGGCGCAGCATCTCGGGCGAGCGGTCGATTCCCACCGCCTGGCTCGCCGACGGTCCGAACAGCTCGATCATCCGCCCGGTGCCGGTGCCGAGGTCGATCAGCCGACCGATCGGCGCTTCGCTCAGCGCCCGGGCGATGGCGGCTTCGACCTCGCTCTCGGCGACGTGGAGCGATCGAAGCGCGTCCCAATCCTGGGCGTGGAGGGCGAAATAGCGCTCGGCGGCGGCGGCTCGGTCGGCGCGGACGGCGGCGAGACGGGCGGCGTCGGCGGCGGTCGAGGAGACCTCGCCGTCGAGGCCGCTCCAGCGCTCGAGCAGCTGGAACAGGGGCTCGACCCGGGCGCGGGCGCCGAGGCCGACGAACACCCAGCTGCCTTCCTTGTGGCGCTCGGCGAGGCCGGCATCGATGAGGATCTTGACGTGGCGCGACACCCGCGGCTGGCTCTGCCCGAGCACCTGGGCGATCTCGCCCACCGACAGCTCCATCGCCCGCAGCAGCATCAGGATGCGAAGCCGCGTCGGATCGGCCAGCGAAGCGAAGATTTTGGGCGGCGACGGCATATTTGCGGATATAAAGATATCTTTATATCGGTCAAGCGAATGGCAGTTATGTCTTTAACTTCACAAGAGCCTGAGGTAGAGGGGCAGGGACAGGCCGGCGCTGAAATTGAGCTAAGCGAGGAGATGATTATCGCTGGGGAGAGGGTCCTAGAGGACTCCGCAGCTTATTTTGAGGAACGAGCTTTAGCATCGATGGTCTATAGAGCCATGGAGGCGGCGAGACGTCAAAATCTGAATCCGCAAACAGCTTCGGACCCACAACGGTCCCGCCGAGCCGGTCACCTGCTACGATCAGGTCAAGGGCGGCTTTTACCACCGCCTCTTCGCTGAAAACATAGACTTTGGGCTCTCGAATGTCCTTTGTGCTCATCGCGTCGGTCACTTGCCAATATTCCTCTGCACCCTTGTACGCAGGGACCACGGCATGGTGAGCGATTCGGTCTCTTAGGTCTTCGATGTGACCGACCTGCTCGAAGACCTTGAGGGCAAAATCCATGGCGGGCTTGGGCGTCCCCTCGGTTTTCATGATCCTTTTGATAATATCTCGAGCCGCCCGAAATCTCATGCTGCCGTAGATGGCGCTTGATAACGCGACGGCTTCGACACTCATCTTTTCGCCGCTCATCCGACTGCCCAGGTGTAGCTTCAGCATGGCGGTCAGCATCCCTTCAAATCTGCCGAAGCAGATGAAAAGGTGACCTACGGTGGCGCATAGATTACGGTATCGCGCGTTCAATTCGGGATCGGAGGATTCCATGCCAGACACCCAGCCCAGAGAAGACGACACCTACTCCGAGGCGGAGACGGTGGCCCGTCGCGAGGCGGCGCTGAAACGCGCTTTCGCCACCCCGCACAAGCCGCAGAAGGCTAGCAAAGTGGGGCGGCGGGAGTCTCAGTCGAAATAGCTAAACGGCACCACCCTCGGTCTGTATGAGCGCATGAGCAAGGGAACGGAGCGCCATGCGTGGCGTGCCTTCGACTAGCCCCTCCACGGCATCCAGAAGATGATTGGCCACTACTTCAAGTCGCTCATCCGCCTCTTTGCTGTTCGCAGAGACGGCTGCCACAACCTCCGTTAAGGCTATCGCAAGTACCTCCCCTAGGTCTTCCACGGAAACATAGCGCGGGGTCTGGGTCATGGCTGTCTCCTGAAACGATGCAATCTGTCGCGCCTTCTAGCTGAAATAGCGCTTGCGAGGCGTCCCGATAATGCGGGGCCACTCGTACAGCTTAGGCGGCGAGTGCGTCAGTCCGCCGATAGGTGAGACGGCGGCCGATCCCGCCCTTTAGGATCAGGTCCGCGCGCTCGCCGTCCGTCATGTCGCGGGTGTTGTAGCGCATATCAAACTCGCGGCAGTAGCGGCCAAGGTGCGCTTCGCTCATGTGGTGATAGGTGCCGATCACGCCGCGCTTGAAGATCGAGAAGAAGTTTTCGGCGGTGTTGCTGTGGCGAACGCGGCTGAGGCTCACATACTGTTTCGCGCTGTGGTTGACGGTGTAGTGCATGGCGAAGTCCAGCCCGCCGCGCTTAAAGGCCGCGCCTTCGTCGGTCATGAGGTTGCTGGCGCGATCGACGTTCGTAAAGAGAAGGCTGCGGACGTTGTTCGCGTTGACGTTGGCGACATGGAAAGAGCGGGCGCGACCGTCACGCTCGACAAGAGAGATAACCGCTTTCTTGGGGGCAGGATCGCGATGGGCGCGGTTTTTGGCCTTGCCGCCGACGAAAGTTTCATCGGCCTCAACGATTTTGCCGGGGCCGCCGAGCGGGCCGCCAGTGTCCGCGCCGTCCATTGCTTCGCGGACGCGGTGGCAGAGGAACCAAGCCGTTTTGTAGGTGACGCCCAACATGCGCTCCATCTGCTTGGCGCTCATGCCCTTCTTGCTGGCGGCCATAAGGTGGAATGCGAGCAGCCATTTGTGCAGCGGGACGTGCGAGCGCTCCATGACCGAGCCGGTGCGGACGGTGAATTTGTCGCGGCAATCGTGGCAGAGGAAATAGACGGTCTGCGTCTTACCGGCGAGGCGGGCAATGCGGAGCGACCCGCAATAGGGGCAGACCGGCTCGCCACCCCAACGGGACGCTTCGGCATGGGCCTGAGCGGCATCTTCGTTGTGGAAAATCGGATCGGTGATGATGACGGTCATGGGCTGCGTTCCCTCTGTGAAACCCTTGTGGGCCACTGAGGGTGTGAAGTCAAGTACATAACTGCCAAGCGAATGGCACTGTCCGGGTCAGTACGGGCGGCGGATGGCGGCCTGCGGGCCTTCGACGGCCTCGAGCCCGAGCCACTTCGCCATCAGCCCGAGCTCGGCCTCGAGCCTCTCGCGGGTGTCGGCGGGCGCCTCCGGCTCGAACGTCACCGAGCGGACCAGCAGCCGCGATCGCTGGCGGTCGGCCTTGAGGTCGGCCCGGGCCGCGAGCCGATCGTCGATGAGGAAGGGCAGGACATAATAGCCGTGCACGCGCTTGTCGGCGGGCGTGTAGATCTCGATCCGGTAGCGGAAGCCGAACAGGCGCTCGGTCCTTGCCCGCTCCCAGATCAGGGGATCGAACGGCGCCAGCAGGGCCTGGCCGGCGATCCGCCGCGGCCGGCGGGCCTCCTTGTGGACGAAGGCGGGCTGCCGCCAGCCGGAGACCGCCGCCGGGAGCAGCACACCCTCCTCGGCCAGAGCGGCGATGGCGGCTCGGGCCGGATCGGGCTTGAGCCGGAAATAATCGCGCAGGTCGCCGGCGCTCGCCACGCCGAGCGCCCGGGCGGCGCGCTCGACGAGCCGGCGGTGGGCCTCGGCCTCGTCGGGGGTCGGAAGGGCGAGGACGGGCGCGGGAATGACCCGCTCGGTGAGGTCGTAGACGCGCTCGAAGCTGCCTCGCCGGGTCGAGGTGGCGACATGGCCGGCCAGGAACAGCCATTCGAGCGCCCGCTTGGTCGTCCCCCACGCCCACCAGCCGCCGCGGCTCCTGCCCTGCTCGAAATCGGAGGCGGCGAGCGGGCCCTCGGCGCGGATTCGAGCGAGGACGGCCTCCGCCTCGCCGCGCCGCTCGGTCGCGAAGGCGCGCATCGACGCCCAGCCGCTGTCGCCGCGGTCGGCCCGCGCCATCCGCCAGCGGAACAGGGGATGGAGCTTCAGCGGCAGCAGCGAGGCTTCGTGGGCCCAATATTCGAACAGCCGCCGTTCCCGCCCCGGGCCCCAGGCGGAGCGGTCGAGCAGGCCGCGCTCATAGGCGCCGAGGCGGGAGAAAGCGGGCAGGTAGTGGGCCCGCACAAGCACGTTGACGCTGTCGATCTGGTGAAGCGAGAGGCGCTCGACAATGCGCCGCAAATGACCCTGGTCGACCCGCTCGGGCCGAGGCGCTCCGAACCCTTGCGCGGCGAGCGCGATCCGGCGGGCGGCCGGCAGCGACAGGCGCTCGGCCCGCGGATGAATTCCGGTCAGCGGATCGTTCGCGGCCATGACCGAGCCAGCCTAGGGCGCTCCGCCGATCGGTTCCACCCGCGGCGGCGCAAGGCGCGCCGGGCTGGACTCGAAGCGCGCGACGGTGGAGAGTGGCTTCGCTCCGCCGGCGGGCTCCGGCGGGGCAAGCGGCCTGAGCCACGACTTGGCCAACGCATCGGAGCCGAGCATGAGACGATCGTTCCTGGCTGCCACCTTCGCGACGCTCTGCCTGACCGGACTCGCCGCCGGAACCGCCGGAGTCGGCCAGACCGGGCCCGAATCATCGGCCAAGTCCGCCGACCAGCAGCGCTACGAGGCCGAGCTTCGCCGCTACCAGGAGGAGCAGGAACGCTATCAGAAAGGCGTCCGCGACGCGGAGGCCGCGCGGCGGCAATATGAAGCGGCCAGCGCCCGGCATCAGCGCGAGCTGGAGCGCCAGCGGGAGGAAGCCGCCGAGGCCGAGCGGCGCCAGCAGCGCCGCGCCGCCCGAGCCGCGGAGGAGGCGCGCGAGGAGTCGGACGACCAGCAGCGTCGCGACGCGCGCGCCGCCGCCGCTCGCGACCGCCAGGCGGCCGAGGAAGCGAGGCGGGCGAGCGCCGGCGGCGGATCGAGTCCGCCGGCCGGTTCCACGGCCTCGACCGGCGGCCGCGATTGCGAGCAGCGCGAACGGCGGAACCGGCGTCGCGGCCGCACCGCCGGCGGGCTTCTCGGCGGCCTCGCCCGCACCTTCACCCCGGTCGGCGGAGTGGCCGGAGTCGTCACCGGCCTCGTTCCGGTCGGCGAGCTGCTCGGCGAGGCGATCGCCGGCCTGCTCGATTGCGACGAGCAGCGGCAGGCCGCGACCGCGACCGAGGAAGCGGTGCGCGGCGGCGTCGGCACGACCACCAGCTGGACCAGCGAGACCCGCGCCGGAGTCGCCGGCTCGTCGACGGTGACGTCGGCGGAGCGGACGGCCGACGGCGGCGACTGCCTCACCGTGACCGACGTCGTCATCGTCGACGGGGAGGAGACTCGGGCTCCGAAACGGCTCTGCCGCCGCTCGCCTTCGAGCCGCTACGTCCGGGTCTGACGAGGGCCGGGCCGGCGCCGCGGAAAGTTTTCCAACCTAATCAGTAGAGATACTCTAGACTCGCGTTCCGGCTTCACATACAACGGTCCTTCGCCCGAGGGCCGGGGGCGGGGCTTGAGGCCCCAACGGCAGCACGGCGAGAATGAAGTGGTTAACCTCGCAACCAACCGAAGGAAACTGCAGTGAAGAAGATTGCCCTCACCCTGGTCGCCGTCTCCGCGCTCGGCCTCGCCGCCTGCGGCGACAACAATGCGGCCGAAAACACGGCGGCGAACGACATCGAAGCCACCGAGAACGAGGCCAATGAGGATCTCGGCAACGCCGAGACCGCCGCCGAGAACGCGCTCGACGACGCCGCCAACCTGACCGACCAGGCCGGCGAAGCGATCGAGAATGCGGCCGACGCCACCTCGAACGCGGTCGAGAACGCGACCAAATAAGCTTTAGAGCTGCTTCACCTCGCTGGGGCCGTGCGCTGCAGGCGCGCGGCCCTTTTTCTTTGCCCGGCGACCGGGCTAGGCTGCGGCCGGAAGGGAGGACGCCAATGAGGAAGCGCGTCGGATTGGCCCTGCTCGCCGCGGCGACGCTGCAGGCGGGATGCGGCACCCAGGAAGGTCGCGGCGGGCTCACCGCCGAGGAGGAACGGCAGCTCGACGAGGCCGCCAGGATGCTCGACGACAATATGATCGAGGTCTCGCCGGACGGCTTCGTCGGCAACGAGGCGCAGGCCGAGGCCGAGGCGATGGCCGCCGACGCGGCCGCCGATCCGGCCGCGAACGGTCGCTAATCGCGCCTGGAAATGAAAAAGGGCCGGGGAGTCGCCTCCCCGGCCCTTCTTTCTCGGCTCGGCGGCGGACCTAGAAGTCCATTCCGCCCATGCCGCCCATGCCGCCGCCCGGCATGCCGCCGGCAGGCGCCTTGTCCTCGGGCATCTCGCTCACCGCCGCTTCGGTGGTGATCAGCAGGCCGGCGACGCTGGCCGCGTCCTGGAGCGCCGTGCGGACGACCTTGGTCGGATCGATGACGCCGGCGGTGACGAGATTCTCGTACACCTCCGTCTGGGCGTTGAAGCCCTGCGTCTCGTCGTCGCCGTCGATCAGCTTGCCCGCGACGACGGCGCCGTCATGGCCCGCATTCTCGGCGATCTGGCGGATCGGCGACTGCAGGGCGCGACGCACGATGTCGATGCCGCGGGTCTGGTCGTCATTGACTCCGCTCAGCCCCTGAAGCGCCTTGGTGGCGTAGAGCAGGGCGACTCCGCCGCCCGGCACGATGCCCTCCTCGACCGCCGCCCGGGTGGCGTGGAGGGCGTCGTCGACGCGGTCCTTGCGCTCCTTGACCTCGATCTCGGACGAGCCGCCGACCTTGATCACGGCGACTCCGCCGGCGAGCTTGGCGAGGCGCTCCTGGAGCTTCTCCTTGTCATAGTCGCTGGTGGTCACCTCGATCTGCTGGCGGATCGCCTCGACTCGACCCTTGATCCGGTCCGCTTCGCCGGCGCCGTCGACGATCGTGGTGTTGTCCTTGTCGATGGTCACGCGCTTGGCCTGGCCGAGCATTCCGACCGTGACGTTCTCGAGCTTGATGCCGAGATCCTCGCTGATCATCTCGCCGTTGGTCAGGATCGCGATGTCCTCGAGCATCGCCTTGCGGCGGTCGCCGAAGCCCGGGGCCTTGACCGCGGCGACCTTGAGGCCGCCGCGCAGCTTGTTGACGACGAGCGTGGCCAGGGCCTCGCCCTCGATGTCCTCGGCGATGATGAGGAGCGGGCGGCCCGACTGGACCACCGCCTCGAGGATCGGGAGCATCGCCTGAAGGTTGGAGAGCTTCTTCTCGTGGATCAGGATGTAGGGGTCGGTCAGCTCGACCTGCATCTTCTCCGGGTTGGTGATGAAGTAAGGCGAGAGGTAGCCGCGGTCGAACTGCATGCCCTCGACCACGTCGAGCTCGAACTCGAGGCCCTTGGCCTCCTCGACGGTGATGACGCCTTCCTTGCCGACCTTCTCCATCGCCTCGGCGATCTTCTCGCCGATCACGGTGTCGCCGTTCGACGAGATGATTCCGACCTGGGCGATCTCGTTCGACCCGGCGACCGGCTTGGAGCGGGCCTTGAGGTCCTCGACGACCTTGGTGACGGCAATGTCGATGCCGCGCTTCAGGTCCATCGGGTTCATGCCGGCCGCGACCGACTTCATGCCCTCGCGGACGATCGACTGGGCGAGCACGGTGGCGGTGGTGGTGCCGTCGCCGGCCAGGTCGTTGGTCTTCGAGGCGACCTCGCGCAGCATCTGCGCGCCCATATTCTCGAACTTGTCCTTGAGCTCGATCTCCTTGGCGACGGTGACTCCGTCCTTGGTGATCCGCGGAGCGCCGAAGCTCTTGTCGAGGACGACGTTGCGTCCCTTGGGGCCGAGGGTGACCTTCACCGCGTCGGCGAGGATGTCGACGCCGCGCATGATGCGCTCGCGGGCGTCGCGCGAAAAGCGTACGTCTTTCGCTGCCATGTTCTGAGTTCCTCTTGTCTAGAATGGATTGAAAACTGGAAATTCGGACTGGATTGCGCGCTTCGATACGGGCCTTCGCCGGGCTCAGTCCCTACTCAGCATGGACGGTTGGTTTCCGCTCATCCTGAGTAGCCGGTGAGCTTGTCGAATCGGCGTATCGAAGGACGGACTCAGCCGACGATCCCGAGGATGTCGCTCTCCTTCATGATGAGCAGGTCCTCGCCGTCGAGCTTGACCTCGGTGCCGGACCATTTCCCGAACAGGATCTTGTCGCCGGCCTTGACGTCGAGCGGGGTCACGGTGCCGTCCTCGGCGCGGGTTCCGGTGCCGACCGAGACGACCTCGCCTTCCTGCGGCTTCTCCTTGGCGGTGTCGGGAATGATGATGCCGCCGGCGGTCTTCTCCTCGGCCTCGACTCGGCGGACCAGTACACGGTCGTGCAAGGGTCGAAAGTTCATGCGTTCGCCTTTCCTCATATGTCACGCGGCAGCCCCCCATCTGCCGGGATGGGCCGCGATCGGTTGATGCTGTTAGCACTCGCCGGGGGTGAGTGCCAATGCGGCCGATTTAGGGACTGTTCATCGCCCGTCAAGGGCTGAAAGCGGCGACTGGCGCCTCCGCGCGGACGGGCGGAAGCCGCCGTTTACACGGCAGCGGGGCTCGTCTAGCCGAATTCGACGCAAGGAGGCGGTGGCGAGATGAAGTTCGCGCGCAAGGTCTGGAAGCTGCTGGTCGGGGTCAAGGACCTGATGGTCCTCCTGTTCATGCTGCTTTTCTTCGGCGGACTCTACGCCGCCTTGTCGGCGAGCCCGTACAAGGACAGCGCGCGCGAAGGCGCCCTCCACCTCAACCTGTCGGGCTCGATCGTCGAGCAGCCGACCGAAGCCGGGCCGCTGGACGCGCTCGGCGGCGGGCCGGTGACTCGCGAGTTCCGCCTGAGCGAGGTCATCCACGCCCTCGACACGGCGGCCGAGGACGATCGGATCAAGGCCGTCGCCCTGGACCTCGACGTCTTCACCGGCGGCGGCCAGACCGCGCTCGCCAATGTCGGCGAGGCGCTCGACCGGCTGCGCCGGTCGGGCAAGCGGGTGGTCGCCTACGCGACCGGCTATGGCGACGACGGCTATCAATTGGCCGCTCATGCCGACGAGATCTGGCTCGATCCGCTCGGCGCGGTGCTGATCGCCGGTCCGGGCGGCTCCAACCTCTATTATGCCGGGCTCCTCGAGCGGCTCGGGGTCACCGCCAACGTCTATCGGGTCGGCACGTTCAAGTCCGCGGTCGAGCCCTATACGCGCAACGACATGTCGCCGGAGGCGCGCGAGGCCGGCCAGGCGCTCGCCGGCGCTCTGTGGGAGACCTGGCAGCAGGACGTCCGCCGCGCCCGCCCGCGGGCGCAGATCGGCCCCTATGTGCAGGATCCGGCGCGGTTCATCGCCGCCGCCGGAGGCGACATGGCGCGCGCCGCGCTGCAGGCGAGGCTTGTCGACCGGGTCGGCGACCGCACTGCCTTCGGCCGCCGGATGGCCGAGCTGGCCGGAACCCGCCACGAGGAGATTCCCGGGAGCTTTCGCGCCGTCCGCTACGACGCATGGACGGACGAGCACCGGGCCAGCGATCCCGGCGGGCAGATCGGCGTCTTGACCGTGGCCGGAATGATCCTCGACGGCCGGGCGGCACCGGGCACCGCCGGCGCCGAGACCGTCGTCGAGAATCTCGAGAACGGCCTTCGCGACCGCAATTTGCGGGCGCTGGTGGTTCGGGTGGATTCGCCCGGCGGGTCGGTGACGGGATCGGAGCGGATCCGGCGCGCCATCGCCGCCGTCCGCCAGCGGGGCATCCCGGTGGTGATCTCGTTCGGATCGGTCGCGGCGAGCGGCGGCTATTGGATCGCGACGGCCGGCGACACCATCCTCGCCGAGCCGTCGACGATCACCGGCTCGATCGGGGTGTTCGGCGTTCTTCCGAGCTTCGAGGGCACGCTGGCGAAGCTCGGCGTCGGCGCCGACGGAGTGCGCACGACGCCCCTGTCGGGCGAGCCGGATCTCCTGCGCGGGCCGTCCGACGAGGCCGACCGACTGCTTCAGATGAGCGTCGAGAGCGTCTACCGGCGCTTCGTCGGGCTGGTTTCGAGGGCGCGCAACATCCCCGTCGCGCGGGTCAACGCGATCGGCCAGGGACGGGTGTGGGACGGCGGCACCGCCCGCCAGCTCAACCTGATCGACCGCTTCGGCTCGCTCGACGACGCGATCGCCGAGGCGGCGCGGCGGGCGAACATCGCCGCGGAGGATGCCCGGCCGGTGTTCCTCGAAGCGGAACCGGGCTTCTTCGCGCAGGTCGTCAAGGGTCTGGCCGGGACCGAGGAGCAGGCTTCCCGCGACGCCTTCGCCCGGCTGGCCGCGCGGTCGCAGGGATTGCTCGCCCGGGCGCTGGTCGACGCACAGGCGCTGCTCGACGGCCCCGCCCTTCAGGCGCGTTGCCTCGAATGCCCGATGCCGGCGCCGGTTCGGCCGCCGCGCGACGCCGGCTCGCTGATCGCGCGGCTGCTGGCGGCGGTCTGGGGGGCGTGAAGGTCCGGCTCGCCGCCGCGGAGGACGCGGCGGCTTTCGCCTCGATCTATGCGCCCTACGTTACCGGGACCGCGGTCTCGTTCGAGCTCGACCCGCCGGACGAGGCGGCGATGCGGGCGCGCATCCTCGGCGGCGGCGCGCTCTACCCGTGGCTCGTCGCCTGCGACGATTCGGAGGCGGTGCTGGGCTACGCCTCGGCAAGCGCCTTCCGGACCAGGCGCGCTTACCGCTTCACGGTGGAGACGAGCGTCTATCTGGCGGCGGACTCGGTCGGTCGGGGCGTCGGGCGGCGCCTTTACGGGGCATTGCTGGCGACGCTCGAAGCGCAGGGCTTCGCCCAGGCGGTCGGAGCGATCAGTCTTCCGAACCCGGCGAGCGTCGCCCTCCATCGGGCCCTCGGTTTCACCGAGGCCGGCGTCTACCGGGAGGTCGGCCACAAGTTCGGCCGCTGGCACAGCGTCGGCCTATGGCAGCGTCCGCTCGCGCCGCTGACGGATCGCCCGAAGGAGCCGAAGCCGGTCGCCGAGGTCTGGGACCGAATTAAGGCATAGTCCGGCGAGCTTCGCTCCAACCGCTCATCCTGAGTCGGGACTCAGCCTGGCGAAGGCCGGAACGACCCCAAACCGCTCATCCTGAGTAGGGACTGAGCCTGGCGAAGGCCGGAACGACCCCAAACCGCTCATCCTGAGTAGGGACTGAGCCTGGCGAAGGCCGGAAGGACCCCAAACCGCTCATCCTGAGTAGGGACTGAGCCTGGCGAAGGCCCGTATCGAAGGACCGTCCTTCGATACGCCGTTTCGACAGGCTCAACGGCTACTCAGGATGAGTGGCTCTGTGCAAGTCGATCATCCTCTGGAGTCTATCCCGTTCAAGTGGAAACTTCCGTTCCCCGGCGAAGGCCGGGGTCCAGCGGCCCTGTCGGCAGGACCGGGTCCCGGCCGTCGGGGTCCCCGCAACGTACGACTTTGCGGGGCGCCCTTCGCTTGGAAACGATTCAGCTTCAGCCGGACCGACCCTGGCCCGACCTCAGTGCTGTTCGCGGGTCCAGTCGATCGGGCCCGACGCGAAGCGGCGGCGCAGCCGGTCGAGCGAGACGCGATTGCCCTCGCGGAAGAAGTCGAGCAGCCGGCGGCCGGCTTCGCTGTCGGCATAGCCGGTGCCGGTGAGGCGGACGCGGGTCCGGCCGTCGCCGGCCGGCTCCAGCTCGAGCAGGTGGGTCACCTCGCGGAAGGTCTCGAAGTGGGGGAAGCCGTCGGGCGCCTTGACGGTGCGAAAGGCGATGAGCCTGCCCTCGACCCGGGCGACGATCCGCTGCTGGATGGTGGTCCGGTCGCCTCTCGACGCTCCGGGCGAGTAGCTGGTTTCGAGAAGGTCGCCCTCGCTCCAGGCGACCGGGACCGCCCAGCTCGTCCAGCCCGGGGCGGTGGCGACCGCGGCCCAGACCTCGGAGGCCGGGGCGTCGACGAGGACCTCGTGCGCAAGCGCATGGCTGCCGTCGGCGCCGCGCGAGGTCGCGATCGACACTTCCGGCACGACCCGGCGGTAGCGCACCGTGCGGTTCATCGACTGCGAGGTCGGCGAGGCGCTGACCGCCTCGTACGAATCGTCGCCGATTCGCCGCCAGAAGGTGGAGATGGTCGTCTCCCGCCCGTCGGGGCCGCGATAGGATTCGTCCCCGAAGTCGAGGCGCTCGGGCCCGGGCCGCATCGTCCCTCGGCTGACGCCGCCCAGCGAGTTCCAGTAAGTGTAGCTGACCGCGCCCGAGGAGTCCGCGCTGTACACGGTTTCCCCGCGATAGACTCGGGCGCCGCCCGTCACCTCATGGCGGTCGCGGACATGCTGCCCGTCATAGACGCTTTCAAAGCAGTGCGTGTCGCGCTCGCCGGTCGCCTCGAACTCGCCGCGCCAGCAATGGCCGACGAGGAAGCCGAGCGGCTCCAGGCCCGCCCGCAGGGCCGGCGGCTGGGCCGGCGCCTGGGCCGCGAGCGCCAATGCGAGGATCGCGATCATCCTTCTCTCCTCTCCTTGATCAGGGCGTCGAGATAGCGGCGCAGCTGGCCGACGCCGCGGTCGAAATAGGCGACGTCGCGATGGGTTCGGGCCTGCATGACTCCGCCCTCCATCACGGTCAGGACGAATTCCGCGAGTGCCGCCCGGTCGACGGCCGGATCGAGCCGGTCGCCGGCCTGATCGAGGCAGTCGCGAACGGCGCCGGTCCAGGCGGCGAAGTTCGCGCCGAGCAGCTCGCGCACGGCCGGATCGGGCTCGTGCAGCTCGAGCGCGAGGCTGCCGATCGGGCAGCCATATTGGCAGTCGGTGGCGACGATCAGCTCGCGATATTTCGCGAGCAGAGCGAACACCCGCTCGATCGGGTCCTCGACTCCGTCCCAGGCCGGCTCGAGCAGCATCGGCCCGATCCCGGCGCGATAGGATTCGAGGACCGAGACGAGCAGGTCCTGCTTGCCCGGGAAGAAATGATAGAGGCTGCCGCTATTGACGTTCGCCCGGCCGAGGATGTCGGCGATTGAGGTCGAGCCGAAGCCCTTTTCCCAGAACAGCTCCATGGCCGCCTGGATGATTCGCGAACGGGTATCGGGAGCGGCGGCGAGCATGCCCCTTTGTTGATTGAACGTTCAATCAAGTCAAGGGCGATCATCCGCGATGGACTGGGAGCGACCAGCCCCGGCTGAGGGCGCCGCCGCGCAGGGCGAAGCCGGCGAGCGCCGCCGCCAGCCCGGCAATGCCGGCCGGGACCCCGGCAAGCACCAGCCCGACGAGAAGCGCGGCGGACAGGGCGGCGGCGGTGACGTACAGCTCAGGGCGCATCAGGATCGACGGCTCTCCGGCGAGCACGTCGCGGATGATTCCGCCCAGGCAGCCGGTGAGCACGCCCATCGCGAAGGCGGGCAGCGGCGCCAGGCCGAAGGCCAGCCCCTTGGCGGCGCCGAAGCTTGAATAAGCGGCGAGGCCGGCCGCGTCGAACCAGAGCAGCGGCCGGCCTTTCAGGATCCCGGCCGGAAGCAGCCAGACCGCGGCGGCGGCGGCCAGGCAGATCAGCAGCGTCACATTCTCATTCACCCAGAAGACCGGGGCGCCGATGAGCAGGTCGCGGACGGTTCCGCCGCCGACCCCCGTGACGACGGCGAAGAAGGCGAACGTGACCAGGGTCTGCTTCTTCTCCGCCGCGAGCATCGCTCCGGAGACGGCGAAGACGGCGATTCCGCCCCAGTTGAGCAGCTCGAGCAGCGGCTCGAGGGCGTTCGGCAGGACGGCGGGGGCCATGGCTGCCCCTAGCACAGCCGGGTCAGACGTGGATCGGCTTGCCGGTCACCGCCATCGCCGCTTCCTTCAGCGCCTCGCTGTGGGTGGGGTGGGCGTGGCAGGTGTAGGCGATGTCCTCGCTGGTGGCGCCGAACTCCATCGCCTGCGCGGCCTGCCCGATCATCGTTCCGGCGACCGACGCGACCATCCACACGCCGAGCACCCGGTCGCTCCCGGCCTCGGCGATCACCTTGACGAAGCCTTCGGGCTCGCGATTGGTCTTGGCCCGGCTGTTGCCGAGCATCGGGAACTTGCCGACCTTGACCTCGCCCCGCTCGCGCGCCTGCTCCTCGGTCAGGCCGACCCCGGCGATCTCGGGCATGGTGTAGACGACGCTCGGGATGACGTCGTGATTGACGATTCCGATCTGCCCGGCGAGGATCTCCGCGACGGCGATCCCTTCGTCCTCGGCCTTGTGGGCGAGCATCGGCCCGGGCGTGACATCGCCGATCGCGTAGATGCCCTCGACGCCGGCGCGGAATTCGCGGTCGACCTCGATCATGCCGCGATCGTTGACCTTCACCCCGGCTTTCTCGAGGTCCAGCCCCTCGGTGTTGGGACGGCGGCCGATGGCGACGAGGACGACGTCGGCCTCCAGCGTCTCCGCCGCCCCGCTTTTGGCCGGCTCGACGGTGAGCGCGACGGACTCGCCCTTGCGCTGTGCCTTGGTCACCTTCGTCGACAGCCTGAACTCGAACCCCTGCTTCCTGAAGATCTTGTGCGCTTCCTTGCGCACCTCGCCGTCCATCCCGGGCAGGATCTGGTCGAGAAATTCGATGACCGTGACCCTTGCCCCGAGCCGCCGCCAGACCGAGCCGAGCTCCAGCCCGATCACTCCGCCGCCGATGACGACGAGATGCCCGGGGACCTGGCCGAGCTCGAGCGCGCCGGTCGAATCGACGATGCGCTCCTGGTCGATCTCGACGCCCGGCAGGGGAGTGACTGACGAGCCGGTCGCGATGACGAAGTTCCTCGCCCGGTAGGCGGTGCCGCCGACGTCGATGCTGTCCTTGGCGGTGAAGCGGGCATGGCCCTTGAGCCAGGTCACCTTGTTCTTCTTGAAGAGGAACTCGACGCCGCCGGTAAGGCCCCTCACCGCCTCCCTTCGACCGGCGTGCATGGCGTCGAGATCGAGCTCGACCGGGCCGACCTTGACCCCCCATTTGGCGAGGGTGCCGTGCTCGGCTTCCTCGAACAGCTCGGAAGCGTGGAGCAGCGCCTTGGACGGAATGCAGCCGACGTTGAGGCAGGTTCCGCCGAGCGTCTCCCGGCTCTCAACGCAGGCCGTCTTAAGCCCGAGCTGGGCCGCCCGGATCGCTGCGACATAGCCGCCCGGCCCGGCCCCGATCACGATCACGTCGAAACTGGATTCACTCATTCCTCGGTCCTTGGAAACTGCCGTCGGCGATCGCTTGAGTCGCCGATCACGGTCATATGGTTCTGCAACGCCTTAGGGTCGAGAACGGCCAGCAAGCGCGGAATGATTTCCGTGACGTCAGGCGGTTCAAATCGGATATAGATGATCGCGGGTGGCGGCAGAGCCTTCTGACCGAACACGAGCTCGCCAAAATCCCTATCGCACGTAACCAAGATGCGATCTTCCGCACGAGCGCGCTCCAATATAGCTTTATCTCTGTCGTGGGGGTGCGCCAACGCGGCCTGTGCGACGTCATGTCCCTTGGCAATCAACGCGAAAGCCAGAGTGCTTCCGATGTTGGCATCACAGAGAAATCTCACGCGGCGCGGGCTCGTCCAATCGCCATTTCCTTTTCGTCCTGAATCATATCGGCTGCGAAGGCGGCCGCTGCCTGCAGATGGTGTGGCTGCACTCCCGGATACTCATAGGCTATGCGCGCATAATCCCAACCCGCGCCGACCAGCTTCAGGACTCTCTCCACGGTGAACCGCGTCCCTTTGAATACGGGTTTTCCGCCGAGGATCCCGGGGTCCGAGTGGATATATTCGCGCCAGTCCATGTCACAAGTCTATCAGAAGCCGCGTCGGGTCTTCCAGCGCTTCCTTCATCCGGACCAGGAAGGTGACCGCCTCGCGGCCGTCGATCAGTCGGTGGTCGTAGGACAAGGCCAGGTACATCATCGGCCTGGCCTCGATCCGGCCGTCGCGGACCACCGGCCGCTCCTCGATCCGGTGCATTCCGAGCACGGCCGATTGCGGCGGGTTGATGATCGGGGTCGACAGCAGCGAGCCGAACACGCCGCCGTTCGAGATGGTGAAGGTGCCGCCCTGCATCTCCTCGATCCTGAGGCTCCCGTCCTTGGCCCGGCGCCCGAAGTCGGCGATCGTCTTCTCGATGTCGGCGAAGCTCATCGACTCGGCGTTGCGGATGACGGGAACGACCAGCCCCTGCGGCGCCGACACCGCCACCGAGACGTCGAGATAGTTGCGATAGACGATCTCCTCGCCGTCGATCGAGGCGTTGACCGCGGGGACGTCGCGAGCGGCGAGCGCCGCCGCCTTCACGAAGAAGCCCATGAAGCCGAGGCGGATGCCGTGCTTCTTCTCGAACAGGTCCTTGTACTTCGCCCGGGCCTCCATCACCGCCGTCATGTCGACGTCGTTGAAGGTGGTCAGCATCGCCGCCGTGTTCTGGGCTTCCTTGAGCCGGCGGGCGACAGTCTGGCGAAGGCGGGTCATCCGCACCCGTTCCTCGCGGCGCTCGCCGGCCTGGGCGGGGACGGGCGCGGCCG
>Ga0196962_10000245_pt1 | contig 26768 bp, 28 predicted proteins | sample S3v_20metaG_FD_183186 | JGI IMG/M metagenome (GOLD analysis project Ga0196962, IMG submission 183186) | Soil microbial communities from Anza Borrego desert, Southern California, United States - S3+v_20 | ecosystem: Environmental > Terrestrial > Soil > Desert | place: USA: California | collected...
CAGAAGATGAAGGCGCCGGCGACGAAGGCCGCGACCGCGATCATCCAGTCCTTGGGCTGCATGGCTCTGATGAAATCCATTTCCTGCTCCTTCGACTTGGCCCGTCCCTGTGTATTAGGAATATAATACACATCGGCCGGGCGGCAAGCGCACCGCGAGAATTTTTTTGAAGGCGGGCGACAGGTTCCCGGCGCCGGCGGGACTATGGGGGTCAGACCGGGATAGCCGGCGACACGATGCGACGCAGTACCAGGCGAGTGAACAGCTCCAGCTGATCGGCGAAGGCCTCGTCTTCGTTGACGACGAGTTTCGCCTTCAGGAGATCGACTCACTGGGCTCGCGCATGGCGCGGCGCCCGGCGGCCTATTTCCTCGAACGCACCCCGTCGGCCCTGGCCCGCGGCTGGAGGATTCTCACTTAGTCGCTGTTCGTTCGCCCGTTGGCGAGCGGACACTGGTCTCAGCCAGTCCTTCCGAACCTGGGCCGGCGGCCGTCGGTCCCGCTGGCGACACGTGCGCCCGACCACCACGGGTGACGTTCTGCCGCGGCGACACGGACGGCACGGGTCGCAGGCGCGCCGGCACGCCCGTGCGGAGCTGACCTACGCCTCGCCCTCAGCGCGAGAACGGGGGCGGCTGCGCCGACGCATGCCGCGCGATCTCGCGCTCCACGTCGCCGAGGGCAGCTCCGTCGGATCAGGATTTGCGCGCGAACAGCGGCAAGGTCGCGGCGGCGAGCGCACCCTCGATTTCGAGCAGGCGCAGCTTCGTCGAACGACCGCCGGGCGCGGAGAAGCCGCCGGCGCGGCCGTCCGCCGCCGTCACCCGGTGACAGGGAATGACGATCGGCCAGGGGTTGCGGCCGAGCGCCTGACCGACCGCGCGCGCCGCATGCGGATCGCCCAGCCGACGGGCGAGCGCGCCATAGGTGGTCGTCGTCCCCGCCGGGATTTGCTGCGCGGCGCGGTACACCGCGGCCTCGAACGCGCCGATCCCGGCGAAGTCGAGTGGCACCGCCTCGAGGTCGGCGACCGAGCCGGCGAGATGGTCGCGGACGGCCGCGATGACCCGCTCCACCCAGGGCGGCGGTGCGGCCGGCGCGAATTCGGGGAATCGGCGGCGCAGCCGCGCCATTGCCGTCGCCTCCCGGCCCTCCGGCAGCTGAAGCCCGGCGATCGCCGACTCCCGCCAGGCGATGCCGCAGGCGCCGATCCTGGTGTCGAACAGGGCGAGTCCGGGCGCGCGCATGACGCCGCGGCTTACCTCATCGCGCCGGCCCCGTCCCGATTCGTTTCACCCGCCGAATCGCTCCAAGTGAAGGGTTGCGGCGACGAAACAAGCCCCTTAAGCACCAGCGCCGGCGGGGGCCTGTACAGGATTGCGATGGCTGACTCCATCCGCTTCGACAGCCACATCGCCGAGCAGCGCTTTCAGCTGCTGGTCAATGCCGTTACCGACTACGCGCTCTACATGCTCGACCGCGAAGGCTATATCGCGACCTGGAATCCGGGGGCGCAGCGGTTCAAGGGCTACGAAGCGGCCGAGATCATCGGCGAGCATTTTTCGCGCTTCTTCACCGACGAGGATCGCGAGAGCGGGCTGCCCGCCCGCGCGCTGCGGACCGCCGCCGAGGAAGGCAAGTTCGAATCCGAGGGCTGGCGCGTGCGCAAGGACGGCACCCGCTTCTGGGCGAGTGTCGTCATCGACCCGGTCCACGACGATTCCGGCGCTCTCGTCGGATTCGCCAAGATCACCCGCGACATCAGCGACAAGAAGGAAGCCGAGCGGGCGCTGTTCGCCAGCGAGCAGCGGTTCCGAACGTTGGTCGAGGGCGTTCGCGACTATGCGATCTACATGCTCGATCAGGACGGCCGGATCACCAACTGGAATGCCGGCGCAAGCGCCATCAAGGGCTATCGCGCCGACGAGATTATCGGCCAGCATTTCTCCCGTTTCTACACGTCTGAGGACCAGGCGAACGGCGAGCCCGCTCGAGCGCTGGAAACGGCGTTGCGCGAAGGCAAATACGAGAAAGAGGCGTGGCGGGTGAAGAAGGACGGCTCCTACTTCTGGGCGAGCGTCGTCATCGATCCGATCTACGACGACAAGGGCGAGTTTGTCGGCTTCGCCAAGATCACCCGCGACATGACCGAGCGGCGGCGCGCCCAGATCGAGCTCGAGGAAGCGCGCACCGCCTTGTTCCAGGCGCAGAAGCTGCAGGCGCTGGGGGAGCTGACCGGCGGCATCGCCCACGACTTCAACAATCTGATGACGGTGATCCGGGGGTCGGCCGATCTGTTGCGGCGCGGCAACCTCACGGAAGAAAAGAGGCGACGCTATCTCGACGCGATCGTCGAGACTTCCGATCGAGCCGCGACCCTGACCAGCCATCTGCTCGCTTTCAGCCGGCGCCAGCCGCTGAGGCCGCAAGTGATCGACGTCAACGTCAGGCTCGACGCGATCGGCGAGGTGCTGTCGCGCACCCTCGGCAGCCAGATCGAGGTTGAGCTCGACCTCGCCCCCGACCTGTGGCCCTCGGAGGTCGACGCCGCCGAACTGGAAACCGCTTTGCTCAACGCGGCTTTCAACGCGCGCGACGCCATGCCCGGCGGAGGCCGGCTGACGATCGCGACGTCGAACGCGCCCAGCGAGGGCGGGGACCTGATCGCGATCGCGCTGTCGGACACCGGCGAGGGCATGAACCAGGAGGTCATGGATCGCGCCTTCGAGCCTTTCTTCACCACCAAGCCGGTCGGCAAGGGCACCGGACTCGGCCTGTCGCAGATCCACGGTTTCGCCGCCCAGTCGGGCGGGCGCGCCGAGATCCGGTCCTCGCCCGGCGCCGGGACGACGGTGTGCATCTTCCTGCCTCGGGCGACCAAGCCGCTCGCCGAAGCCCAGCACGGTCAGCCGCAGCCGCAGCTCCCGCCGGGCCTCACCGTGCTGCTCGTCGAGGACAATCCGCACGTCCTCGCTTTTGCCGAACAGCTCTTGGAAGAGCTGCAGTGCAAGGTCCTCGCGGCCGAGTCCGGCGAGCAGGCGCTGGCGCTGCTCGACGAGGGGCACGCGGTCGATCTCCTCTTCGCCGATGTCGTCATGCCGGGGATGAGCGGCGTCGAGCTTGCGCGGACGGTCCGCGCGAGCCTGCCCTCGCTCCCGGTCGTCCTCGCCACCGGCTATAGTGACGAGATATTGAGCGGCGCCGGCTCGGGCATGGAGATCCTGCGCAAGCCCTACGACCCGCGGACCGTGGGGGCCGCGATCATCGCCGCGCTCGAGGCGGTCGAAGCGGGACCGCGGGAGACCGTCTCTCCTTGACAGCGGCAATACCTCATTTAGTTTGCGAAATGTCCGGTCAGCACCGACCATTTCTGCTGCCTTGGGTCGGAGGCGGCTCGCCGGATAAGGGGAGAGTATAAGATGAAACCCACCCGTAAGCTCAGCCGGCGCTCCTTCCTCGGCCGCGTAGCCGGCGGAGCGATCGCCGGCGGCGCCGCGCTGACCGTGCTCGGCGAAAGCGCCCAGGCGCTGCAGGTCAGCGACTCCGACAGCGGCTCCAACGCCGACCCGCCCGGTCGCGGTCGCACCGGCGTCACCGACAATGACAGCGGCAGTAATTCCGACCGTGCCGGCCATGGCCGCGGCGGCGGCCGCAGCGGGCTCACCGACAATGACCGCGGCGCCCGCGCCGACCCGGCGGGCAACGGCCGGGGCCGGCGCACCAGCGGGCTCACCGACAACGACCGGGGCAGCAACGCCGATCCGGCCGGCAACGGCCGCGGCCGGCGCACGACCGGCCTGACCGACAGCGACACCGGCGGCTATTCCGATCCGGCCGGCAACGGCCGCGGCGGCCGGAGGCGCTGCCCCACCGGGCTGACCGACAGCGACAGCGGCGGCCGGGCCGATCCGGCGCGTTGCGGACGCGGGACCGACCACTAGGGCGGCAACGGCGTCGAGGAGACGGAAGGGCGGCCTGGTTCGTCCTTCCGTCGCCCCCTGGCGTTGCAGGGCGCTTCCTTTGGACCGCGAACTTGCTAAGATCGAGCCGGCCTCTTGGAGCGAGGGAGTCATCATGGCCGGCGACCCCACCTATCCTGACGACGCCCCGGTTGGCGATCCGGCAGCATCGGGCCCCGGCGTCGCCGAGCCCGCCGGCGCCAAGGCCCCGGCCGATAAAGGCGGCGAAGCCAGCCGCGCCCGCAACATCGTGACCGGCGCCGCCATCGGGATCGGCTCGGCGGCTCTGGTCGCCGCCCTGCTCTACGCCAGCCGAAGCCGCAAGAGCGGAGGCCAGGACGACAAATAGCGGCGAGGCGCGGTCGGCGCCTCCAGCTCTTCCACCGTGACGGCGAACGTCACTCCGGTTCGGGAACGAACGCCACGAGCTCGAGGACGTCGAGCACGGCGCCGCTCCGCGGCCAGGGAAAGACGAGCCGGTAACGGAAGGCGCCGATGCGCTCGACCAGGCCGATCGAGTCGCGCGCCGGATCCTCGCCATAAGCGGGCGGAAGCCGCTCCGCTCCGAGGGCGGTCGCGCCCAGAAAGACCGACTGCCGGTCGCTATCCGGCCAGACATAGCCTCCGGGCCGTTCCGACCCGCTCTCCTTGGTCAGCGAGAGCAGGTCGCCGTCGATGCCGACGTGGCAGAAATGGAACGGATGGGCCGCGAAGGAGCGGCGGCCGGCGCCAAGCCGGACCAGGCGGCAGCGATAGGGTCCGGGCGAGAGGGCCGCGCGAGGCAGCCCCGCGTCGGGCTCCAGCAGCGCGCCTTCCGCGCGGACCCGCGCCAGGAGACCGCGCGTCCGCGCCTGGGCGAGCGCCTCCTCCCAGGCGGCGGCGAGGCCGTCGACCCTATCGCGATCCTCGCTCAGCGCCACCGCCCGCCAGCCGAGCAGGACCGGCTCCTCGAGAGCCAGGACGGCCGGCCTCGGCGAATCCGGGGTCTGGCAGGCCGCCAGCAGCCACAGGGGAAGAAGGACCGCCCGGGTGAAGCGGGGCATTGCCTAGCGGGATTCGCCGCGGGCGACGGACAGGATGCGTTCGAGCACCGCCGGATGGAGGGGCTGGGTGAACTCGCAGGTGAAGCGATAGCCCTCGACCCCGACGATTCGGGCCGGCCACCCTTCCAGTCCCGGCAGGACGATCCACATCAGGGTACCGAGCCGAAGGGCGGCATAGCAGTCGAACTCGACGCTGCGTGCGCTCAGCGACGCGACGTCGATCGTCCAGCGGCGGGTGCCTTCGCGAACCCGGGCGGGAAGGTTGAGCTGGACGCTGCCGGCCGGACCCGGTTCGGGCGGCGCCCGACGCTCGTCGACGGCCCTGTCCGCGGGCCTCGGCTGCCCTGGCGGGCCGAGAAATTCCGGCGGCGAGGTGCTGCGCCTCGCCCTCAGCCAGGGCATCAGCTCCTGCCACGGCAGCTCGAGCCCGAAGGCGATTCCGGCGACGCAGCCGCTCGTCCACCTCACCACCCCGTCGATCGGCCGCAGCCCTTCCGCGACGATGACGACCTTGGCCTCGGCGACGAGCGGGAACGGCGATTCGATCTTGACCCCGCCCTGGGCGATGTCGCGGATCATCACCAGCGCATTGCGCGGACCGATCTCGATCATCGCCGGACAGGAGATTTCGACGCGCGGCATGCGGCGCCGCTCGCCGGGCTGGCTGGCGAGGTTGCGCGCGAGGATCGGCAGGACGTCGATCTCCTCGTCGAAGCGCAGGCCGAGTTCGGAGCCGCGGCGCCAGACGATGGTGCCGTCGAGCTGCTCCCCCGTCTCCAGCTCGAGCTCGAGCCGCCTGCCCTCCTCGACCGGGATGTCCGCGTGAAGGACCGCCCCGCCGGCGCTGATCTTGCGGATCAGGCACATCTGCCGGGCGCTGCCGATGACGAGAGCGCCCGGCTGCAGGACCGATTCATCGGCCTCGACCGCCGCGGCGTCGAGTGGCGGCATCTCGCCGGAAAGCGAATAGACGGTATCCGACAGCGCCCGATCCTCCACAAAAGCCGCCGCACGACTCGCCCGCACGGGCGCCGCGGCTGACCGGCGGCATTCTCGGCCCCAAGGGTTTACGACTTCCTAACTTTCGATCGCCCCGCCCGGCTCGGACCGCCGCCGGAGAAAAACCCGCCTTCCGGCCGTTAACCATGATAGAGAGTCCCCGATTCCTCCGGGCAGCGATGGCCGGAGGCCACGCAGAAAGGAGAGACCATGAAGCTTCTCGCCCTTGCCCTCGCCACCCCCCTCGTCCTGGTCGGCGCCGCCTATCCGGACGACGCGAAACTCGCCCCCGAAGGCTATGAAGGCGCCGAGCAGGCGACCGCGCCGATCACCTATCGGCCGTGCCGGCCCGGACGCGGCGACGACCGCTGCATCCAGCTCTACGAGCGCGGCGTCCGCGCCTCTTATGCGCGCTGGCTCCGCGATCGAGGCGTCGCCGAGCCTCGTACCCAGGTCGCCGCCGTGGGCGGACCGATCGAGGACCGCGCCCACCATCCGCGGCGGCGCCACGCCGGCTCGGACGAGGGGCATCGCTGCCACGAGGCCGACTCGCGGGAAGGCGACGCCCGCGGCATGTGAAGCGTCCGGGCGGGCCCGTGCCGCTTGACGAGGATGAGAGGCCGGGGGCAGCTCGCCGCTCCCGCCCATTCGAGGTGACCGTGATTCGCTCCGTCCTAGCCGCCGCTTCCCTTCTCGCCGCCCTTCCGGTTTCGGCCCAGGCCCCCCAAGTCGCAACCCGGCAGGTCGGCAGCGCGCGTCTTGAGAACGTGCCCGAAATCCCGCCGGACGTGCGCGCCGCGGTGCAGCGCTACCAGAATTACCGGGAGGCGCGGTTCCAGGACTGGCTGCGCAACGGCACGATGCTGATCACCACCCGCTTCGGCGCGACCGCCCAGGTCCACCATGTCGAAGCGCCGCTGCGCGCACGGACCCAGCTCACCTTCCACGACGAGCCCGTCGCCGGCGCCTGGGCGATCCCGCAATCGCACGGCTTCGTGTACAGCCGCGACACCGGCGGCGACGAATGGTTTCAGCTCTACGTCCGCAGCGTCGGCGGCGGCGAGAGCCGGCAGCTGACCGAACCCGGCACGCGCAACCAGTCGCCGGTTTTCAGCCGGGACGGGAACCTCATCGCCTGGGCAAGGGCGACGCGCGGTTCGGCCGATTACGCGATCATGACCGCGAACCCGGCCGATCCGTCCAGCCGCCGAGTCGCCTGGCAGGGCGTCGGCGCGGTCGCCCCCGCCGACATTTCCGACGACGGCCGCCGGATCCTCGTCAGCCGCAGCCTGTCCAACCGGGAGGACCGGCTGCTGATTCTCGATCTGGCCTCGGGAGCGGCGAGCGAGATCGAATGGTCGGCGCGGACTCCCGCGCGCTACGACGAGCCCCGCTTCGCTCGCGGCGGCCGCTCGATCCTCACCCTGACCGATGCGGGCAGCGACGTGCGCCGCCTCGTCGAGATCGACGTGGCGAGTGGCGAGCGCAGGTTCGTGACTCCGGAAATTCCCTGGGAGATCGAGGATTACGATCTGTCGGACGACGGCCGTCTGCTCGCTTACTCGATCAACGAAGAGGGCTATTCGCGGGTCGTCGTTCAGGATTTCGTCACCCGCCGAGCCCTTCCGCAGCCCGAGGCGCTGGCGCGCGGCGTGCTCACCGGGCTCGAATTCTCCCCCGACGGCGATCAGCTGGCGATCGGCCTCTCGACCGCGAACTCGGCCGGCGACGTCTTCGCTTTCCACCTGACCGGCGGCGGCGGGATCGAGCGCTGGACGATGTCGGAGCTGGGCGGGCTCGATCCGACCCGGCTGGCGGAGCCCGAGCTGATCCGTTTCGAGAGCTTCGACGGGCTGTCCGTTCCCGCCTTCGTCTACCGTCCCGCCGGAGCGGCGGCCGGCGAGCGCACGCCGGTCATCGTCGACATCCATGGCGGCCCCGAATCGCAGACTCGGCCGGTCTGGAACCCGGGCGCGCAATATTTCGCGGACGTGCTCGGAGCCACCGTCATCCTGCCCAACGTGCGCGGCAGCGAGGGCTATGGCCGGCGCTACGTCGACCTCGACAATGCCGAAAGGCGCGAGGACAGCGTTCGCGACATCGGCGCCCTGCTCGACTGGATCGCCCGCCAGCCCGGGCTCGATTCGTCGCGAGTCGCGGTCTACGGCCAATCCTATGGCGGCTACATGTCGCTTGCGGCGATGACCCATTATAGCGACCGCCTGGTCGGCGGGGTCGAACGCTACGGCATCAGCAACTGGATCAGCTTCCTCGAGAATACCGAGACCTATCGGCGCGACAATCGCCGCGCCGAATATGGCGATGAACGGGTGCCGGCGATGCGCTCGGTCTTCGAGCGTATCTCGCCGCTCAACAACGTCCGCCGGATCGGCCGGCCGATGCTGGTGATGCAGGGCGCCAACGATCCGCGCGTGCCCCAGTCCGAATCCGACCAGATCGTCCGCGAGCTTCGCGCCAATGGCGTCGAGGCGTGGTACGTGCTCTTCGCCGACGAGGGGCACGGCTTCTACAAGAAGCCCAATAACGACCTTCGCCGGGAGGTGGAGACGGTGTTCCTGAGGCGCCTCTTCACGCGCTGATCGGGGCCGCCGAACCGGCGGTTGGGCGCCTCACTCCCGGCCGTACCATTCGTCGAGTCGCATCAGCTGGTCGTAATCCCGATAAGGCGCATGTTCCGGGTGCAGCTTGGCGGTGAAGGGATCGGATCCGGTCAGCCATCTTTCGGCCGCGGCGAGGAAGTGGCGCGCCGCCAGGGCGGTGAAATCGGCGGCGTCGAGGCCGGAGCGGGCGCCGACCGGGCTGGCGACATAGCCGAGCCTGCCTGACTTGCGCGCCAGCGACCAATATTCGAAGCAAGCGGCCGCGCCCGAAATGCCCTCGAAGCCGCCGCGCTCGGCGATCAGGCCGAGCAGGCCGAGCTGAAGCGAATAGCCTCCCGCCACCGCCTTGGCGGAAGGGGGCTGGCCGGTCTTGTAGTCGACGATGGCGAGGCCGCCGTCGGCGAGGCGGTCGATGCGGTCGGCCTTGCCGGTCAGCGTCACTCCCCCGATTTCAGTCCGGCCCCCGGCCTCGGCTCGAAGCGGCCGACGGCCTTGCGCGCGATTCTTCTCGACCTGCCCGGCGATGAAGTCGATCGCCTCGATCAGCCGCGGCTGCCAGAGAGCCCGCATCAGCGGGTGGGCGGAAGCGCCGGCGAGCAGAGCCTCGGCTCGGGGCGCCAGCCGGGCGGGGTCGCAATCATCCTCCTTCATCCAGGCCTCGAGCACGGCATGCACGGCCGTCCCCCGCCAGGCGGCGGTCGGTTCGGCGTCGACGGCATCGAGCGGTCTCAGGCCGAGCATACGGCGCGCGTAGAAGGCATAGGGATCCGCCTTCAGTCGGTCGACCTCGGTAACCGACAGGGTGAGCGGCCGCGGCCCCGGCTTCGGGGCCGGGCGCTCGGCCGGGCGGTGGCGCTCCGGCCGGTCCACGGCCCGCGCCCAGGAGCGCAGCGACGGCGAGCGCGTGACTCCTCCGGTCATCGCCTCCAGCCGAAGCCAGAAGCGGGAGGCGACGGACGGCGCGCGGGCGTCGCGGCGGGCTCGGGTGACGAGCACCCGGGGCGCGCCGAGCGCGCTGGCGAAATCGTGGGCGGCAAGGCCGATCCGTCGCTCGAGCGACGGCAGGCCGAGCTCGGCGCGCAGCCTCGGCGCGAGCCACGGGTCGGGCGCCGGGAGCGCCGGCCAGACGCCTTCGTTGAGACCGCCGAGGATCGTCAGGTCGGCATGCTGGAGGCGCGCCTCGATCAGGCCCCAGATGAAGAGTCGCGGATGCTGGCCGTAAGGCGGACGGACGGCGACCGGCGCCATCAGGCTTTCGAGCATCACGGCGACCTCAGCGGCCCGGACCCGTTCCGGGCCCTGCTCCGCCGCCGCCTCGATCTCGGCGAAAAGCCTGGCCGCCTCGCGGCCGGCGGGACCGGCCCAGACAGCGTCGCCGCCGAGCATCGCCGCCGCCTCGCGCAACGCGGCGAGGAGCGCCGGCAAGGCGGCCCCCTCGCCTTCGTCCGCACCGAAGGCGCGTTCGAGCGGACGCAGCAGCGGCATCGCCGCGAGCCACCAGGCTTCGGCCTCGCCGCCAATCTCGGCAAGGCGATGGCCGATGCCGTCGAGGCCGGCGGGCGGACGCGGTCCCCTCAGGACGAGGTCGAGCAGCCGGACGCCGTCGAGCCAGGCGAGCCGCCCCTCGCCGGCCAGGGTCAGCGGATGCTTGAGGAGCGCCAGCAACGGCACCGGAGCGAACCGTTCCGCCGCCGCCGCCGCCAGCGCGAGCAGGAAGGTGCCCGGCGGAGTCTGGGCGAGCGGCCGGCCGGCGCTGTCGTCGGCCTCGATTCCCCAGCGCCGCAGATGCGCCGACACGCGGCGAGCGAGCATCCGGTCGGGGGTGACCAGCGCGGCGGTTCGGCCCGGCTCCTCGAGCGCCTCGCGCAGCGCGACGGCGATCGCCTGCGCCTCCTCGGCAGGGTCGGCGAGCTCGAGCGCTCGCACTCCGGTGAGGCGTCGCTCGCGCGGCGCGAGCTTCTGCCACTTGGGCGTGAACTCGGGCGAGGCCATGGCGTGGGCGATGGCTCGGCTGCGCACGGCGGGCGCCGCTCCCCGGCCGCCCCGGCGCCAGCTCCGAACCTCCTCGCGGGCCACGCCCATCCGGTCGAGCAGCAGCTTCAGCGGAAATTGCGGATGGGTCTCGATCGCGGCGCGGCGGCGGCCGGTGAGCTCGTCCGGGTCATGCGGCCCAAGCGCGTCCCACTCCTCGCGGGACATCTCCAGGTCGAGCGCCGGCAGAACCACCGAGCCCTCGGCCAGCCTCGCGACCGTGGTCAGCAGGCGAGCGACGGCGTGGGCCCCGGTGGTGATCCCAGCCGCGCAGACGAAGCCGGCGGGAGGCCGGACGCGCCAACGCCTGGCGACAGCGCCGAGCAGGCGGTTGCGGCGGTCGGCGAGGTCGATCTTCCCGCTCTCGGCCAGCATTCCGGGCCAGTCCACCAGGATAAGGCGCAGCTGGTCGAGCGATTTCTGCCAGTGCAGCGACAGATCCGGCAGGTCGGCCGCGAAATCGGCGAGGCGGGCGGGGTCGACCTGCTCGATCAGCAGCTGGTCGAGCGTGTGGGCGAGATCGCCGGCAAGGCGAAGCGCCTCGGCCGCTTCGACGTTGCGATGGCGCTCGACCAGGCGGGCGAGCAGCATCAGCCGCTCGACCGGTTCGATCGCCGGCGGAACCGGCTCCTCGCCGTCGAGCGGATCGAGCGTGCCGCCGATCCGCTCGTCGAGCTCGGGGTCGCCGACCGGTACCAGCCGAGGCATCAGCAGCCCGCCGCCGGACCGGCGCACGAAGGCGTCCTGGATGGCGCGGGCGGCGCGGTTGTTCGGGACCAGCACGATTCCCCGAGCCAGCCCGGTCTCGTCGCGCCGGTAGCGGGCGATCAGCCCCGCCGCCAGCGCATCGCCGAAGGCGCGATGCGACGCGATGGTGAAGACGGCGGGGTGAATCACCGGCGCAGCCTAGGCAGCCGCGAATCGTCATTCCAGCGAAAGCTGGAATCAGCCCTGCCGCAACATCTCCTCGGCCTTGCCGATATTCTCGGGGCGGCCGATGTCGAACCACAGGCCCTGGTGGACGGTGCCGAAGCAGCGGCCCGCCTCGATCGCCCGGTCCCACAGGACGTTGGTCGAGAAGGGTCCGTCCGGCATGTCGCCGTCGAGCAGCCGCTTCGAGACCATCTGGATGCCGGTATAGACGAACGGGGCGACCCCGCGCGGCTTGCGGCGGCTGAGCATGCCGGTGGCGCTCATGTGGAAGTCGCCGCGGCCGTTATGGCAATAAGCGCGGGCGAGCGGGACGAGGAGCAGCAGCGCGTCCATCCGCGCCTCGTCCCATCCGGAGGCGAGCAGCTTCAGGGCGTCGACGGGGCCGTCGATCCAGAGATTGTCGGAGTTGACGACGATGAACGGATCGGAGTCGATCAGCGGCAGGGCGCGGACCAGCCCCCCGCCCGTCTCCAGGAGCTGCTTGCGCTCATCGGAAACAGAGATTTCAATCCCTTGGACCCGATTCTTGAGATGGGCCTCGACCGCATCGGGCAGATAATGGACGTTGACGACCGCCTTCCTGACGCCGGCGGCGCGCAGCCGCTCCAGCGCGTGGTCGATGAGCGGCTTGCCGGCGACCTCGATCAGCGGCTTGGGACGGGTCGCGGTCAGCGGCCGCATCCTCTTGCCGAGCCCAGCCGCCATCACCATGGCCACTTCCGGAACGGCTTCCTCGGGACTCGGCCGAAGCGCGAGCGGCTTTCGGTAGCGGCTCATGCCGCAGCCTCCGCCGTCCAGGCGGCGGCCCGCTTGCCGGCGGGAACGTTGGCGTCGAACCAGGCGCGGACCGGAGCGAGGGCGGGGTGGCCGAGATTGCGCTCCAGATAGTTCCAGACGCGCGGCTGCAGCGGCAGGTAATGGGGCTTGCCGTCGCGCTTCCATAACCGCGTGAAGATGCCGAGAATCTTGGCGTTACGCTGGGCCCCCAAAATCTCGTAATGGGCTCGGAAGCGCTCGGCATCGGCGACCCTGGCCGCTTCGAGGTAGCGCTCGATCATCGCCTCCTCGAGCGCCGGCGCGACGTCGCGGCGCGCATCCTGGAGCAGCGAGACGAGGTCATAGGCGGGATGCCCCGCGAGAGCGTCCTGAAAGTCGAGCAGGCCGAGGTCGCGGCGCCCCGGCACGACCATCAGGTTGTCGGCGTGGTAATCGCGAAGCACGAGCACCGGATCGTTCATCGCTACTGTCAGGACATCGCTCCAACAGTCTCTCCAGGCTTGAAAATATCGCTCCTCGTCCACCCTCATCCCGAGCGCCGGCGAATACCATTGGGTGAACAAGGCGACCTCTCGGCTCATCGCCGCCTCGTCATAAGGCGGCAGGTCGGGGGGCGCCGGCCGGGCGGCGATGCCGGCGAGGAGGTCGATCGCGATCTCGTAGATCTCGCGCTCGCGCTCCGGCTCGCGCTCGAGCAGCGGACCGACCCGGTCGTCGCCGAAATCCTCGAGCAGGAGCAGGCCCCTGCCGCGGTCGATCGCCAGCGGGCGAGGCGCCGAGAAGCCGCGGTCGATCAGATGGCCGGCGACGGTGAGGAACGGCCCGATATCCTCGTGCTCGGGCGGCGCATCCATCAGCACGGCCGTCTCCCCGCTCGCCCGGTGGACCCGGAAATAGCGACGGAAGCTGGCATCGCCGGCGAGCGGCCGGATCTCCGCCCCCTGCCAGCCATGCGCGGCGAGGAAGGCGGGGGCGTCCGCGGGGGGAATCATCGGGGCGGCCATCGCGTCCCCCAAGCGGCGGGCACGAGCGCTGTCAAGGCGCGCGCTCCGTCCTGCCGGACCTCGAGCGTCAGGCGGAGCGTCTCGGGCCACAGATCGGGAAGCCGCTCAGGCCATTCGATGAGGAGGACGCCGTCCTCCCTGGCCTCCTCGAGGCCGAGCTCGGCCAGCTCGCCCGCTTGCTCGATTCGGTAGAGGTCGACATGCCAGGCGGCGATGCGGGTCGAGGGCGGCTCGTAGGTCTGCACGATCGGAAAGGTGGGGCTGGCGACCTCGCCGTCATGGCCGAGGCCGCGCAGCACGCCGCGCGCCAGGGTCGTCTTGCCCGCGCCGAGCGCGCCGTAGAGGGCGACGACGTCGCCCGCGCGCAACTCACGCGACAGTGCCGCGCCGAAAGCCTCGGTCGCCGCCGCATCGGGAAGCGCGATCATGGCCGGGCGCGCCGACGCGCCGTCATTCGGCGACCCGCTCGGCGGGATAGGCCCGTTGCTGCTCCATCGTCCGCGGCAGGCTGATCGTCACCGTGGTCCCCTCGCCCGGCCGCGATTCGAGCGTGATCGCGCCGCCATGCGCCTCGACGAACTGGCGGGCGAGCGGAAGGCCGAGGCCGACCGCCGCGCTGTCCTCGCCGCGGGCGTCGACGGTTCGGTGGAAGCGATCGAACACCCGCGCCTGGTCGGCCGGCGCGATGCCGCGGCCGTTGTCCGAGACGATGATCCGGGCCTCCTTCGCGTCGCCGTCGGCATGAAGCAGCACCCGGCCGCCCGCATCGGTGTAGGTAAGGCCGTTGCCGAGCACGTTGCCGAGCGCCTGGCCGAGCCGCCGGGTGTCGCCGGTAACGACGCCGACCGAGGGATCGACCTCGACCGCGAGCTCGATTCCCTTTCGCCCCGCGCGTTCGGCGGCGCTGGCCGCGGCCTGGCGGCACAGAGCGGCGAGGTCGACCTCGTCCTCGGCGAGAAGCAGGCTGCCGGTGTCGCTCTGGGTGAGGTCGAGCACATTGTCGATGAGGGCGCCCAGCCGCGCCACGCTGTCGACGATCGCCGCGACATATTCCGCCGCAGTCGCCGGCAGCTCGCCGGCATAGCCGCCGGCCAGCATCTCGGCGAAGCCGCTGATCGAGGTCAGCGGCGTGCGCAGCTCGTAGCTCATGTTCGAGACGAAAGCGGTCTTCAGCCGGTCCGCTTCCTCGAGCGCGTCGTTGCGGTCGCGAAGCGCCGATTCCACCTTCCGGCTGTCGGTGATGTCGAGCATCGTGAAGAGGGCATTGCCGTCCGGAAGCGGAACCGCCGCGAACTCGAACTCGCGGCCGTCGACGAGCGCCACCCGGCCGGTCCGCTGCTTGCGCTCCTGGGTGGCGCTTCGAACCAGCTCGCGGACCAGCCCGGCGTGCCTCGGCTGCTTCAGCCGGGCGGCCAGATGCGGCGTCAGGGCGTCGACCCGGGGGTGCTTGGCGAGCTGCTCCTCCTCGAATTCCCACAATTGCCTGAACCGGTTGTTCCAAAGGTTGAGGCGCCCGTCCGAAGCGAACACGCCGATCGCCTCGAACAGGTTGTCGAAGGTCGCACTGCGCACCCGAAGCAAGGTGTCGCGCGCCGAAGCGAGCTGGATCTGCTCGGTCCGGTCCTCGAAGATGAGCAGCAGCCCGCCGTCGGGAAGCGGCTGAGCGACCACCCGCAGGTGCTTGCCGCCGGGAAGCAGCCAATCCTCCTCGTCCGCCGAAAGGCCGCTGGTGAACCAGCGCCGGTGCTCGTCCTTCCATTCGGGAAAGTCGCGCACCTCAGGCAGATTGCCGGCGGAGCGCATCGCGTCGATCACTCGGTCGAACTCCGGGCGGTCGGCGAGAAAGTCGGCGGTCAGCGAGAACAGCCGAGCGAAGGGGTGGTTGAAGAAGATCAGGCCGCGGTCGCGGCCGAACTGAGCCACTCCCGCGGAGAGGCGGTCGAGCATGTCGCGCTGGGCTCGAACGAAGCGGGTGAGCTCGGCCCGGGCCTCCTCCTGGTCCTCGACGTCGATGGCGTAGCCGGCGACGCCGTCATTGCCGAGCGGCACCTCGACGACCTGCATCGTCCGCCGCTCACCGGCGATCGTGACCGGGACCGTGCGGCGAACCGGCTCGCCCCGCTCGCGCGCCACCTCCGAGCCGCCACGGGCGGCCTCGGCGGCCGGCTCCTCGATCAGCTCGATGCCCTCGGCGACGACTTCGGCCGCATCGGCCGCCTCGACGGCCTGGACGTAGGCGCTGTTGACCATGGTTAGCGCGAGGTCCGGACCGCGGTGCCACATCGGGAAGGGGGCGACCTCGATCAGCCGGGTGAGCGCCTCGAGCGCGGCCGACCGCCGTTCGAGCCGGGCTCGAAGCGCCGCCGCCTGTTCCTCCGCCTCGGTGACGTCGGCGAACCAGAGCAGGACCGAGCGGGGAGGATGGGATGAAGGCGCCGGCCCGCCGTCGACCCGGAACAGCCGCGCCGAACCGGCCGGCCGGGCGAGCAGGGTGAAGGGCGTGCCCGCCGCCGCTTCGGCGACAGCTCCCGCGAGCTTCGCGGCCGCCTCCGCGCCGAAGGGCGAATTGTCGCCGACAAGCTCGGCCCAGCCGCCGTCGAACCGGTCGAGACCGAGCGCTCCGGCGAGCCGGTCCGGCCCCTCGACCGCGCCGTCGGGGCGGACCAGCAGGGGCATGACCGGAGCGGCGCCGAGCAGTCCCGAGACCCGGTCGTGCTGGTCGAGGACCGCTCGGGCGTCGGCGGCGGTCCTGCGGCCGCGCAGAGTCGCCCAAAAGGCTGCCGCCAGCCACAGGCCGGCGAACAGCGCCAGCGCGATCAAGGCGGTGCGGGACAGCTCAACCATGGCACGGCCGCTCCGTCGGCCAACGCGTCACCAGCCCGCCCATGGCGCGCCTTCTAGAGCCTGATCCCCGGAGGTGGAAGCGCTTCGCGAATCCCCCGGGGCGGAGCGGAACGGGCTCGACGGCCAAGCGCTGAACCGGCTGGGCCAAACCCGCCGGATCCACAAAAAAGGGCGAGGCGCCGGAGCGCCCCGCCCTTGTTTTGACGGTCCGGCCTCGGCTCAGTAGCGGTAATGATCGGGCTTGAACGGACCTTCGACCGGCACGCCGATATAATCGGCCTGGCGCTGGCTCAGACTGGTCAGCTTCACGCCGAGCTTGTCGAGATGGAGCGCGGCGACCTTCTCGTCGAGATGCTTGGGCAGAACGTAGACGTCGCGGCCATATTTGTCGGCGCCCGTCCACAATTCGATCTGGGCCAGCACCTGGTTGGTGAAGCTCGAGCTCATCACGAAGCTCGGATGGCCGGTGGCGCAGCCGAGGTTCACCAGCCGCCCCTTGGCGAGCACGATGATCTTCTTGCCGTCCGGGAACTCGACCTCGTCGACCTGCGGCTTGATCTCGGTCCACTTCATGTTCTGGAGCGCCGAAATCTGGATCTCGCTGTCGAAATGGCCGATGTTGCAGACGATCGCCATGTTCTTCATCGCCCGCATGTGGTCGAGGGTAATGACATCCATGTTGCCGGTGGCGGTGACGAAGATGTCGGCGCGCTCGGTCGCCTCCTCCATCGTCACCACCTCATAGCCTTCCATCGCCGCCTGCAGCGCGCAGATCGGGTCGATCTCGGTGACGATCACCCGGGCGCCGCCGTTGCGGAGCGATGCGGCGCTGCCCTTGCCGACGTCGCCGAAGCCGGCGACGCAGGCGACCTTGCCGGCGAGCATGACGTCGGTGGCGCGACGGATCGCGTCGACCAGGCTCTCCCGGCAGCCGTAGAGATTGTCGAACTTCGACTTGGTGACGCTGTCGTTGACGTTGATCGCCGGGAATGGGAGCTTGCCCTGCTTGGACAGCTCGTAGAGCCGATGCACGCCGGTCGTCGTCTCTTCCGAGACGCCGCGGATCGCGGCGACGGTGCGGGTCAGGAAGCCGGGCGACTGCTCGATCCGGCGGCGGACGACGGCCTGGAAGACTTCCTCTTCCTCATTCTGCGGCGCCGGGAATTCCTCGCCGGCCTCGATCCGCGCGCCCCACAGGGCGAACATGGTGGCGTCGCCGCCGTCGTCGAGGATCAGGTTGGCGGTCTCCGAATAGGCGCCGCCCGGGCCCCAGGCGAAGATGCGGTCGATATAGTCCCAATATTCCTCGAGCGTCTCGCCCTTGACGGCGAACACCGGAACTCCGGAGGCGGCGATCGCCGCCGCGGCATGGTCCTGGGTCGAGAAGATGTTGCACGACGCCCAGCGCACCTCGGCGCCCAGGGCGGTCAGAGTCTCGATCAGCACCGCGGTCTGGATCGTCATGTGAAGCGAGCCGGTGACTCGGGCGCCCTTGAGCGGCTGCGATTCGCCGAACTCCTGCCGAAGGGCCATCAGGCCCGGCATCTCGGTCTCGGCGATCTCGATCTCCTTGCGGCCGAAATCGGCCAGCGAGATGTCGCGGATCACATAGTCGCTGAACTGGGTCGTGGGCTGCGTCGCCAAAGTCGGTCTCCTGGAAAGTGGCAATACCGCCGGCGAGATCGGGGCGGTCGCGGGCCAGAGCCCTAGCCGCGACCGCCCTCGAATGCAAATATAAAGATATCTTTATATGTGCTCAGTCGGTCCCCGCCGAGGCGAAGGTGAACGGGCATCGCCCGCCCGGCACCGGCGGCGCGGCGCCGAGCCGGTCGTCGAGCGCGACCAGTGCCCGGATGTCGCCGGCCGCGGCGGCCGCTTCGTCGGCCAGGGCGGCGGTGTCGGCGCAGACCGTCGGGTCGGTCGAATCGTCGCCATATTCGTTGGCGAGCGCCGTGGCGAAGCGGTCGTAATGAAGCTGCGCCTGGCTGCCATAGCCGGTCCTGAACTGGGCCATGATGACGCCGTTGGCGCCCTGGATGGTGGCCCGGTTGGCGACGACGAAGCGGTTATAGGCGGCGGTCACGTCCACCCCCATCGCCGCGCAGCGCAGCGACGCCACCATCAGCCGCGACTGAAGGTCGCGGACCTTGGCCGCGGCCAGCTGGGTTTCGTTCCAGCACCCCATCGCGGCCTGCGCCGGCATGGAGACGCACAATGTCAATGCGGCCGCTACGAGCAGGCCTCCCTTGCTGATCTGTCCACTCATGATGCTCCCCTATGGTCCACTCGGCCGGGGGCACTCCTGCGCACGGCGCATCCAAAGGGTCTCACGAGGGGGTTGGGAGGAAATGAAGGTTCAGGGTTAAGGCGGCGGCGACGATGGCTCAGGCGGTGCCGGACTCCGCGGTCAGCAGCCGGGGATCGACGCCGGCGCCGCGAAAGGCGTCGGCCCAGCGCGAATTGACGTCGGAGCCGTAGAGCAGTTCCTCCTCGCCGGGCGTGACGAACCAGCCGTGACGGCCCATCTCCTGCTCGAGCTGCCCGGGGCCCCAGCCGGCATAGCCGAGCGCCGCGACCCAACGCGACGGGCCCCTCCCCTCGGCGATCGCGTTGAGGATGTCGAGCGTCGCGGAGAGGACCCAGCGGTTGCCGACCTGGATGCTGTCGGTTCCGCCCCAGTCGCCGGTGTGAAGGATGAAGCCGCGTTGCGGCTCGACCGGTCCGCCATGGTGGATCGGCACGTTCGGCGCCGACCCGGGCGCGATGTCGAGCTGCCTCAGGAGGTCGTGAAAGCCGAGCCGCGGGATCACCCGCCCCAGCCCGATTCCGAGCGCCCCTTCCTCGTCGTGGACGCACATCGCGATCACCGCTTTCTCGAAGCGAGGATCGCCGATGCCCGGCATGGCGAGCAGGAACTGTCCGCTGAGGAAGCGAGGCGCGTCCATGCCGCCGCTATAGGCGCGCCGTCCGCCGCGCGACAACGCCCGCGCCCCTATCGCGGGCCGAGAGGGGTTGCTAAGGGGCCGACCTGTTCAGATCGAGAGGGACCAAAGATGACGATTCAGGTCGGCGACCGCATTCCCAGCGCAACCCTGCTCAGGGCCACAGCCGAAGGCCCGCAGCCGGTCGACACCGACGGCTTTTTCGCCGGCCGCAAGGTGGCGCTCTTCTCAGTCCCCGGCGCCTTCACGCCGACCTGCTCGGCCCGCCATCTCCCGGGCTTCGTCGAAAAGGCCGAGGAACTGAAGGCGCGCGGAGTCGACGAGGTCGCCTGCGTCTCGGTCAACGACGCCTTCGTCCTCCACGCCTGGGCGCAGCAGGCCGGCGCCGAAGGCAAGGTGACCATGCTCGCCGACGGCAATGGCGACTTCGCCGAGGCGCTCGGCCTCGCCGCCGATTTCTCGAAGTTCGGGATGGGCAAGCGCGGCCAACGCTGGTCGGCGATCGTCGAGGACGGCGTCGTGAGGGAGCTCAACGTCGAGGAGCCGGGCGCGTTCAGCGTGTCCAGCGCGGACTATCTGCTGAACCAGCTCTAAAGGCGAGGCCGGCTGGCGCCGGCGCGCGAAAGGCAAGGTTCATCCTTGCCGGCTATGACGCTTCCCGTCGATTCGGAGCGGAGACGATCATGGCGAACAGCGTCGAAAGCCGGCGACCGGCCGACGGGCGCGGCTGGAGTGCCCGCGAGATCGCGAGGCGCAACCGGGAAAGCCTCGGCAAGCCCCTCAGTCCGGTGCTCAAGACGGCTGCCACCGCCTGCGAGCTGGCCCACGGCCCGGCCGCCGAGAAGCCTCGCGACTAGCGCAGCACTTCGTAGACGAAGCGGTCGGACTGGCTGGCGAAGACCAGCAGGTTGACCGCGAGATTGCCTCGGATGAAGCCGTAATCGGCGGTCAGGTAGCGCTGCAGCGCCGGCCGTCCGTCGGCGGTGAGGAAGGCGCGAGAGAAAGCGTAGCGGCGGTTGAACTGCTGGATGTTGGCCGCGAGCCGATCGGGCGTCACGGCCGGCGGAACCGCCCATACCGCCTGGATGCTGATCGCCTTGCACGCCGCCCCCTGGCGCTCGCAGCTTCCGAAGATGATCGCGGCTCGGCGGTTGTTGGCGAAGGTGACCGCGAGCGCCGGCCGGTCGGGGGTCCCGCGGCGCTCGGAGCGCGCTCCGACGGCGGCGAGGACCGCTTCGACGGTGGCATAGTTGAAGGTCGCCAGCAGCTGGCGGTTCTCCGGCGCGGCTGGATTCCAGCGCACCGGCGGCGCCTGGGCGGAAGCGGCCGCTCCCGCCATGAGAAGGGCCAGGCTGGACGAGGAAAATCTCATCGCCGTTTCGTGCCGTCGCGCCGCTCGTCCGCGAACCGGTGTTCGATCAAGCGTGGCTATTGCGGGGCCAACGTTCGCACGCATCGGGTCGCCCCGGTTCGCCTGCGCGGGATCACCACCCGCATCGCCGCCCCTGATTCTGCTCGCGCAGCCAGCCGAGCAGCGGCCGGAAATATTCGACCATCGGCTCGGCCGAGATCTCGCGGGTGCCGGTAAAGGCCTCGAGCGCGTCGGGCCACGGCCGCGACGCGCCCATGGCGAGCATCTCGTTGAGGCGCCGCCCGACCTCGCGATTGCCGTAGAAGGAGCAGCGGTGGAGCGGCCCCTGCCAGCCGGCGATGTCGCAAGCCGCCTTGTAGAATTGGAACTGCAGGATCCGGGCGAGGAAGTAGCGGGTATAGGGCACGCTCGCCGGCACGTGATATTTGGCGGCAGCGTCGAAATGCTGCTCGGTTCTCGGGGTCGGCGGGACGATGCCCTGATATTCCAGCCGCATCCGGTCCCAGGCCGCCTGATACTGGCCGGGCTCGATCTGGCCGGAGAAGATTCCCCAGCGATAGCGATCGACGAGCAGGCCGAACGGCAGGAAGGCGATCTTGTCGAGCGCCTGACGGAGCAGGAGAGCGCGGTCCTGCTCGGGCGTCGGCAGCTGGTTCTCCCTGAGCAGGTCGATCTGCACCAGATACTCGGGAGTCACCGAAAGCGCGATCATGTCGCCGATCGCCTCGTGGAAGCCGTCATTGGCGCTGTCGAGGTAGAGGAAGGGCTGCCGGTTGTAGGCCCGCTGGTAGTAATTGTGGCCAAGCTCGTGATGGACGGTGACGAAGTCGTCGGCATTGACCCGGGTGCACATCTTGATGCGCAGGTCCTCGACATTGTCGACATCCCAGGCCGAGGCGTGGCAGACCACCTCGCGGTCGCGCGGCTGGGTGATCATCGAGCGTTCCCAGAAGCTTTGCGGAAGCGGCGCGAAACCCAGCGAGCTGAAGAAGGCCTCGCCCTGGCGGACGATCCGCTCCGGCGTGTAATTGGCGCGCTCGAGCAGCTGGGTGAGGTCATAGGGTGCCGCCCCCGACGTGCGCGGCGCGACGACGTCGTAGATATTGCCCCATTCCTGAGCCCACAGATTGCCGAGCAGGTCGGCGCGGATGGGACCGGTGGCGGGCTGGACCTGGTCGCCATAGGTCCGGTTCAACCCCGCGCGCGCGAAACAGTGGATCTCCTCGTAGAGCGGGCGCACCTCGTTCCAGAGCCGCTCGGTCAGCGCCGCGAACTCGTCGGGCGGCATGTCGTATTTGGAGCGCCACATCGCCCCGGTATCGGGGAAGCCGAGCTCCTGGGCGCCGGCATTGGCGATCTCGACCATGCGCGCATATTGCGGGCGCATCGGGGCGCCGACATTGGTGTTCCAGCTCGTCCACATCTCCTGGAGGTGGGCCGGGTTGCGGACCGTGCCCATCCGAGCCTCGATCTCGTTGCCGGTCAGCTGCTCGCCGTTCATGGTGCCGCGGCCGCGGCCATATTGGGACTGGAGGTCGGTGGCGATGCGGTTGAGCTCCGCGGCCGCGCCTTCGGTCGACGGCGCCGGCAAGGTGAGGCCGCTGCGCAGGATATTGAGCTTGCGCCTGGTGTCCTCGCTCAGGCCGGGGACGTTGAGGTAGCGGGCCGCCTCGGTGGCGAAGCGGACCCCCATCTCGGTGCCGATGGTGCCGAAATGGGCCGCGAGGGCATCGGTGTCGGGGGTGATGTAGGTCGCGTTCACCCATTGCGCGCGGGCGTTGACGACTCCGAACTCGGCAAGCTCGCGCTCGGCCCGGGCGACGAAGGCGTCGGCGTCGGCGGCGGTCGGGGCGGCGTCGGCCAGCTGGGCGGAGGCGGGCGCGGAAGCGGCGGCGGCGGAGTCGTCGGTGCTGGCGGCGGCGGTCGTGCAGCCGGCGGCGAGGCAGACGGAGACAGCGAGGGCGAGCAGGGAGACGCTGCTTTTCATGACGGATCCTCGTTTCTGGTCGGGTGCGGGCGCTTTGGACCTGACCCGGTGGACGGTCAACGGTCGAGAAAATCCGCGAGCGCCCGTCCGAGTTCCGGCTTCGTAACGGCGCTCATGTGATTTCCCGGAACCTCCACGTGGCGGCCTTGCGGAAGCAGCCGCGCCAGCGCTTCGGAGGAACCGTTGTCATGATCGTCGGCGCCGGACACGACCAGCGTCGGCACCTTTATGCTGCGCAGCATTTCCTCGCTCGTGTCGACGAAGCTGTCGAGCAGCGGCAGCAGCGCCTCGGGGTCGCCGCCCGTCGTCTTGAGGAAGGCTTCGGCCAGCCATTCCGGGGAGCCGCGCTCGTGGCGGCCGAGCCCGCGCAGGATCTTCTTGAAATGATCGGACCGCGCGCCGGTGTCGAGCAGTCCCTCCAGTCCCATGCCGCTGACGATCAGTCGGCCCGGCCGAGCGCCGAGGGCCACCATCCGCACGGCGGTGCGCCCGCCCAGCGAATAGCCGCCGAGATCGAAGTCGACGAGGCCGATATGAGCGATCAGCTCGAGCCCGTCGCGGGCCAGGGTGTCGGGCGGATAGGCCTCCGGATCGTGCGGCGCGGCGCTGGCGCCGTGCGCGCGCAGGTCGGGCATGATCACCGTGGCGCCGCGCCGTGCGATCTCCGCCGCATGACCGAACCTGATCCAGTTCGTCTCCGCGTTCGAGAACAGGCCGTGGAGCAGCACCAGCGGCCGGCCCTCACCCAGTTGGTGCCAGGCGAGCTCGGCCCCGTCCGAGGCCGTGAAACGGTGCGTTGTGACATCCTTCATCGTTCGAATTCGTCACCCCGAACTTGGCCCGCAGGACATCTCCAAAAGGATCGTGGATGCCGGATCAAGTCCGGCATGACGAGCCGTTCATTCCGGCACCTTGCCGACCGCCTTCACCCAGCGATCGACCGCGCCCTTATGGTCCTCGACTCGATATTGGGGCAGCCCTTCGGTGTTGAGCCAGGCACGATGAAGGCTCTCCACTCCGAAATGATGCTTCGGCCGGAAGCGCGAGGGATCGTCGAACGAGCCTAATGTCAGGTCCATGTTCGCGCTGTCCGGATATTCGAAGCCGAGCGGCGTCCCGCATTGCCCGCAATAAGGCCGCCGAGCGATCGGCGAGCTGTGGAACCAGTCGGGCTCCGCCGTCCAGGTCGCGTCGGCCTTCCTAACGTTCTTGAAGGCGATCGAGATTCCGCCGGTCGCCCGCTGGCACATCCGGCAGTGGCAGAGATAGGCATCGTCATTCTCGATCGCCGCCGAATAGCGGATCCGCCCGCAAGCGCAGCCGCCGGTCATCGGTTCGCTCATTGATCATCCTTATCGCGCAGGGGTCTGATCCAGCGCTGATGGCGGGTCGCGGCGCACGTCCTGATGAGCCGCTTGTCCGCCGTCAGGAGCGGAACCCCATGTCCTGGGGCGAGGGTGAGGGATACGCAGTCATCGACCGGAAGGGCAAGTGCACCGCGATCGATAGGGCTCTCTCGATCAGCGCCGGGGCGGAACCATGACGACGAGCGACATCCAGCGCATCCAGCGACCGCTAGAGCGACCGCTCCAGCCGCCCGAGCAGGCTTCGCGCCGGGCTCGCCGCCGGCGCGTCGCTGAAGCTGCCTTCGTCCATCCGCCGGACCCGGTCGTAAAGCTCTTCCGTCGCTCGGATGAGCTCGGTCGCCGGTTGCGGCAGCCGCGGCAGCAGCGCTTCGTCGCTGACCGGCGCCCCGCCCAGCCGTCGGTCCGTCTCGCCGGCCTGGGCCCGGGTCAGCTCGCCGGCGGCGACCGCGCGCTGGGTCAGTAGCCATGCGATGACGTGCATCAGCCGAGTGGTGACCTTGAGCGATTCGCAGGAGAAGCCGACCCGATCGACCGGGTCGAGTGCCAGCCGGTCGTCGCGGGCGGCGCTGTCGAAATAGGAGCGCGCCTCGTCGGCCAGCACCATCGCCTCGACGTAGAGCGAGTCGACCAGCTTGGGCGTCAGCTCGGCGCGTCGGTCTCCATCGGACATGATTGAACCCTGCCACAGCGCCGCCTCGGCGCATACGGCAAAAAGGATCGGGTACGGGACAGTTCAGGCGATGATGTTGGGGACGCGCATGTCCTCGATCACCGCGATCTCGTCCTTCAGCCTGAGCTTGCGCTTCTTCAGCCGCGCAAGCTGGAGCTGGTCGGGCGCGGCCATGCTTCGCAGCGCGTCGATGGCGACGTCGAGGTCCCTGTGCTCCATGCGCAGGGCCGCGAGTCGCGAGGCCGGATCCTGAGCGGCTGTGTCGTTCCTCTCCATAGACTGTCGTCCTTCGTCCTCGTCCAGGCGGATAGGGTCATTGATAAACCTTCAACCGCTTGTCGTACATATCCGTTCGATTGTCGGAACGGTGGAGACAAGCGGCAAGGCTGCGGGTTAGACCCGCCGCGAGCAACGAAGGAGATCGGAATGCACCAGGCGCACGTGTCGGCTCTTCAATCCAAGCATGCCAGCCTCGAAGCGCGGATCGAGGAAGAAAGCCAGCGCCCGATGCCCGACATGGCGACTCTCGCGCGCCTCAAGAAAGAGAAGCTGAGGGTGAAGGAGGAGATTGCGGGCCTGGAGGCGCATTAGCGCCCCGCCGAGTCGTTCCAGCCAAGCTGAAGCCGATCGCTTTCCCGGGAAAAATGGCGGCGCCAAGGCCGTCATCCGGCGGGAGCCGGACTCTCTCTTGCCTGCGCGGCAAAACGGCGAACGCGGTTGCGGCCCACGGCCGAACGACGGAGGGCGGGCGAGCGGCCGCCCCGCACCCGCGAGGCGGCGAATCGCGTCTCAGTCGTCGCGCGAGATGCGCTCGTTGCGCTCGTGGCGCTCCTGCGCCTCGACCGTCATCGTCGCGATCGGCCGTGCCTCGAGCCGGGCGAGGCTGATCGGCTCGCCGCTCACTTCGCAAAAGCCGTATTCGCCGGTGTCGATGCGGCGAAGCGCCGAATCGATCTTGGCGATCAGCTTGCGCTGCCGGTCGCGGGTGCGAAGATGGATCCCCCAATCCGTCTCGCTCGATGCCCGGTCGGTGAGGTCGGCCTCCTGGAGCGGGCCGTTGGCGAGAGCCGCCATCGTCTCGCGCGATTCCTTGAGGATCTCGTCCTTCCAGCCGAGCAGCTTGCCCCTGAAATAAGCGAGCTGTTCGGAATTCATGAACTCTTCGTTGGCGCTGGGACGGTAGCCGCCGACGAACTGCGGATTCAAAGCGTCACTATGAAGCGTAGCCATTACCCCTCCACTCCTCGTCTCCCGGCGGGTCCCGTTGCGGGATGCCGGTCGGCCGAACCTGGGGCGCGGGCGCGGTTTTTGTCCTGAATTAGCGCTTCCCACCCCAGCCGGCCCTATAGCTTCGCTCGGGATCAAGCACAAGTCACTCTAACAGGGAGAAAAATCGCGCCCGCATTCATCGCTCGCGAGTGACATTTCTGCATCTTTCGCGGCGTCGGCCGGCCGCTCCGAATCGCCGGCGGCGGCGACCGAATCGCCCCGATGCCGCCGGCCGCCCGGACAAGTCGCGGCCGCGGGGCCATTCACACCGTGCGCGGGCTTGTTCTGTAATGGGACGGAAGCCGCCGCAAGCGGCCGAATCCGGCCCGTTTCGGGTAGTAAGAGGGTTAACGCGCTTGCGCTTAAACGCATCGTTTGCATCTGCTCCTTATTGCCACGCCGGCTGATGGATTGGCCCAAAACCTTTCATCATCTTGAGGCCGGCCAGGAAGGGATGCAGGTTATGTCGGTAAGAATGGCTTTGGCGAAACTCTGCGCCTGCACATGCGGCGGCGCAATCATCGGCGGGGGCGCCGTTCACGTCGTCGAGAATCCGCCCCCCCGTCCCTCCATCGTCAAGCAGGCGAAGGCGCGCACCGGGCAGGTCCGCCGGGCCGGCGCCCGGCACCGGCGCGTCGTCCGCCGAACCGTCCGCCGAGTCGCCTGCGCCGCGCCCGGCGCGGCCGCCGGTGCGGTCACCACCCGAACCATCGTGCCGCCGATGTTCATCCCGCCGCCGCCGCCGCCCCCGATTGCGGTGGCGAGCAGCGGCTCGAGCGGCGTTCCGTTCGTGGTCGGCGGCAGCTCGACCGGCGGCAGCGGCTTCGGAAGCGGCTTCTTCAGCGGCAGCTTCTTCGGCGGCAGCTCGACCGGCGGCAACACCGTCGTCACCGTCTCGACCTCGGGCGGCTCGACCTCGACGTCGAGCGGAGTCTCCACACAGACCGGCG
>Ga0196962_10000246_pt1 | contig 26644 bp, 23 predicted proteins | sample S3v_20metaG_FD_183186 | JGI IMG/M metagenome (GOLD analysis project Ga0196962, IMG submission 183186) | Soil microbial communities from Anza Borrego desert, Southern California, United States - S3+v_20 | ecosystem: Environmental > Terrestrial > Soil > Desert | place: USA: California | collected...
GAGCCCCCGCAGCCCGTCGAGCGCGAAGAAGGCCTCCCCCGGCCGCTCCGTCTCGACCGCGGCGCCGAGCGCCTCCAGGCGCCGCGCCATCGCCTCCGTCCGCTCCGCCGCCTCGACCGGATCGGGAAGCGAAGGGTGCCCGGGCCGCAGCCCCCCGGAGCGACCCGGGCATGTAGGAGTCGTCAAGCGACTGTCGATGACGCAAGCGATCTCCATGCGAACGTATGTTCGGGTAGCGCCTCCACCAAAGTCAAGAAATTGACCGGAAAAATTCGAGATCCGCGGAAGTTGCGGAAGTCTCAGCTCAAATGAGGGTGCCGCTCAGGCTTGGGAAAGCAGCTCGAGCAGCTCGTCCTCGAACTCCGGCAGTCGCGCCGCTTCACCAGCCATCACCCGTTTGCCGATCAGCATGGCGGCGCCGGCGACGGCCGGCCACGCCGCGCCCGAGCGCTCCGCGAAGGCCGCGATCGCCTCGTCGTTGCGCTCCGCGCCAGCCGGCCCCAGCGCCAGCACCTCGACCGTCAGCAGCCGCGCCGTCGGCGGGTCGGCGGCGAGCAGTGCAAGGACGGCTCGTGCCCCGGCACGCAGCTTCGCCCCTTTCCCAACCTGCTCGCCACAGGCGCGGTCGACCTCCTCGAGCAGGCGCGCCAACAGCTCTCGGTGCGCTTCGAGGAAGGACTCCCGCTTGTTGGCGAAGAGCTTGTAGAAGGTGGCCGTCGAGACGCCGGCGCGGCGAGCGAGGTCCGCGACCGAGGTCTCCGCATACCCCTTCTTCGCGCAGGCCTCCGCGACCGCTGCGACCAGTCGTTCGCGCTGGTTGCGGGCGACGACGTCCGCCGGGATCCCGTGCGCGCCCGGTGGGAGGCGCGGCGAATCTGGCTTCGAGGCTTCGATGGGTTTCAGGCTAGAGGGCCGCCGCGATCACGGCGACCCTCTAGGAATTTTGTCTCTTTTCTTACTTGATGAATCCGATGTAGGAGTGGCCCCAGTTGTTGTTGATATCCAACGTCACTTTCTGACCGCACATGAATTCCGATCCACCGGTGCGGACGAGGCTCGCTGCTTTGACGGTCGCCGCCACGTTGGTAATCTGCATCTCTACCGGACCCGTGGCGGCATAGCTGCACGTGATCGGGTAAGAGGTGCAACTAAACGCCACCGTAAGCGGCTGCGATGCCGTCCCAATACGCACCACACCAGTTTCCGATCCGGTCGCCTGGATGGTCGATGGCGGCGTGTTCAGGGTGACGCTGCTGCAATTTGCTTTTTCTTCCATGAACCCGATGCATTTCGAGAGGGGAACGTAGGTATAGGTTTCTGCCGGGAGGGAGGCACCCGATTCTGCCGTCGACCGGAACGCGATCGTGTCGCCTTTGCAATCCAACAGCGGTTCACCCGACCAGCGGACAGAAAGGCTCCCCGGGCTGCCCGTTACAAAACTGCTTCCGGCAGGTGCGATCTGATTGGCGGGACACGGGCTTCCAACATTGCAGAGCACCGTTTCCGTTGCATTGGCGATGTATGGGCTGGCGGAATCTTTGATGTCCGAGACGCTCAGCGTCGGGTTTTGAGTCCAGCAAGCAAATGGGTTGCCTGCAGTTCTTGACATCGGCGACGCGTTTACCGTCACAGATTCATCTTTGTGCAAGGTCATCGTGACGGTTCCCGTAGCTGCATAGGTACAGGAGATTTGTCCACCCCATTCGGGGAAAAAGCATCCCCACGAGACGGTGAGGGGCTGCGTAGCCGAGCCAATCCGGACTATCCCTGCGCCTGACCCGGTGGCTTCGATCGTGGTCGGCGGGCTGTTCATCGTCGCGCTGCTACACGTGGGTTCTTCGGTATTCGCCATGATGCATTTCGACGCATTCAGAACGCCCTGGAATTCGGCTGAGAGAGGGTTGCCGTTTTCCGCGAGGCTTTTTGCGGTCATGAGGTTGAACGAGCAGTCGAGCACAGGGCCGTACGTCGTGTTGACTTTGAAGCTGGAGCTGTAGGTACCTCCAGCCGTAAAATACGTTCCCTGCGGCTTCATGTCGGAAGGTGCACAATCGGTAACGGCTTTTGCACACAGCGCCGTGTCCGCCGAAGCCCCCGCCGAAAACACAGCGCCGAGCGCCATCGCGGCAGCTAGAACGGCCACCATACTGGTAATGCGTTTCATTGTTCCTCCTTGTCGTGGCGCTTTCCCAAGCACCACGTGTGTTTCCCCTGCAATGCCGCGCGGCTGTTGGAGCGGCGCGGCGAGACAACTGCCTTAGGCGTTTCCTATTGGACCTCCCTTGTCGCCGAGACGAGCGCTTGGGTGAAGGTGTTGGCTGGCATCACTGCCCCTGCGCCACGAAGGCGAAGCTCGCGAGCGCTTCGCCGGCGAGGAAAACGTCGCCTTTGCCCAGCGGCTTGGCGAAGAGCTCGTTGAGCGAGGCCGCGGTGGCGTCGGCGAGGAAGAGAGATGCGCGGGAGACGGTGACCGTGCGCGCTTTCGGGTTAGAGGTGGACGATGCGAGCGCTAGCGAAGCGATGCTCGCCCTGTCCTGCTTGCCCGGGTAGGGCGGCGAGGGAAGGAGCTCCGCTTCGGGGGCAAAGGTTTTCACCTGCAGGTCGATCCAGCCGTCGTGCCATCGCAACTGGGCGGCGCCCAGTTGCAGGAGCTCCAAGGCACCCAGGGTTTCGATCGTGCCCAAGAAAGCGTTGGGGGCAATCGTCCCCCCGAAGATCGGCAGCGTGAACGGCCCCGGGTGTTCGGCCGGGAAGACGGGGTTGACGGCGACGAAGAGCGAGTCCAGCTTCGCTTGGAAGCTCGGAGCCAGAGAGAGCTCGACCTTGTTCTTTGTATCCAGGGCGATCGCTTCGGGGTTGGCCTTGGTGATGGTCCTGCCCAGTGGCATGCCGGCTTTGAAGAGATTCCGGCGGTCGAGCTTCTTGGCGAGGCGGGTGGCGAGCTTGGAGGAGAGGGTCAGCTCGGAGACGCTGATCTGCCCGCCGAAGCCCGCCCGCTGGGCCTCGAGCTCTTTCGCCGTGGCGAGCTTCAGCTGCGAGCCGCCGACTTTGGCCATAAGCGGGCTGCGCTTTTGGGTGGTTTTCAGCTGCAGGGCTTTCAGCGGGATGCTCTTGTCACCCGCTCTGAAGACGAGAGCGCCCTCGTGGTCAACCACGCCCCTCTCGGTGGTGGGGTCGAGCTTGCCGCCGATAACTTGGAAGCTGACGGTGCTTCCCTTCAGCTTCGCCGGGGCCTTGGCAGAGAGGGTTACGCCTTCGCGCTTCAGAGCGGAGACGAAGCTCTGCTCGAGCACGAGCTTGGTCTGCCCAGAGGCAAGGGTCTCGTAGGTGGCGTGGGCTGAAGAGGCGAGGGGAGCCAGGGAAGCGGCTGCGCTAACAAGCGTCGCGACGGCGTGAAGACGCTGTCTTTTCATCCCGTCACCCGGCAGCTCTTGTTGACGCGCAGGCTGATCGGTTTGCGCTTGGCGAAGTAAAAGCTCGCCTCGGCGAGCGGGACGGGCGTGGTGTTGGTTCCCTTCGGCGCCGGGCAGGAGGCGTTGAAGTAGGAGAGCTGCTTTCTCTGGGCGCGGTATTTGCGCTTCAGGGTCAGCTTGATCCGATCGACGAAGCCCCAGGTGCCGAGCGCCTGGGGCAACGAGGCCGAGAGCTCGGTGCCGTAGCGGCCTGACTTGACCTTTCTGATCGCGAAGGTGATCACGAAGGAGCTGGGAAAGGGCGAGGCGGTGAAGATGTGGGAGAAGACGACGGGCTTGCCCTTGCGCTTGCCGTTGAAGACGAGCAACCTTCCTCGGGTCGGGTAGGGGCGCTGGTCGGGCAGGACGATGTCCGCCCAAAAGCGGCCCGAGCCGACCAAGGCGTCCTTGCAGGCACCCAGCGCTTCTTCGGTGCTCGTGGTCTTCACCTCTGGGAGGGTGCAAGTAGGCAGGCCCTTGGACTGCAGGACGCCGCGGCGGTTGACCCTGACCGTCATCCTCTGCAGCTGCGGCGGTAGGGCGCCGGTGGCGGTGTCGACGTGCCCGGAGACGAAGATGGCAATCGGGGCGAGATGATCGCGGGGCAGCTTGAAGGGCATCACCTGCGAAAGCACGGTGACGCGGACCCCGTCGCGCTGGATCACGACCGCCGATGCGGTGGTGATCCCCCCGATCGCCAGCACGCTCAATGCCAAGGCCCCCGCCCACTTGCTCGTCCTCACCTCGAGCGCTTGCTCCTGGCCCGGGCGCCCTTGCACCCCACCGGCTTCACCACCGGGTTGAACTTGTGCTTCTTTGCGTTTTGCCCGGTGAACTCGGCGATCGCCTTGTTGGTCGAGCGGCAGAGGTTCTCGGAGTTGACGATCAGGCCCCGCTTGCCGCCGAACATCTTCAGCGTGAAGGTCTTGACCGGAGCGTCGGGGACCGATTCGAAGGTGGAGCGGATGCCGCCCCCTTTGCCGGAGTCGATCCGCCCGACGACGTTGATGTCGATCTTGCCCGAGTGCAGGGCGGCGACCATGTCGGGCAGCGGGTTTGAGGAGGAACGCAGGAAGACCTGGCCTTTCAGCGGTTCGTCCAGCAGCGGGGTGATCGCTTCGGCGGAGCCGTAGACGGAGCCCGCTGGGCAGTTGGCGCCGTTGCCCGCCCCCGAGTTGAACTGCACGCGGGTGCAGACGGTTTTGATGTGTTCCTGGGCGAGGAAGGCGGAGTGCGGCAGGGTGACCTGGGCGGCGCCGATGTTGGCGTCTTCGGACCTTGCCCTCAGCACCGCGGTCAGCGCCGGGTTCTTGTTGCGCTTGGTGCCGCCTTTGAGCTTGATCGAGAGCGCCGGCTTGAAGCCGAGAGCGCCGCAGTCGGCCGCCTGGAAGGGACTGGTGACCGTGATCGGGTTGTTGTCGGCTTCGGAGGTGAAGTCGAGGCCTGCCCCTCTCACCGTGCTCGCCGTCGAGGTGCGGGTGCAGTCGGTCGGGTTGAGTACGAAGTTCGGTCGGTCGGTATAGGCGCGGATGTCCCTGAGGCGGACCGGGACCCCCTGGATGATGTGGGGGATCGGGTCCGAGCCGGTGGCGTCGATGAAGACTTCGGCGGTATCGGGGTTGACCCGCAGTGCGTAGCGCACGACCACGGTGCCGAGGTCGAAGGGTCCTGCTTTCGCAGCGGTCACCGCGACGATGCTGAGAGCGCTGCCGTTATACGGGCCGGCGAGGTAAATCTTGCCGGGGACGTAGACGAGGACCTGGCCGACTCCCGCGCCGACCAGGGTGCGGCCGATCTCCGAGGCGGCCGGGCAGCTCGGTGCTGCCAGCTCTTCCGCGCCGCCGTGGTTCCCGGTGCGGGCTTTGGCCGCGGCGATCGCCCCCTCGGGGCAGAAGGGGATGCCGGCCAGCTTGCCGACCAGACCAGGCGGGAGTTTGATCGAGAAGTGGGTGATCTCCTGTTCTGCGTCGGTTCTGCTCAGCCGCACGTTGAAGGGGGAGTAGGTGCCGGCGGCGTTGTTGATCGTGCCCGCCAGCAAGCCCGGCTTGAACGGCGGCAGGCCGCCGGTCGGGCAGGGCCCGCGGTCCGGACCGCTGGTGATGTCGAAGCTGTTGAGCTTCTGCACCAGTTTCGCCGGCGCCGACCAGGGGTTGAAGTTCGAGACCGCGGTGTGGGAGCCGCAGGCCGTGGGCGTGACCAGCGGCGAGCGCGCCCCTTCGCGGAAGTGCAGCTTGAAGTCGGAAACCGGGAGCTGGGGCAAGTCCTCGAACACGGTCGTGATCTGGCCGGTATCCGGATCCAGCGTGACCTTCCCCGCCAGCTTCACGAGCACGCCTCGGTCGGGAATCTTCAAGACCATGTAGAGCCCGATCAGCGTCCCGAAGGGATTGTCGAACGGCTTGGTCACATAAAGGGAGCCTTCGCCTTTGCGGTCGATCACAGGGCTTTCGGCCACGACCGATCCGACCTTCGAGCTCTCCGGGCAGCCGACGTTCGGAGCGGAGTTGTATGCCTCACGCGCGAGGTCGGCTTCGCTGCAGACCCCGAGGCCCTCGGCCTGGGAGGGATTGATCGTCACCCCCTGAGGCAAGATCACCTCGGCCCGATTGAGATGCGAACTGGCGTTGAGGGATACGGCTTCCAACCCCGCGTTCGGCATATGCAGCTCGTAGTCGAGGCCGGATCCACTAGTGGCCTGACTGGTCGTCATCTTCAATTCCGTGGCGGGTTTGAAATCGACCACTCCACACCCGGTGATCTGCGGAAATGGAATAACTTTCACCGAAGGCGAGTCGGGCAGCGAGTAGCTGCGAGCAGTGACACGGATCGTCCGGCCTTTCTCGCAGCTCGTCGGGTTGCTCATGAAGGGAATGGGGGGCAGGTTCGATTCGCGTCCCCCGACAGGCCCGGAGTTGGTGGCTGCCTCCTGGGGGGTGATCCGCTGAGGGTCATGGGAGGAGTCCGACGGCACTCCCCAAAAGGTGGTGTCGGCGGCCAGCACGTTCAACGGAGAGGCGGCGCCTTCCACGCTCGCGATCAGGCTGTTGGTATCGGGGTTGAGACGGATGCCTAGGTAGACCGGGTAGCCGGCGGCGAAGAAGCCGAACCGTGCGACCAGGTCTCCCCCCGGCGCCGGCATGTTGTAAATAGGCTCGTCCTGGATGAACCCCGTCTGGGCGAGCTCGACATCGGTCGATCCAACCTGCGAGTCCGGGGGGCAAGCGCTGGTTTCGGGCGTATATCCGAACTGAAGAGTGGAACACTTCGGGTATGCCTCAGGATTCCCGATGATTCCAGGCGGTAGATCGACTATGACGTCCCGCGTAGTGCTGTACGTCTTGCCTTCCGGGTCTTCGGCCAGCCGTAGGCCAACGGTTATGTCGGCGTGAGCTCCGGCCTGGGTGCTCGAGAGCTGGACGGTGGCCTCTTCGAGGCCATATTTCTCGGGTTCGAATTCGGCTGAAGCCGAGCCAGGCAGAACCGCGGCAAGCAGAGTGACAGCGGTAGCGATCGTGACGATTACTCGATTCATCGGTGTGCCCTCCGCATCGCGTTGGCTCGCTTCGCTCGTTTGCTTTGTTTCGCGTGACGGGGGACACAGCGCTGCCTGCCGGCACGGCGTACGTTGCGTTTGGTTTTCGGGCAACGCGGCCGCGTGGTTCTCACCTCGCTGACGTTGCCCTTGCCCGCGTAGGAGGAGCTTCCGGGAGTCGGGTCCTGCGGGGCGACGGCGGCTGGCTGGCAGGCTTCGCCGAGGCACTCGCCCGCCGCCGTTTTCGGCGGAGAGAAGCCACCGCCAACCCGAACGTCGTAGATGGACGGCGCCTCATCGGTGTCTTCGGCAACGAGGCGATCGGAGGTCCGGATGAATACGTCGTCCCCTGACTCGCTGACGCCCACCAAGCGATTGGGCCTCGCGCTTTGTCCGGATGAGATGAGGAAGACGCAACCGCCTGGCGCAGCGCAGCTCCCCGTCCCTTGCGCCTCCCACTCGTATACATCGGTAACTTCGTCCGTGTCCGTCACCACCAGACGCTCATCGGTCTCGAAGAAGGCACGGCGACCATCGGGGGCCAGGTTGGGCACAAGAGAGCTTGCTCCCACTGGATTCTCAAAGGCTTCATTGCCGTCCCCTACCGAGGTGAGCCTGGCGTCACCGGCAGGTTTTCCCAGGGTCGGGTCACACGAAAGACAATCGATGGAAGCCGTCGTCGCGTCATACCGAAAGATCTCCGCCATCCCACCTGCGTCGAACTCCGTGAGGTTCGAACGCGACTCGAACACCAGCACCTCACCATTGGGCGTCGTTCGCGCGCTCAAACGGGTCCTGTCCAGCGAGAGTTCGCGCTCGTCTCTGGATATCGCCGTTGCCCATAGGCCAAGCCCATCTATCGGGCCGACGCCAGTCAATCTTCCTTCAACATCACGCGGGGTGACGGTGGCAACAAATCGGAACAGATTTCCCGTCCAGTGATAGAGGTTGTGCGCCCCGGGCTGCGGTTCGGCGCCATCGGCGTTGAGCTCGCTAGGCAGAGCGCTGGGAGAGAGAAAGTATGCGGCGCTGCCCTGACTGCCCAGGACCACAGGCGTCACGTCACCGGTGTCAGTAATCCGGTCGGTTTCTTCGGACTCGGCGTCGAATCGATAGAGGTCTCCGCCGAGCACATAGAAGAGATAGCGACTGTCATCGGATAGGCCAGCGAATTTTGCATTCGCAGGGGCCGCCTCGAGCGTTTTGGCGTTACCGATCCGAAGGTAGATTGGACTGACGCCAACCCTGAATGCTATGGCCCCACCGTTCTCAGAAATGCCCTCGAATTCGGGAATCGCACCTCCGCCGGGCGTCTGCTCGCCAGGCAGCAGGGAGACTACGTGAAGGGTTCCGTCGGACGTGCGATCGTAGAGAGCCGACGTGCCGTTGGGGGGCGCGGCTTGCTCGAGCTGCAGCGGCGCGGTGCCCAGTACATTAGTGGTAAAAAGGATGTGCGAACCGCCGGGCGAGATGTACATGATGTATACAGATCGCTGAGTAGCAAGGGCTCCTTCGCCTGCGAGGTGAAACGTGCCATCGGGGAAGCGAACATACGCCGCTCTTTTACCGTCAGGAGATAAGGTGCCGAATTCCCCAGGGGTAGTCTCGACGGCGTAATACCCATGGTCAGCGGAAAGCCCTCCCGGTATTGATTGAGTGGTTTGCGTGCCGTTAGGTCCCAGAGCGGCGGTCGTCCAGCCCGCTGCGGTGCGGCGCGACCGGTATGCGTCGCCCGAGAACGATCCATTCGCGTCCAGTCCGGGAATGAGGCCACCCTGAATACTGAAGGTCACGCTGTCGCCATCCGAAGAGGCGGGAGGCGTAGGGAACGTGGTACCGCCGCCGCCCGTCAAAGGCCCGAGAGGCGCAAGGCCGCCGGTGTCTGCCGGCGATACGAGCTCATAAGCCCGGCAGTCCGGCAGAACCGCCGAGGCGCCGACTCGCAATGCTTGATTCGGGCACGTCCCAATCTGCGGGTCGGTCGCGAACGTGGCAAAGGGCGAACCCTCGAGTACGTCTTCGCAACCCGCAGGCGCGCAGAGGTTCTGCGCCCGCAGGCGGAAGCGGTAGTTGGTCCCGGGAACGAGGCCGCTGACGGGCGCCGACACGCTGATTCCTTCGTTGGCGACCGCGAGGTCGCCTTCTCCAGCTACGTGCGCCGACGTGAAGCCGTCGACTTCGAAGTCTTCCTGCGTCACATACTCAAAGATCCAGTGGGTCTCAGCCTGCCGCGGGTTGATTTTCCCCCTCAGAACGGCTTCCGTTTCCGCCAGACCTGCGACCGAGGTCGTTTCGACCACCGGCGGTTTCGGCTCCAGTTTCGGTTCATAGGCAAAGAGATTGCCGGCAGAGCCGAGGCCGGAAGGTGCATAAACATAGCCGTGACTGGGGCTGAGCTCTGAATTGTCAATAGCGAGGTTGACGCCAGAATTCACTTCAGAGGTGGGTTGTTTCACCCGTCCGGCGTATTTGAAGTTCTCATCGAACTCGTACAAATGTTTGATGAAAGAGTCGACAGTGAGTAGGTGTCCATTGCTTTCATCAACAGCCATAGCCAAGCCCCGCTGACTTCCGAGGAATTTCCCTGCGGGACTTTCTGAAGCGTCAATCCTTCCGATCACCTCGTGCGGGGCTTCCAAATCCAGAACCTTTATTTCAGTGACTAGTTTTTTTTCTTTGGCCCACGCCGTTTCATCCCAGTCGGCTGCAAATAGCCGACGCCTGGTGCTATCGACCGCAATTGGTCCGCCCGGGTTGCCTTCTGACAAGGCATCGGTCCCGAATTGGGCAACCAGGGGGTTCGGAGAGGTGCCGACCGGCGGGGCGAACTCCAAAATCTGGCCGCCGCCTCGAAGATAAATATGATCATTCAGGGGATCGACTACAAGACCCCCGTTTTGAGACCCATTGCCTTCCCATACGGTGACGGGAGAATCTCCATAGATAATTTCACCGGCCTCGGGATCGAAGACGGTGGGGTCAAGTCGCTGCAAGAAGTAAACCCCCCCGGTCAGTTCTTTGTAGACATAGAGGCGGCCTCCTGAATCAACCGCGATCTCTGCCGCGTTTGGCAAGAAAAAAGAAGTTAGAAATAGCCCGGTCGGGTCGAATATGTCGATATACGCATTCGGATAGACCGTCTGCCCTGGTTCTCTAGCATTGATCACGTACACATTGCCCGCCGAATCCGTGGTGACGCCGACAGGTTCCTGGAACGGACCATCGGGCGGGTGGGTCCCCCCTGGACAGCCCGGATCCGGCACCGGATCGGCTTCCGATACTGCACAACCGCCCGTCAGCGAGTGAGATGGGCTGTAGATCTTGGTGACCGCGGCCAAACTGCAAGCGGGCAATGCGAGGAGGACGATCACGGTAAGTGGAAGCACGATCAGGATGGAAAGCCTGAGAGCTGCCAAACTGCTTTTGGAGTTTTCGATCATTGGAGGCTCCCTGGCTTCTCGCGCTTCAGCCTGTTGTCGGTTCGATGTGATTCGGTCGGAGCGGCTGGGTTCGCCGCTCCGACCCTGTACGTGGTCCGAATGCTTACGGGGAGGGGATCGGAGCGGTCACGGCCCAACTTCCCACTGAGTGACCGGTGCTCGTAGGGGTGGTAGGAGAGAACCGAACTGGTACACCAGCTGCGGTTATGAGGTTTTTGGTGATGAGTTGATCTATGGGTCCCCAAGTCAAGGCTGGCGAGACTGCGTTTTCTTCATAGAGGCACAGCACGCCTGGAGCGGCCACGGGTTTTTTGTACTCCCCCGGACATTTTTCTTCGATGGGCGCATTTTCGTCTTCGCATTCTTCTTTGGCTTCTGGATCGACTTTTGCCGAGCAGTCTTGAAGTTCGCGGGTGGCGAAAACGAGTTCGGGTGCCGCGCTGAGGGGCACCACGAATGAGATGGGCGCCCAGGCAAATTTCACCGTGTTCATCGTCACGGTGGCGCCCTCGACGTTATTGGTTTCAGTATTTACTTTGCCACCTTCGACATTGTATTTTTGAGGGTTTGCGCCCATCATTCCGGCGACCCAGATTCCGCTGAGCGTCTCGCCCGGAGGAAGGGTGCCGCCCGCCGTCCATGGGGAGCCTTCCGGCCCTTCTTCACCTTTCACGCCGTTGCAGGCAACCGTGGTGTTGCTGCCTTTGAACTCGACTCCACCTTCGGTGCAGCCTTTCTGGTTGCCCGAGAATTTGCTGCCAATCGGGCTAACCCCGTCGGAGCCGTTGGCGCCAGCCGCGCCGGGGTCACCTTTTGCACCCTGGGGACCTGCGGGACCAGCTGGACCCGCTGGTCCCGGATCGCCCTTCGGGCCCTTCGGACCACGCGGGCCCTTCTTTGCCTTCGCCGAGGCGGTGGCTTTGCCCTCGCCAGAGCCGCCGTTGGCGGCGATCGCGCCGCCGGCGAGGGCAGCGACCAGTGCGACGATCGCGACTACGAGTCCGGCGGTGCCGAAGTGCTCGCGGAGTCTCGAGAACATCAAATCTTCTCCTTGTCCCGTGAGCCCCTCTGCCGGCCGTCCTTACGGCGCTTCCCTCGAGGCTCGGTTTTCCCTGTACAGCCGATTTCCCTGATTCGCCGACGGGTGGGCCAAGTTCCTAGAAGGTGCTGGTCGTACCGCAGGCAGCGCCAGTGAAGCACCCCTTTGCGCGGTTGTCAAGGAGAAGTTCCCGAAAGAAAAGAAGAGTTCCTAGAGCGGTTCCTGACTCGCTACAGGCGGGTACCGAAAGGTTGCCCTTACGCAGCGGCGGCGGAAAGCCGTTCCGCCTCCTCGGGCCCGAGGTAGGGCGCGAGGATGAACTGGACGAAGTCGGGGAGAAGCTGCTCGAGCCCATCCGCTTCGCCGGCTGCCACCTTGCGGGAGGCGAGGGAGATCAGGGCGCCGATCGTCGAATCCTCGGTGCTCGCCGGCAGCTCGCGCGCGTCGGACCGCTCCCCCCTCCCCCGTTGCAGCGGCGGGACCAGCTCCCCCACCGCCGCATGGAAGCGCGCCGCGATCGCCGGCCCGGCGCTCTGCGCCTCGACCAGGCAGAGTCGCGCGAGGTCAGGCTCGGAAGCGAGGAAGGCGAGCGCCTCGCGCGCTGCCGCCACCGCCTGGTGCGGCCAGTCCGGCGCCGCCTCGACTGCCTCGGCAACCAGCTCGCGGACATGTCCGACGACCGCGTCGAAAGCGGCGAGGAAACACTCCTCCCTGCTCTCGAAGTTCTCGTAGAAGACCCGCCGCGAGACCTTTGCCGCCTTGGTGATGTGGGCGATCGTCACCTCGTTGTAGCCGTGTTCGGCAACCGCGGTCGCAATCCCGGCGAGCAACCGCTCGCGCTGGTTGTGGGCGACCTGCTCGCGGCTGAACCCGTGGCGCCCTGCCGGCAGGGGGCCCAGCTCCTCCTCGGTCACGATCAGCCGGAGGCGGCGAGCTCGGCCTCGCGCGCCGCCCGGTCCTCGCCGACGTAGGGCCGCAGGACGAACTCGATCGTCTCCGGAAGCAGCCCGCGCAGCGCCGCCGCTTCGCCGGCGATGAGGCGCTGGTTCAGCACCCAGAGCACGCCCCCGATCAGCGTGTCCTCGAGCGTGTCCGGCAGCTGCGCCTGCCGCGGGTTGAGCTCGCGCCCCGGCTTCAACAGCGGGATGAACTCCTTCAGCATCGCCTCGTGGCGAGCGACCGCATCCGGCCCCGCGGTCAAGGCCTCGACCACGCATGCCCGCCCCACGTTCGGGTGTTCGGCGATCGTCTCGAACAGCGCCCCGAGCCCGGCCGCGACCTTGTCGGGCCACTCCTGCTCGCGATCGTAGGCCCGCCGCACGCGGTGCCTCGTCACGCCGTAGGCCGCGTCGAGCAGGGCCAGGTAGCACTGTTGCTTGTCCTCGAAGCTCTTGTAGAAGGTCGCGTAGCCGACCTTGGCCCGGCGCACGATCGTCTCGATCGTCGCGGCCTGGTAGCCATGCTCGGCAACCAGGTCGGCGGTCGCCTCGAGGATGCGCCGGCGCTGATCGGCGGCGGCAGCCGTACGGCTTACCGGCGGTGGGCCGGGAGGCTGACGAGAGGCCTTACCGGGCAAAGCGCGCACCCCTTCAGGATAGCGCGGGTTCCCATTGGTACGAGGTCAGTACATAGGGTGGAGAAAGTTCCCAAACATGGGCTAAAGTACCTCAGGTGGAAGGGCCGCGTACACTCCGCGCCGTTCGATCTTGGCAAGAGGCGATCCCCGACCGCAGCGGCGAGGAGGGCGTGCTCGAAGCGATGCTCCTCACCGTCGCCGCCCGCGGCTACGAGGCGGCCACCGTGCAGGAGGTCGCCGAACGCAGCGGCATCAGCCGCGACCGGTTCCACCGCAGCTTCGGCGGCAAGGACGAGTGCTTCGCCCGCGCCTACGAGGAGGCCGCGACGCGCCTCTGCGACGACGTCCTCGAGGCAGGGCGCAAAGCCGCCGACTGGCGGCGCGGGTTCCGCGCCGGGCTGGCCGAGCTGCTGCGCTTCGTCGCCGAGCAGCCGCTGCTTGCGAAAGCGCTGCTGCTCGAGGTCCGGGCCGCCCGCGGCCGCGCCTGGGCCGTCCACCAGCAGGTGGTCGATCGTCTCGTCGCCGCGCTCGACCGCGCTCGCGACGACGAAGACGCCCTGCCGTCGATCGCCCGCACGACGGCCGGCTTCATGGTCGGGGCGATAGAGGAATCGGTCGTCCTCGAGATCGGCGCCGGTCGCGCGAGGGAGGTGGAGCGCCTGCTCCCCGGCCTTTCCCACCTCGTGGTCCTCAACTTCTTCGGCGAGGACGAGGCCTGGCTGGAGCTCCGTTCCGACGATTCGCCGGCGCGCGCCCGCTGAGCAGATTTCTTCGAGGAACCCGACCGTTTGTTCAGGAAGTCTTGCGTTAATGAAGAAGGTATGTCACGCTGCGAGCAGATGTTGGCCAAACATCGCGAGGCGCGGGTCGGCACGGCGGCGCCAGCGGCCTAGACCGCGACCCAGGTGGCGCTAGCCACCGCCGTTGCCCCCGGCGCCTCGGCAACGCCAAGATCGCTTAGCTCAGTCCTCGCGGGCGATCTTGGCTGCCTCGTCGCTGCCCAGGTACGGGGTCAGCGTAAACTCGACGAGGTCGGGGAGGAGGTCCTCCAGCTCGCTCGCCCGGCCGGCGATGATGCGGCGTGAGATCAGCGACATCATGCCGCCGACCAGAGCCTCCTCGGTGGTCGGCGAGAGGCGGGAGAGAACTTCCGGCGAGCGCCCTTCGCGCCCGCTCTGGAAGTAGGGCACGAAGCTCTGGATCGCAGCGTCGTAGCGCTCCACCACCACCGGCCCCGCGACCAGGGCCTCGACCATGCAGAGCCGGGCGAGGTTGGGCTCGGCGGCGAGGAACCGCAGCATCGCCGCGATCCCCGCCCGCACCGCGTGGGGCCAGTCCGACTCTTCCTCGAAAGCCTGCGCCACCCGCTCTCTCAGTTCCGCCATCACTGTCTCGTAGGCGGCGACGAAACACTCGTCCTTGCTCGCGAAGTGCTCGTAGAAAGTGCGCCGCGAAACGGCGGCGTGGCGGGTGATATGGGCGATGGTTGTCCCCGCGTACCCGTTCTCGGCGATCGCCTCGGCGATCCCCGCGATCAGGCGCTCGCGCTGGTTGTGGGCGACGAACTCGCGCGGCAGGCCGTGCCGCCCCGGGGGCAGGCGGGCGAGCTCTGGCGGATACTCCTCTCCTCCTACAGACGAGTTCGCTAAGGCCACAGGGCGACGATACCGGTCTGGAGAATTCGAGCTTCTGTTCAGCTCTTCGAGGGCGGCTTCGACCCCCAGATAGGGCATCACCGCTGCCGACATCAGCTGCGGGACGAGGGCTGGAAGGTCCTCCGTGTCGCCCCGGACCACCTTGGCGTAGACCTGCCCGTAGGCGGAGCCGGCGAGCGCCTCGGCGGTGGTGTGGGGGACCGATTCGGGATCCTCCATCTCCCTCCGCCCGGCGTCGATCAGGGAGGCGATAACGCGCATCGTCATGTCGCGGCGCGCCCTCGCCGCGTCGCCGGCCGCCAGCACCTCGACCGCGAAGGAGGCCCGGCTGGGGTCTTCGCGCAGCGAGCTGACCACGGCGTTGGCGACGGCGCGCAGGCGGTCCGGCCAGTCCCGCTCGCTTTCATAGGCGCGCATCACCGACTCCATGCACTCCTCGTTCACCTCCTGCCAAGCGGTCAGGAAGCCGTCGTACTTGCCGCGGAAGTGGCGGTCGAATGCGGGCCGGTCCAATCCAGCCCGGGCGATGACCATCTCGATCGTGGTGTCCGCATACCCGCGTTCGGCGGCGACCTCGATCAGGGCCTCGATCAGTCGCGCGCGCTCCGAGGAGGAGGCGGCGCGAGTCTCCGTCTCGAGCACTAGGTCATGGGACCCCCGATCCCTGCCTTCCCGGGATCAGCCGCTACCTGCGGGCGACCGCTCGACAACCGCTCGCTTCGCCGCCTCGGCACCGATGTAAGGGGTGAGCGAGAACTCCACCAGCTCCGGCAGCAGCTCCTCGATCTGCTCGGTCTGTCCCATGATGATGCGCTGGTAGATGATCCAGAAGATGCCGCCGATGATCGTCTCCTCGAGCGTCGCGGGGAGATCGTCGCCGTGCGGGGATACCTTGCGCCCGAGCCGGAAGAGAGGCACGAACGCCTGGATCGAGCTCTCGTAGCGCTCGACTGCGGCGGGGCCCGCGGAGAGCGCCTCGACGATGCAGGTGCGGGCCAACGCCGGCTCGCTGGCGACGTAGCGGAGGAAGGCCGAGAGGCCGGCGTCGACCCGCTCCGGCCAGCTCTCGACCTTGGTGGCGGCGTCGACGACGCGGCGCAGCGCTTCGGTGACCGCGAACTCCGAAGCGGCCAGGAAGCAGTCCTCCTTGGAGGAGAAGTTCTCGTAGAAGGTGTTGCGGGCGATGCCGGCTCGGCGGACGATGTCGGCGACGGTGACGGACCGGTAGCCCTTCTCGACCGTCTCCTCCGCCAGGGCCGAAATGATGCGTGCCCGCTGGTGTTGGGCGATGAACTCCTTGGGGAGCGGATGACGACCCGGCGGCGGTCGCATCGTCGAAGCTTGATCAGCCACGAACGCCAGAGTACCTTGAAAGTATCCGCATTCCTAGCTAGACGACACCGCGATATACCAGTAAAGTACCGGAAGCCAGACAAGCGGTTCCCCAGATCGAATTTCAGGAAGGGCAGATGGGAAAGCGCGCCGACATCGAGGCCAGCGCAGGGGCCGAGAGGGCCGGCGATCCAGGGGCCTTCGGGGCCCGAGCTCACAACGTTCCCGCACTCCAACTCGTGACCTCGCCGAAGCGGCAAACGATCCTCGACGGGATGCTCGAGGCGGTGGGGGCCGAGGGTTACGAGCGAACTTCCGTCCGCACGGTCCTCGATCGGACCGGCGTCTACCGGCAGGCGTTCTACGACAACTTCGCCGACAAGGACGACTGCTACCTGCAGGCCTTCGAGGCAGGCGTGAAGCGGGTTGAAGCGCATGTGCTCGCCGCCGCCGCCGGAGAGGAAGGCTGGGTGGGCCAACTGCGCACGGGTCTGGAAGCGCTGCTCGATTTCCTCGAAGCGGAGCCGGACGTCGGGCGGGCGCTGGTCGTCGAGGTGCACGCGGCGGGGCCGGAGGCGCTGGCGAAGCGGACCGTGGCGATGGAGCGAGTCAACGGCTTTCTCGATCGCGCCCGCGAGGAGGCTGGCGATGCAGAGGCTCCGCCGCCGATCGCCGGCGAGGGCATCGCCGCCGGCATCCACGCGGTGATCCACTCACGGCTTGCGACCGGAGCCGACGACGGCTTTCGCGACCTGCTTCCGGAGTTCATGTACTTCGCGGTACTGCCTTACTTCGGCGCCGGAAGAGCGCGCGACGCGATGCAGGCGGCGCAGGGCTGAGAGGGGCCCTAGAGCCGCTCCAAGTCGTCGGCCTCCAGGCCCCGGGTCACGCCCCTGAAATCGAGCGTCGGGGCCGTCGCGACGACCTCGGCGTAGTCGATCTCGGGGTGCGCGGTGACGATCGCGACCAGGTCGGCTGCGGCGACGGCGCTGGCGAGGTCGACCGAGCTGAGGCCGAGCTCGGGCAGCTCGGGCACGTACGGGTCGTGGTAGGAGACGTCGGCCTCGAGCGCGGTAAGGAGGCGGAGGATCGCCAGCGCCGGCGACTCGCGGGTGTCGCCGCTGCCCGCCTTGTAGGCGGCGCCGAGGATCAGGATCTTCGAGCCCTTGACCGGTTTGGCGGCCCCGTTGAGGAAGCGCTCGATCCGCTCGACGCAGAATGCCGGCTGGGCCTGGTTGACCTTCCCCGCCAGCTCGATGAACTCCGGGTAGAAGCCGCGCTCCTTGGCCCGGTAGCCGAGGTAGAAGGGGTCGACCGGGAGGCAGTGCCCGCCCATGCCCGGGCCGGGCTCGAAGCGCATGAAGCCAAAGGGCTTGGTCGAGGCGGCGTCGATCACCTCCCAGACGTCGATGTCGAGGCGGTCGCAGAGCTGGGCGAGCTCGTTGACGAAGGCGATGTTGACGGAGCGGAAGACGTTCTCGAGCAGCTTCGAGAGCTCGGCCGCCTCCGGGTTGGAGACGACGACGACCTCGTCGCAGACGAGCGAGTAGAGCTGGCGGGCGCGCTCGGTGCAGGCCGCGGTCATGCCGCCGACCAGCTTCGGCGTGGTCTTGATCGTGTAGTCGGTGCGGCCGGGGTCGATCCGCTCCGGCGAGAAGGCGACGAAGAGGTCCTCGCCCACGCTGAGGCCGGACCGCTCCAGGATCGGGGCCAGTTGCTCGCGCGTCGTGCCGGGATAGGTCGTCGACTCGAGCACCACGAGCTGGCCGGCGCGTAGCACGGAGGCGAGCGACTCGGCCGCGTCGAGCAGGTAGGCGAGGTCGGGCTCGCGGGAGACGGTCAGCGGCGTGGGCACGCAGATGATCGCCGCTTCGCAGGCGCTCAGATCGGCGTAATCGGAGGTCGCCCGCAAGCGGTCGCCGAGCGGCGCGAGGGCGGCGTCGGGAACGTCCTCGATGTAGCTGCGGCCGGCGTTCAGCGACTCGACCTTGGCGGGGTCGAGATCGAGCCCGGTCACCTCGTTACCGGCCTCCGCAAAGGCGACGGCGAGGGGCAGGCCGACGTAGCCGAGCCCGGCGATTCCGATCTTCATCGCCGCAAGCATAGGCGCGGTTGGACACGCCGCCACGACTTCCCTACGCTGGATGGGATGGATTCATCGGCTTCGAATCCACATCCCGGCTTAGCAGCAAGCCAAGCGCTGCCCAAGGCCTACGCGGTTCGCTCGGAGCGCGAGCGCATGCTGGAGGCGATGGTTCGGGTCGCCGCTGCCAAAGGCTACGAGGCGACGACGGCCGCTGACGTGGTCGAGGCGGCGGGGGTCAGCCGCGAGACTTTCGAGTCCACCTTCGTCGGCAAGGAGGGCTGCTTTCTCGAGGCCTACGACGCCGTCATCGACGTCCTCGTCGCCCACGTCTCGACCGCCTTCGAGAGCACCCGCGGCCTGCCCTGGCCGGACCGGATCGAGGCGGCGCTGCGGGCGCTGCTCGACCTGCTGGCCCGCGAGCACGACATCGCCCGGATGGCGATGGTCGAGGTGACCGCGGTCGGCGAGGACGCGCGGATCCGCTACCGGGCGGCGCTCGGCCGCTTCACCTATTTCCTCGAGGAAGGACGCACCTTCTCCTCGCAGGGAGACGAGCTCCCAGCCGACACCGCCCGCTTCGCGATCGGCGGCGCCACCTCGATGATCTTCGACGAGGTGCGGGCCGGCCGTGGGCCGGAACTGCGGCGGATCCTGCCCGACCTGGTGTTCGCGGTGCTGATGCCCTACATCGGGCCGGAAGCGGCCGAGGACGAGATGCGCCGCGTCGCCCGCGAAGGCTGAGCGGGAGGGGTGCGGGCACCCCTCAGACGCCCTTCCCGTGGCGCCCCTCCCCAGCTGAAAAACGGGCCGCGCCTTCGAGGGCTACGTGCAGCGTCTCGCGGCCGAGCCGGTGCTCGAGGGCGAGGCCCTGGGCGAGGGGCAGGCCGGCGCCCTCGATCGCCGCGCGGCGGTCGGCCAGCATCGTCTCCTGGGGGAAGGAGGCGATCTTCTCGGCCAGCTCGAGAGCTCGCTCGAGGTGAGCGCCGGGGGCGACGACCTCCGTCAGGAGCCCGATCTGCAGCGCCTCCTCGGTATCGACCGGGCGCCCGGTGAGGATCAGGTCGAGCGCTCGACCCATGCCGAGGACCCGCGGCGCGCGCTGGGTGCCGCCGTCGATCAGCGGGACGCCCCAGCGACGCTCGAAGAAGCCGAAGGTCGACTTCGGCGTGGCGATGCGCAGGTCGCACCAGAGCGCCAGCTCGAGGCCGCCGGCCAGGCACCAGCCGTCGATCGCGGCGATCGTCGGCTTCGACGGGGTGAGGCGGCTGAAGCCCATCGGCCCCGCCGGGTTGTCGACGTCGAGGTCGATCGCCTTCAGGTCGGCCCCGGCGCAGAAGGCCTCGCCGCCGGCCCCGGTGAGGACGAGGACGCGTGCCTCTCCGTCCGCCTCGAAGTCGTCGAAGCCGCGGCGCAGCGCGGTCGCCGTGGCGGCATCGACCGCGTTGCGGCGCTCGGGGCGGTCGATCGTCAGCACCGCCGCCGCGCCGACGCGCTCGTAGCGAACCTCGCCGCTCATCGTCCCATCCTCGCAGGTGGGGTGGGAGCGGGCGGGCTAGTCGCCGTGAGGGCTCACGGGGTCGACGGCGACACCCAGCTCCCGGTTTGGTTGCGCCCCGGTCGCGGGCCGGGGAGGGGCAGGTCTCCCAAGGCCAAACCGAACGCTAGGCGGCGGATCGGACAGCGTCGGGGGGACGCTTTCCTCCCGCTCAGCGTGTTTCGCGACCGGAACGCAAACACGACCGGGGATGGCGCTCGGTGCCTGCCTCGCGCGTAGCCTTCGCGCTTAGAAGCTCGTCACGCCACCTTCGAGCCCGCTCCCCGCTTGGCTTCCGCGGGGACCGGCCTCTCCCGGTCGCAGAGCGAACGTAGCGGCTCGCCCTGCAGCCGCGCAAGGGGTACCGACGGCGCTACTCCGCAAAGTCCGGGTTAAAGGCAACGCTCAGATTTTCCGGTGTGTCCGCGGTCGCCGTATAGGGTCCGGATCGGGATGAGCTCGGGATCGGAGGCGTCGGCGCGGAGAGCGCGGCGCAACGTAGTCCTCACCGCCGCGATCGCCGGATTGGGCGGCCTGCTGTTCGGCTACGACACCGGCGTCATCGCCGGCGCGCTGCTCTTCATCAAGATCGACTTTGCGCTCGGCAGCTTCGCCCAGGGGCTGGTCGTGGCGGCGGTTCCGATCGGGGCCGTATTCGGCGCCGCCTTCGCCGGCCCGGCGGCCGACCGCTACGGGCGCCGGCTGATGATCCTGCTCGCCGCCGGCGTCTTCATCCTCGGCGCCCTCGCCAGCGCCGCAGCTCCGGGGGCCGAGGTGCTCGTCGCCGCCCGCGTCGTGATCGGCGTCGCGATCGGGCTCGCCTCCGCCGCCGCCCCCGTCTACATATCCGAGATCGCCCCGCCGGAGAGTCGCGGGCGGCTGGTCAGCTTCTTCCAGCTGGCGGTGACGATCGGGATCCTCGTCGCCTATCTGGTCGGGCTCGCCTTCGACGCCAGCGAAGGCTGGCGTTGGATGCTCGGCCTCGGTTGCGTGCCGGCGCTGGCGCTTGCCTTCGGAATGTGGCGGATGCCGCAGAGCCCGCGCTGGCTGGTCATGCACGGCGACGACTACGCCGCCCGGGCGACGCTGGCCAAGATCCGCGTCGACGATCCGGACACGATCGACCGCGAGCTCGAGGAAATCGAGGAGAGCCTCGACGAGCAGCCGGGGGCCTGGAGCGAGCTGCTGCAGCCGGTCGTGAAAGCGGCGCTGGTGGTCGGGGTCGGGCTGGCGATCCTGCAGCAGGTCACGGGCATCAACACGGTCATCTACTACGCGCCGACGATCGTCGAATTCACCGGCGTCGACTCCTCCGCCGGCTCGATCCTGGCCGCGGTCGGGGTCGGGGTCATCAACGTCGCGATGACGGTGGTCGCGCTGCGGCTGCTCGATCGCGCCGGCCGGCGCACCCTGCTGACGATCGGCGTCTCGGGGATGGTGGTCTCGCTCTTCGCGCTCGGCGCCGCATTCGAGGGCGGCGGCGGAAGCACCTTCGACTCGGTGCTCGCCATCGGCAGCCTGATGACCTACGTCGCCAGCTTCGCGATCAGCCTCGGGCCGATCTTCTGGCTGCTCAACGCCGAGATCTACCCGCTCAGCGTGCGCAGCAAGGCGGCGGGGATCGGGACCATGGCCAACTGGACCTTCAACTTCATCGTCTCGCTCACCTTCCTGCTCCTGATCGAAGCGCTGGGGCGCAGCGGCGCCTTCTGGTTTTACGGCTGCATCGGCGTCCTCACCCTGATCTTCTGCTGGAAGCTGGTTCCGGAGACCAAGGGCAAGCGCCTCGAGGACATCCAGGCCGAGTTTCAGGCGCGGGTCGACCGGCACGCTTGAAGCTCGGCTAAGTACCCTCCGCGGATGCGGATCAACGAGATCATCGGCACTCGGGCCCCGACCTTCTCGGTCGAGTTCTTCCCGCCCAAGACCGAGGAGGCGACCGCGCAGCTCTACGCGACCGCGCGCGAGCTGGCCCAGCTGGAGCCTGACTTCGTCTCCGTCACCTATGGGGCGGGGGGGTCGACCCGCGACGGCACGGTCGAGATCACCAAGGCGCTGAAGGACGACATCGGCTTCGAGACGATGGCGCACCTCAGCTGCGTCGGGGAGAGCTCCGAGGGCCTGGCGCAGACGCTGGACCGGATCGAGGCGGCGGGGATCGAGAACGTCTTCGCGCTGCGCGGGGACCCGCCGCGCGGGGAGGAGGACTTCGTCCAGCCCGAGGGCGGGCTCGGCAGCGCCGCGGAGCTGGCTGCCTTCATCTCCGACGGCTGGGACTTCTCGATCGGCGGCGCCTGCTTCCCCGAGGTCCACCCGGAGGCGCCCGACCTCGACACCGACCTCTCCTACCTGAAGACGAAGGTCGACTCCGGGGCCGGCTTCCTGATCACCCAGCTCTTCTTCGACAACCAGGTCTACTTCGACTTCGTGCGGGCGGCGCGGGCTCGGGGCATCGAGGTGCCGATCCTCGCGGGCGTGATCCCGGTCGCCAGCTTCGCGCAGACGAAGCGGATCTGCGACCTCTGCGACGCCTCGATCCCGCCGCGGCTGGAAGCCGCCTTCGCGGCGGCCGGCGGGGACCCGGAGCGGGAGTTCGAGCTCGGCGTCGCCTACGCGGCGCAGCAGTGCGCCGAGCTGTTGATCGCCGGCGCGCCCGGAATCCATTTCTACGCGCTCAACAAAGCGCCGGCGACGCGGGCGGTGCTGGGATCTCTGCGGGCCTCGCGACCCTGGGAGCGGGTGCGCGGCGACGCCGCGACGCTTACCGGCAGCGCCGAGTAGGTCAATAGGCTGCCGCCCGCATGGCCGACCGGGAGGAGGACCGCGAGAAGCTGCGCCAAGAGCGCGTCGAAGCCGAAGGGGCGGCGGAGAGCTCCAGCAGCAACCGTTTGATCGTCGGATACGCGATCGCCTCGACGGTGGTGCTGGCGATCGCCGTGCTGATCTTCGTCCTCGCCAGCGGCGGCGGGGACGAGGCCGCCGAGGGCGACGCCCACATCAACCTCAACGCCGAAATCGGCTCGACCAACGGGGTCGAGCCGGACAACCGGGCGGGAACGGCGCCGCCTCCGGCGCGGACCGCCGACCTTGCTGCGGCCGCCAAGCAGGCAGGCTGCGACCTGCGGCTCAGACTGCCCAACGAGGGGGCCGAGCACATCCCGGTCGGGACGCCGCAGAAATACGGGACGAACCCGCCGACCTCCGGCGACCACGTCATCCCCCCTTACCAGCAGGCCGACGGCGCGTACGCGGCGCTGCCGGCGGACATCGACATCGTGCACACGCTCGAGCACGGGCGCCTGGAGATCCAGTACGCGCCCGATCTCCCCGAGCCCGACCAGCTCGAGCTGAAGGGCCTCTACGACACGATGTACGGGGCGACGCTGCTCTTCCCCAACGACCGCATGCCCTACGAGGTCGCGGCGACGACTTGGACCAACCTGCTCGGCTGTCCCACCTACAAAGGCGCGGCGACGCTGGATGCGATTCGCGCCTTCGGCAAAGCGACCTGGGGCCGCTACGGCGGCGAGCCGGCGGAGTATTTCCCCTTTACCGGCCCGACCCCGGTCGAACCGGCCGAATAGCGGCCTCGGTAGCTACGGGGCTCGGTAGGCGGGGAAGAAGCCGCCGGCATCGCGGCCGGCGGCGAGGCGATCGTATGCCTCCGGGTCGCAGACGATCTCCGAGGTGCGCCAGGTCTCCTGGCGGTTGGCGAAACCCCGCTTGAACTCCTCGAGGGCGTCGCCCGGTGAGATGCCGCCGCCGAGGTTGAGCGGCAGCCGCAGCTCGTCGGAGAGCTCGACGAGACGGGAGACGACGTTCTTCATCGGCGAGTCGGGCAGGTGCGAGTCGGCGCTGCCGCTGAGGTAGTAGTGGAGGTAGCCGTCGCTGACCGCGGCGATCGAAGCGGCGGCGAGCTCGCCGCTCGGCGCGGTGGCGAGGACGAGCCAGGTGCGGTCGGCGGCGAGGACGCGGTCGAAGTACTCGAGCCCGAAGAAGTAGTGCTCGGCGGCGCCGGCGCGGCGCATCGTCTGCTCATAGAGGTCGAGGAAGCCGGCGCGCTGAGCCGGGGTGGTCTCGGCTCCCGGAGCCAAGGTCAGCTCGTATCCGGCTTCGAGGTTGCGCCGCACCTGTCGCCGGTCGCTCGGCCGGCTCTTCGGCGCCAGCGCCGGGTCGGCGATCTGCACCACGTTGCGCTCCGTGGCCCCGGCGAGCGCCGGCTCCCCGAGCGTGTGCCGGACGAACGCCGAGACCAGGCCGGTGGCCGAGAAGTCGACCTCAGCCGGCTCCACCGGGGGTGTGGTTGAGCTTTCAGTCCCTATCCGGCAGGAAGCTCGACCACGCCCGGCCGGAAAAAAACCCGGGTAGCCGTAAGGGGAGATCGCGTCGCGCTCCGGGCCGTCGCCGATCGGACGCACGATCAGGGGGGCGAGAAGCTCGCCGGCCGCGGTCTCGATACGCAGCGTGTGGGTGACCCTCTCGGCGTCGAGGAAGGGGCGCGAGCGGAAGAAGTCGTCGGAGACCGCGGCTTCGCCGCGGTCTTCCAGGAGCTCGGCCGTTGCGGCCGGCGTGCTCACTCGAGAAGGTCCGCGGCGGCGGCGCGGAACTCGTCCGGGAGCACACCCCAGACCTCGCAGTCGTCGGGCGGCTCGCCCTCGCGGGCGAGGTGCGCCCGCATCGTCCCCTCGTGCACCCAGCCGAGGCTGGCTACCGTCTTCTTGGCGATCTCGTTGCGGGCCGGGATGCGTCCGTAGACGCGATGGGCGCCGTACTCGTCGAAGGCCTTGGCGATCGTCAGCGCCTCGGCGCGGCGCCCGACCCCCTTGCCGCGCACGTCGTCGCCGATCAGCGCCCCCAACTCCGGCGCGGTCTGGCGGAAGAGCCCGTAGAGGGCGGTGAACCCGACCGGCTCCGCGTAGCCCTCGACCTCGATCGCGAACTTGCGGTCCTCGCCGGAGTCGTCCGTCGCCCGCCGCGCCCAGCCTTCGGCGTCCTCCAGCGAGAAGCTGTCGCGCTGCTCCATCAGCGACGCCGTCGCCGCCGGGTTGTTGAACCAGCGGTGTACTGCCGGAGCATCGCCGGGCTCGAACGGGCGCAGGCTGACTTCGGGCTTATCGCTCATGCCGAAACCCTAGTCGGGGGCGAGGCCCCGGCCGGTGAGGACGAGCCAGACGGTCTTGGCGAGGATGCGGGCGTCGAGCGCCGCGCTGCGGTGATCGACGTAGAAGAGGTCGAGCTCGATCCGCTCCTCCCAGGGGATGCCGGCGCGGCCCTGGACCTGGGCCCAGCCGGTGATCCCCGGCAGGACCTCGTGGCGCCGTTTCTGGTGCGGGGTGTAGTCGTCGACCTGGGCGGGGATCGTGGGGCGCGGGCCGACGATCGCCATCTCGCCCCGCAGGACGTTGATCAGGTTCGGCACCTCGTCGAGCGAGGTCCGGCGCAGGAAGCGGCCGGCGCGGGTGACGCGTGGGTCGTCGCGGGTGACGACGGTGCCGTAGCCGACCGGGTCGGAGCCCTCGACCATCGTCCGCAGCTTCCGCATCTCGAACTCGCGCCCGCCCAGGCCGACCCGGCGCTGGCGGTAGAAGACCGGGCCGGGGCTGCCGAGCCTGATCGCGATCGCGGCGATCAGCAGGAAGGGCGAGAAGACGACCAGCGCCAGGGCCGCGGCGACGATGTCGAAGGCGCGCGGCATCAGCGGGTCCCCTCGGCCTTCTCCCAGCGCCCCGGCGGGCCGCCTCGCCAGCGGTCCCAGAGCCCGGCGGCGATCGAGGCGGTCGTCATCACGTAGTAGCGGGCGATGCGGAAGGGGGCCAGCGGCAGGTAGCGGCCGAGCAGCGCGGCGGCCAGGAGGGAGAGCTGAACGACGAGAGTGGCGACATAGACCCAGCCCTGGCCGAGCAGGGCGGCGTTCGCGGCGAGGGCGAGGAGGTGGAGAGCCGGGCTGAGGTAGCGCAGCACGCGGTGCGAGACGAGCTCGAAGGCGAAGAGCGGCGAGTAGCCGCGCGGGGAGAGCATCCCTTCGCCGACGACGATGTCCCAGATCCCGGCCATCATCCGGCGTTTGCGGGCGAACTCGCCCTCCAGGGTCGGGACCATCTTCTCCTCGGCCCGGGCGGCCGGCACGTAGAGCGAGCGCCGGTCGCGCTTGGCGAGCAGGAAGGGGAAGGAGAGGTCATGGCTGCCCGACGGCTCCAGGGGCAGGTAGGCGTCGCGGCGAACCGCGTAGATCGCTCCGTTGCCGGCGGTGACCCCGGCCAGCGCCGACTCCATCTCCCGCACCGCCATCTCGTAGCGCCAGTAGGCGCCCTCGAGGTTGCCGCCGTCCTCGCCGACGAAGCGGACCTGGCCGCAGACGTAGCCGACCGCCGGGTCGGCGAAGGGCTCGGCGAGGCGGCGCAGCGCGTCCGGCGCCCAGGCGCTGTTGGCGTCGGAGAAGGCGAGAAGGTCGCCGGTCGCCTGCTCGGCGGCGGCGTTGAGCGCCGCGACCTTGCCCCCGGCCGGGAGATCGAGGACGAGGTCGGCGCCGGCGGCGCGGGCCCGCTCCACCGTGGCGTCGGAGGAGCCGTCGGAGGCGACGACGACCTGCAGGCGGTGGCGCGGATAGTCGAGCGCGAGCGCGTTGGCCACCTTGTCCGCGATCACCTCCTCCTCGTCGTAGGCGGGGACGATGAGGGAGACGGCGGGCAGTCCGTCTTCGCCGCCAGCTCTCGGTCGCGGGTTCGAAGCCCGTCGCATCGGCGTGACGACCCACAACAGGAACGGGTAGCCCAGGTGCGTGTAGGCGATCAGGCCGGCGCAGAGCCAGAACAGAACTTCGACCGCGGTCACGAGCGCGCCTCGATCAGCTCGCGGTACAGGTCCATCGTGCGGCGACCGGCCTCGTCCCAGGAGAAGGGGCCGGCGGCGGCGCGGGTCGCGGCGGCGGCGAGCTCGGCGCGGGCGCCCTCGTCGGCGACCAGCTCCGCGAGCACGGCGGCGAGCTCGGCGGCGTCGCC
>Ga0196962_10000247_pt1 | contig 26569 bp, 27 predicted proteins | sample S3v_20metaG_FD_183186 | JGI IMG/M metagenome (GOLD analysis project Ga0196962, IMG submission 183186) | Soil microbial communities from Anza Borrego desert, Southern California, United States - S3+v_20 | ecosystem: Environmental > Terrestrial > Soil > Desert | place: USA: California | collected...
ATACGGCACAGGGTCCAGGGAGGCGAAGGTCCCGAGCAGCTCGGCCCACCAGATCAGGATTGCAAGCGCGATCACAGTCGTCGCGAGATGCGCAGGAGCCCCCTCGAAGCGCGGCAGCAGCCAGGCCCGCAGGCTGGCCCCGCCTAGCCACGCGAAGCCCCCCAGCAGCAAAATCTCGAGGGCTCCGAGGAGGTAGCGGCCGAGGTCGAGCATCTAGCGGCGCCGGACCAGGCGCACGATCTGATCGAGCTCGGGGATGCGCAGGAGGCGGGCGACTGCCAGATAAACGAGAAGGCCGACCCCGAGGCCGGTGCCGAGCGAGACGATCTGGCCGGCGAGGCCTCGGCCCAGCGCCCCGTCGAGGACCTCCCAGACGGCGAAGCTGACAGCGGCCAGGGCGACGGCGGCGACCGTGATGCGGATCCCGGCGTCGAGCAGCCGGCCCAGCTCGAGGCCGCCGAGGAGGCGCCGCAGGATCACGCCCTGGGCGACGACGCTGGCCGTGGTGGCGATCGCGGTCGAGGCGACGATCCCGCCGACCCCGAGGTGGTAGAGAGCCAGGGCGCCGACCGCCGTCACGGCGAGGTTGCCCGCCGCGATCGCGGTCGGGATCCAGGGGCGCTGCAGGCCGAAGAAGGTCCGCGTCAGGAGCAGGAAGAGGCCGTTGGTCGGCAGCGAGAAGGCGAACCAGAAGAGCGCCGTCGCGACGACCTCGGTTTCCGCCGCGTCGAAGGCGCCGCGCTGGTAGACGAGCCGGATCATCGGTTCAGCCAGCACGAGCACCGCGGCCGCGGCCGGGACCAGGACGAAGAGGATCTGGCGCATCCCGTTCGCCATCGTCGTGCGCAGGTCGTCGAGGGCGCCGCGGCTGGCGAAGCGGGCCAGGGTCGGGAACAGCACGGTCGCGATCGCCACCGAGAAGATCCCCTGCGGGAGCTGGTAGATCCGGAACGCCTTGTCGATCGCCGCCGGCGCCTCCTCGCTGACGAGGCTGCCGAAGAAGCTGTTGATCAGCAGGTTGAAGTTGATCAGGCCGAGGCTGATCGTCACCGGCAGCATCAGCAGCAACACCCGCCGCACGCCGGGATGCCGCCACTCGAAGCTCCAATCGAACTTGAACGGGGTGTTGCGCAGGTCGAGGACGGGGATCAACAGCTGTACCAGGGTGCCGGCGAGGACGCCGAAGGCGTAGGCGTAAATCCGGTCCTGGCCGCTCAGCATCGGCTCGACCACGACCAGCACGGCGATGATCGTCAGGTTCCAGAACAGCGGCGCGATCGCGAAGGCGCCGAAGCGGTCGTAGCTGTTGAGGACGCCGACGACGATGCCGCTGACCCCGAGCAGGATCAGGATCGGGAAGAGGACCTGCGAGAGGGCGACGGTGAGATCGAGGAGCTCCCCCTCGAACCCCGGCGCGAAGAGCGGCATGATCAGCGGGGCCGCGAGCACGAAGAGAGCCGTGATCGCGCCCAAGACCATGGTCACGATCAGCAGCAGGGTCGAAGCGAGCCTGAACGCCTCGCGGTAGTTCTTCTGCTCGAGCTGCTCGGTGAAGATCGGGACGAAGGCCGGCTGCAGCGCAGCGTCGGCGAACAGCGCCCGAATCAGGTTCGGAACCTGGAAGGCGATCGTGAACGCCGACATCGGACCGCTGATGCCGTAGTAGCCGGCAGCGACAACCTCACGGGCCAGCCCGGCCACCCGGGAGGCGGCGGTGGCGATCGAGAAAAATGCAGTCGAACGCGCTATGCGGCCGGGGCGGCGCCCGGGCTCGGTATAGTCCGGCGCCTCACTCATGGCCAACATAGCCTCACAGAAGAAGCGGATCCTACGCAGCGAGCGCGAGCGCACGGAGAACCGGCTGCTCACCAGCACGGTCAAGACGCATTTCCGGCGGCTCGAGAGTGCCGTCGAGGGCGGCGACTCCGACGCGATCGCCAACGAGCAGCGCGACCTGGTCTCGAAGATCGACAAGGCCGTTCAGAAGGGCGCCCTGCACAAGAACACCGGCGCCCGCAAGAAGGCCAAAGCCGCGCGAATCGCGGCCGGCGCGGCTAAGTAGTCAGGCCTCGACCCCCGCCGCTCGCCGCAAGGCGAGCGTCAGCGCCAGCTCGTCACCGTAGTCGGCACCGCCCCGGCACCACAGCTCCAACTCGGCAAGCGTCTCGGTCGCCTTGCGCAAAGTCGCGACATCGGTGTCGCGAAGCCGGCCGACGAGCTGCTTGGCCGCGTAGGGATGCATCTTCAGCGACGACTCGACCTGCTTGGGAGCAACCCCCTCCTCGAGCTGAGCCGCGGCCGCGCAGGCGCTGCGCAGGCGCGAGGCGAGGCCGTAGATCAGACCGGTGACGTTCTCGCCCTGATCGATCAAACGCTCCCCGATCCGCAGCGCCGCGGCGGCATCGTGTTCGAGCAGTGCGTCGGACAGGGACCAGACGGCGGCTTCGGAGGTGTCGGCGATCATCGCCTCGAGGTCGGTCGCCGTCACCTCGCCGCCCTCGCCGGCCCAGATGGCGAGGCGCTCCAGCTCGAGCTGCAGGCGCAGTGGGTTGGCGCCCATCCGGTCGACCAGCAATCGAGCCGCGGCGGGCTCCAGCCGGAAGCCGAGCCGCTGCGCCTCGGCGACGAGGACGCGAGGCATCTCCCGCGCCTTCGGCGCCTCGAACTCGTGGATCTCCCCCTCCGCGACCTCGACCGCCTTGGCCAACTTCGACGGTGCTTTGGCGCGGGCGATCAGGACCAGCGTGAGGTCGGAGGGCAGCTCGCCGATCGCCGCGGCCACCGGGTCGAGCTGGCGCTCGCGCCAGCGCTCGACGCCGTCGGCGAGCAGGTACCGGCGCGAGTCCATCAGCGACATCGCGGGGATCGCTGCCAGCAGCGCCTCGTGGTCGGGCATGCCGCGCCCCTCCCCCGGCTCGAACACCTCGAGCACGTCCGAGCCCGCCTCGCGTTCGACCCGCGCCCGCAGACGGGCTCGGGTGGCGTCGATTTTCGCCGTGTCGGTGCCGGCGATCAGGTACAGCGGTCGCATCTCTTCGGCCACCGGCCGAGTCTAGATGCCGTCGCGGCCCTTCTGGCTAACGGCCGAAGCGCCGGTAGCCGTGGCCGCGCCCGGGCCCGCGCGAGCGGTCTTCGTCGACCTCCGCCTGGGAAGGCGGCACCTCGACTTCATCCGTGTCCTCCGCCTGGGGGTTGACATCGTTCTGGGCCTGAGCGGGAGGCGTGGCAGGAGGCGGTGGCAGCTGATCGCCCTCGGACGAGTCGACGACAGCGGTGCCTTTCCCCGGTGACGTCTCACCTCCCGGAGGGACCGTTGAGACTGACGGCGGGGCCACCGCCACGGCAGGGGTCTCGGTCACCGGGGGGCTCACCGGGGCAGGGGCGACTGGGGCTTCTTCGCTGGGTACGGCCGGCGCCGGCGCCTGAGCGGTCGTCAGCTGCCGCGATCCGGAGAGATCAGAGGCATCGGGCCGGTCGGGCCGCGCTCGGTCCCCGCGCTCTGACGACCCCCTTGCAGCGGGCGCCTCGGTCGCGACGACGCCCGAGCTCGGCGACGGACTCGGCGCCGCGATCGCCCTCGCGTCATCGACCTGCCCCTGTCCGGCGGAGACGCCGGGAAGCGGCAGCCCCGGCAGGACGGGCAGGCTTTGCTGGGCGGCGATCGCGACGAGGCCGAGGCACATCGCAGTCGTGATCCCGAGGATGGCGAAGGTTGTGCTGCGCATCCGCTCCAGCAGGCCGTCTCCGGCGAAGCTTGGCTTCCTGCCGGGGCGCCGCAGCGACTTTCCTCTCCGGGAGAGCATCCAGTGCGAGCATCGGCACTGCGGCGGACGAGCACGAGGCTTTCCCCGGAGAAGCCCCAGTTTCGATTGGGTCATTCGTTGAGGATCCTTAACCGGAGGCGGTCGCCGCGATCGAGTGCCGCCCGGCTTCGATCACGATCTCTCCGTCGCGGTCGGTTCGCAGGGTGCGGATGCCGGCCCTCGCGAGCGCGGCCAAAGTCGCGGGAGCCGGGTGCCCGTAGGAGTTATCCCTCCCAACCGAGACCACCGCGAGCGCCGGCCTCGTCCGCTCGAGAAGGGCCGCGAGCCCGGCGTCCTCACTGCCGTGGTGGGCAAGCTTGAGGACGTCGACTGGACCCGGTTCGAGCGGGACGGCCTCGGCCTCGGCGTCACCGGTCAGCAGCATCGAGAAGCTACGCCAGCGGGCGAGCAGGACCAGCGATAGTCGGTTGGCGTCTTCGCCCGTCGGAGACCCGGCCGGCGCCCCGGGGGGCGAGAGCACCTCGAGGCGCAAAGCGCCGGAGCGGAGCACGTCCCCTGCGCCGACGCGCACCGGCACGGCGCCGGCTTCCCGAGCAAGCGCGAGCGTCTCCGCGGAGAGGCGTGCGTAGACGAGACGAGGCACGGGAAGGTGGCCGAGCAGCTCTTCGATCCCGCCGGCGTGGTCGGCCTGGTCATGGGTGATGACGGCAGCGCCGAGACGCTCGACGCCTGCCTCCTCGAGCTCGGCTGCGAGCCCGGCGGCGGTCGGCCCGCCGTCGACCAGGACGGCCGGCGCGGCGACCGGCTGCAGGAGGATCGCGTCACCCTGGCCGACGTCGAGGACGCTGACGCGCAAGCCGCGCACGACGGGCGGGGCATCGCCGCCACGGAGGGCAAGCGGCGCGAGCAAGACGAGGCCCGGCAGCAGGGCGGCCGCGGAGACGCCCCAGAGGACCAGCCGGGAGCCGAACCGGAGAACGGCCGCGCTTAGCGCCGCGAGCACGAGGTAGGACACGACGAGGCCCGTCCCACCGAGGGAGACGTCCGCCTCCGCCCACTCCGGCCGGCCGCACCATGCCGCGACCTCGGCGATGTAGGCGAGCAGGAAGGCGTTGGGCAGGTTGAGGACCTCGACCGGCAGCCCCGGGACCTGCGCGGCGGCGGCGCTCGCCATCCCCAGCCACATCGCCGGCGCGACCGCCGGCATCGCCAGCACGTTGGCCAGCAAGGTCGTGAGCGAGAGCGCCCCGAAGTGAAACGCGATCAAGGGCGCCGTCGCCAACGTCGCGGCGACCGTCACCGCGACGCCCTCGGCAAGCGCGCGACGCCAACCCGAAGCCCCGAACCGGGCGGAGATCGCCCTGCGAATAGGCGTCGCGAGGACGAAGATCCCTGCCACCGCCGCAAAGCTGAGCTGCCAACCGACGTCCGCGGCGACACCGGGATCGAAGGCGAGGGTGACGATGAGGGCCGCCGCGAGCGCGAAGAGCCGCGACGCAGGCCGCCCGGCCAGCATCGCGAGCAGCCCAGCGGCTCCCATCACCGCGGCGCGCTGAATCGACGGACCGGCTCCCGCGAGGGGGACGTAGACGGCGATCAGGCCGAGGATCCAGAGCAGGCGCTCGCGCAGCGGGATGCCGAACGCCGCCAGCAGCGGCATCGCGAGCAAGGCCAGGAGGGTGACGTTCTGGCCGCTGACCGCGAGCAGGTGGGCGAGGCCGGACCGGCGGAAGTCCTCCTCGGTTTGGGGATCGACCTCCTCGTCGGCGCCGAGCACGAAGCCCCGGGACAGCGCCGCCTCTCGCGCCGGCACCCCCGCGCCGAGGCCGGCCAAGGCCCGCTCGCGGATCTCCTCGCTGCGGGCCAACCCGATCGCCGCCAGCGCCACCACCCCGACCACGACCGGGAGCGAGAGCCGCGCGGAGCGCACCGGACGTCTCAGGGCTGGAGCCCGGCGCGCAGCGACTCCATCGTCGCCGGCCCGATCCCGGAGATCTGATCGAGCTGCTCGACCGAGGCGAGCCCGCCGTGTCGGTCGCGGAACTCGACGATGTCCTGCGCCGTCACCGGGCCGATGCCCTCGATCGTGTCGAGCTGCTCGACCGTCGCCGTGCCAAGGCTGATCGGCCCCTCTCCCGCAACGCTTCCGCCCCGGCCGGGGCCGCGCACCGGCACCACCACCTGTTGCCCGTCGGCCAAACGGGCGGCCAGGTTCACCGCTTCCAGCTCGGCCGCGGCCGCGGCGCCGCCGGCTCGTCGGACCGCGTCGTTCACGCGGCTCCCGACCGGCAGTCGGTAGACCCCGGGGCGACCCACAGCCCCGGCTACGTGGACGACGACATCGGATGACTGACCGCTGACGCTGAAGCTCCTGACCTTGGAGCCGTCCCCGACATCCACGGGGAATGCCGATCCGACCCCCTGCTCGGCCCTGATCGCCCGCGCCCCGACCAACAGCAGAGCGACGGCGATCGCGCCGTAGACGACGAGTTGGGCTCGGCTCAGCTCCGGCATCGCCGGGAGCCTGAAGCGAGCGGGCGCACGCGTGGCGCGCCGAAGCGAACGACTTAGCTAAAAGTCGTCGTCGTCATCGTCATACCCGGCCACCTCGGCGAGCTGGTCGCTGTACAGCTCTGCCGCGGCGACGGGTGGCGACTGAATCGAGACGCAGGAGAGCTCGGCCTCGCCGTCGTTGGCGATCGCGTGCTCGGTCGCCGGCGGGACGAGAATCAGGTCGCCCTCCCGCACCGCTTGCGTATCGCCCGCCACCGACATCGTGCCGGCGCCGCGCACGACGACGTAGGCCTGCTCAGACTCCTCGTGGGAGCGGAGGGTCTGCCTCGCGCCGGCCGGCACGGTGAGCCAGGTGACCGAGAGGTTGCGTGACCCGAGTTCGCCCGCATCCATCAGGACGTGCGTGCGAAGGCGGTGCCACTCCTCAACTGGTGCGTCCTCGAGACGCCTGACGAGCATCGGCGCGCTTTGTACCAGAAAGGAGTGTGTGACCGTTGCGCAGACGCGGGTTCAGCGCACGACCAGGTTGACCAGCTTGCCGGGGACGACGATCTCCTTGACGACTTCCTTGCCGTCGAGGTGCTTGTCGACCTTCTCGCTGGCCCGCGCCAATGCCAATAGATCCTCCTTGGGCGCGTCTGCCGGCGCCTCGATCCGGTCGCGCAGCTTGCCGTTGACCTGGACGATCAGGGTGACGGTGTCGCTGGACAGAAGATCGGGGTCTGCCTCGGGCCAGGGCAGCTCCCAGACGCGCTTGCCGGCGAGCCGCTCGTAGATCTCGCTGCCGAGGTGCGGCGCGAACGGAAAGATCAGCGAGGCGGCGGTGGCGGTCGCGAAGCGCACCGCCCGCGCGCCGGCGGGGTCGCCGTAGAGGCCGTCCTTGAGCCGGTACGCCTCGTTGACCAGCTCCATCACGGCGGAGATCACGGTGTTGAACTGAAAGCCACGCGCGAAGTCCCGCGTCGCCTTGTCGATCGCCCAGTGAGCCTTGGCGAGCAGCTCGTGCGACTCCCCCCCGGCGTCGGGGTCGGGGTCGGGCTCGCCGGGCTCGGTGCGCTCCTCGACCTCCGCACAAAGCCTCCAGAGCCGCGAGAGGAACCGGTTGACCCCCTCGACGCCCTCGTCGGTCCAGTCGCCGCCGCGCTCCGGCGGCCCCATGAAGCAGACGTAGGTGCGAGCCGTGTCGGCGCCGTAGCGCTCGACGTACTCGGCGGGGCTGACCGTGTTGCCGCGCGACTTCGACATCTTCGCCCCGTCGCGGGTGATCATCCCCTGCGCGAAGAGGTTGGCGAACGGCTCCTGGACGTCCAGCTGGCCGATGTCCGCCAGCGCCTTGGTGAAGAAGCGCGCGTACATCAGGTGCAGGATCGCGTGCTCGACGCCGCCGATGTACTGGTCGACCGGCAGCCAGTGATCCGCCGCGCTCCGGTCCCAAGGCGCCTCGTCGTTGCGCGGGTCGAGGTAGCGGATGAAGTACCAGGAGGAGTCGACGAAGGTGTCCATCGTGTCGGTCTCGCGACGGGCGGGGCGGTCGCAGCGCGGGCAGGCGGTGGCGACCCAGTCCTCGGCGGCGGCCAGCGGGCTCTTGCCCTGCGGGGCGTAGTCCTCGACCTCGGGCAGCTCGACCGGGAGCTGGTCCTCGGGGACGGGGACGATCCCGCACCCCTCGCAGTAGACGACCGGGATCGGCGCGCCCCAGTAGCGCTGCCGCGAAACCAGCCAGTCGCGCAGCCGGTAGTTGACGGCGGGCTCGCCGCGGCCCTCCGATCCGAGCCAGGAGACGATCTCGTCGTAGGCCTCCCGGTTGTGCTTCCCGTCGAAGCGGCCGGAGTTGACCATCGGCCCGTCCCCCGCGTACGGGAGGCCGCTCTCGTCGCGCGCGACCTCTGGGTCTTCGCCCTCGATCACGCGCTTGACCGGCAGGTCGAAGGCCTTGGCGAACTCGTAGTCGCGGCTGTCGTGCCCGGGCACCGCCATGATCGCGCCGGTGCCGTACTCCATCAGCACGTAGTCGGCGACGAACATCGGTATCTCCTCCCCGTTGACCGGGTTGACGACGCTGCGGCCGAGCGGCACGCCGGTCTTCTCGCGGTCCTCGGCGCCGCGCTCCTCCGCCGACTCCCGGCCGACCTGGTCGACGTACTCGCGCACCGCCGCCTCGGCCGGGGTGCCGGCGACCAGGCGCTCGAGCTCTGGGTGCTCGGGGGCGAGGACGAAGAAGGTGGCGCCGAAGAGGGTGTCGGGACGGGTGGTGAACACCGGGAAGTCGAGGTCGGCTTCCTCGCTGCGGAAGGTGACTTCCGCGCCCTCGGAGCGGCCGATCCAGTTGCGCTGCATCGTGATCACGTGCTCGGGCCAGGACTCGAGCAGCTCGAAGTCGGCGAGCAGGCGCTCCGCGTACTCGGTGGTCTTGAAGAACCACTGCTCGAGCTTGCGCTGCACGACCTCGCTCCCGCAGCGCTCGCAGCGGCCGTCGACCACCTGCTCGTTGGCGAGCACGGTCGCGTCCACCGGGCACCATTGAACCGGTGCCTCGGTGCGGTAAGCGAGGCCTTTCTCGAACAGGCGCAGGAAGATCCACTGGGTCCAGCGGTAGTACTCCGGCGTGTGGGTGCCGAGCTCCCGCGCCCAGTCGATCGAGATCCCCCACTCGCGGAACTGGCGGCGGAACGAGGCGATCGAGCGCTCGGTCGCCTCGCGCGGCGGCTCCCCCGTTTTGATCGCGTTGTTCTCGGCCGGCAGGCCGAAGGCGTCGTACCCCATCGGGTGGATCACCTGGAAGCCGTGGCGGCGGCGGAAATGGGCGATCGCGTCGCCGACGGCGTAACACTTGAGGTGGCCGACATGGGGCTCGCCCGACGGATAGGGAAGCATCTCCAGCACATAGGCCTTCGGCTTCGAGTCGTCGAAGCCGGGCTGCCCCGGGTTCGGCACCTCCCAGGTCTTCTCCTCAGCCCACACCTGCTGCCACCGCTGCTCGATCGCCCTCGGGTCGTAGCCGCTCATCGAGGCGCGATCTTACGAGGCGCGGGGGCCTCTCGTTCCTATGGCCCCCAGAACAGTTCGCGCATGCCCGACGAGAGGGAGTCGAGAATGTGGGGCCAGACGTAGACCTCGACCGCCGCGGCCACGATCACGACCGGGATCGCGATCACCACGGTGAGGAGGGTTGCCGCGAGGAGCTGGTTCCACTCGCCGCGGCGGCTCGCGATCAGCCACGCGGCCAAGGGAAGGAAGAGCGCGGTCAGCTCGGGGATGGCGTGGGGCAGCACGCTGAGGATCAGCTCGGCGCGGGTGATTTCGAGCTGGTAGGCGATCGTCGAGCACTGGAAGCCCAGGTAAAGCGCCTGGGTCGAGAGCGAGAAGAGGGTCACCGCGGCGACGAAGAGGATCGCCAGTTCCCCCGCCTTGACGTGGACCCAGCGCGAGAGGCCGGTCCGCTGGGCAGCCGCGATCGGCATCGAGGCGCCGGCGATGAAGCCGGCGACGCAGGCGGTCGCGTGCAGGGCGAGGACGAGCGAGTTGCGCCAGAGAATCGGCAGCATGTCGTCCGGCTCGGCGGCATAGGTGAAGCCGGCGATGTGCACCGGGGTCAGGTCGGGGGTGAGCAGGCCGGCGACGACCCAGGTCGCCAGCAGCAGCGCCGCCGCGACCGCGACGCCGAGAGCTATCCAGCCGCCCAGGACGCCCCAGGGGCGCTCGCTCCAAGCCTCGAGGGTCTCCCGCGTGTCCCGCATCCCATGCGAGAAAACGTGCTCGTTGACGGTGCTCATCGCACACTCATCGGCAGCGACGGACAGTTCGTTGAGTGGAGCTGAGGGGGCTCGAACCCCTGACCTTCGCGCTGCCAGCGCGACGCTCTTCCAGCTGAGCTACAGCCCCAGGCCTGCTTCCAAGTTTACCGGGAGTCCGGGTGCGCTAGGCGGCGCGCCGCTCGGGGCCTTCGTCCTCGTCGACGTCGAGGACGAGGTTGTCCGGTGCGGTGTGGCGGACCTTGAAGTCGAGCGCGGAGAGATCCTCGAGCTCGCGCAGCAGCTCGACCGGCTGATCGAGGCGCATGTTGAGGGTCGCGCGGCCCTCGGAGAAGCGCTCGACCGAGATGTCGGAGGCGCCGATCCGGCCGACCGCGTCCTCGAACCCGACCAGTTGCGAGAAATCGCCCAGCGGTCCGATCTCGAGCTTGACCTCGCCCTCGAAGAGACCGTCGAAGCTCTCGACGCTGCCGTTGGCGGCGGGCGCCGCATCGTCCGCCGCCTCCGCCTCGGTTAGCGCCTGCACCCGGCGGCTCACCTCGACCGCCTCGCGCAGCGCTTTCATCCGAATCCTGGTGGCCTGGCCCCGGGCCTGCGTCTGGATCTCCTCCAGCCGCGAGGAGACCGACTCCAGCGAGGCGATACTGCGGTCGTGGCGCTCGTTGGCCTCGCGCAGGCGTTCGGTGAGGCTGCGGATCTCGCGCTCGCGCTCGATCACCATTCCGGAGAGAGCGGAGAGCTCGACTTCGAGCTCGGCGATAGTCGCCGTCTGCCGATCGCACCGGGCGGCCTTTGGCTCCAGCGCCCCGATCAGCCCTTCGCACTCGGTCATCGCCGTGTCGACGTCGGGGCGACGATAGCCGAACAGCGCCCGCTTGAAGCGATCCATGCGCGGCACCGTACGCCGGCGCTCGGACGGTATTTCGTCACAGATAGTCGGCGCCGGCGGCGCGCCCTCAGGCGCTGGCCGCGGAGGAAGCTTCGGGCGGGTCCAGGTCGAGCTCGAGGCGCGGCGCCTCGTGCCAGAGGTCCTCGAGCCGATACCGCTCGCGCGCCTCGGCGGTGAAGACGTGCAAGACGCAGTCCAGGTAGTCGAGGACGACCCAGCCGTCGGCCCCGGCGCCCTCGACGCCCCCGGGCAGCGTGCCTGTCTCCCGCTTCACCTGCACCCTCACCTCGTCGACGATCGCCCGCGCCTGGCGCTCGTTGCGAGCCGTGCAGATGGCGAGGAAATCCGTGTAGGAGACGAGCCCGCGCATGTCGAGAACGACGATGTCCTCGGCTTTTTTCGAGTCGGCCAGCTCGGTCAGGCGTCGTGCCAGCGACTCGGACTGCAGCGCCTTCATGCGTAGACCCCCCGCTCCTCTATCACCCGCGCCACCGGCTCCGGGACCAGATAGCGCAGCGGCCTGCCCTCCCGGGCGCGCTCGCGCACGGCCGAGGAGGAGACGCCGAACTGCGGCATCTCCAGCATCGTCGCCCTGCCCTCGGCGCCGAGGCTCCGCAGCACGGCGACCACCTCCGCCTCGGAGACGCCGGCGCGCCGCGCGACCGCGATCCGGGCCAGCTCGACGACCCGCTCCGGGCTGCGCCAGCTCTCCAGGCCCACGGCGGCGTCCGCCCCCATCACGAACACCAGCTCCGTGTCGCCTCGATCCTTTGCAAGGAGCTCCAAGGTCTCATACGTGTAGGACGGCCCGTCGCGCTCGACCTCGAGCGTGGAGACCGAGAACCGGGAGTCGTCGGCGGCGGCGAGCCGGGTCATCGTCAGCCGCAGCTCGCGCCCGGGGTCGTCGGCGATCCGCTTGTGCGGCGCCTCGCCGGTCGGGACCAGGATCACCTCGTCCAGGCCGAGCTGCCAGAGCGCCTCCTGCGCCAGGGCCAGGTGGCCGAGGTGGGGCGGGTTGAAGGCCGACCCCAAGACCCCGATGCCGGCCCCTCCTTCGCTACTCACGCAGCTGGCCGTCGCCGCGGGCCACGTACTTGAAGGTCGTCAGCTCGCGCATCCCGATCGGCCCGCGAGCGTGCAGCTTCTGGGTCGAGTTGCCGATCTCCGCCCCCATCCCGTACTCGAACCCGTCGGTGAAGCGGGTCGAGGCGTTGATATAGACGGCGGCGGCATCGACCCCGGCGGCGAACTCCTCGGCGGCCTCCTCGTCGCTCGTCACGATCGCCTCCGAGTGGCCGGTGCCATGGGCGTTGACGTGCTCGACCGCGTCCTGGACCGAGTCGACCACCGCCACGGCCATCTTCAGGCCGAGGTACTCGGTGCCCCAGTCCTCCGGCGCAGCGGCGCCGACCGCCGTCTCGCCCGAGAGCGCGCGCACGCGCTCGTCGCCGAGCAGCTCGACCCCCGCCTCGTGCAGGTCGGCGAGCACGGCCGGCGCGAAGCGCTCGGCGATCGCGGCGTCGATCAGCAGCGTCTCGGCTGCGTTGCAGACGCCGGGGCGCTGCACCTTGGCGTTGACCGCGATCCGCCGCGCCATCTCGAGGTCGGCTTCGGCGTGCACGTAGACGTGGCAGTTGCCGGCCGCCGCGTACATCACCGGCACCGTGGCCACGCTCTTCAAAGCCTCCTTGAGCCCCTCCCCGCCCCTCGGGATGAGGAGGTCGACGAGCCCCTCCTGCCTCGCCAGCTCGGCCAGGCCTTCGCGGGCGCCGACGTCGAGCAGCTGCACAGCGTCCTCGGGGAGGCCGGCCTCGGCGAGCGCCTCGCGCGCGATCGCCGCCAGCGCCCCGTTGGAGCGTTCCGCGTAACTGGAGCCGCGCAGCACGATCGCGTTGCCGCTCTTGATCGTCAGGGCAGCGCAGTCGATCGTCACGTTCGGGCGCGCCTCGTAGACGACGGCGATCACGCCGAGCGGCACCCGGACCTTGCGCAGGTCGATCCCGCTTGCCAGCGTTTTGTGTTCGAGCTCCTCGCCGACCGGGTCGTCCAGGCTCGCGACGACCCGCACGCCCTCGGCCATCGCGGCGACTCGCGCCGGCGTCAGGGACAGCCGGTCGCGGAGGGCGTCGGCGAGGCCGGCGGCGCGCTCGTCGGCGAGGTCGCCGGCGTTTGCCTCCAGGATCCCCTCCGTGCGCTCTTCGAGCAGCCGTGCCGCCGCCGCCAGGGCGGCGTTCTTGGCCTCGGTGGAGGCGCTCGCGAGCGTCCGCGCCGCCCGCTTCGCAGCGGCGCAGGTCTCGGCGACCGAGGTCGTGGTCACAGCCATCGGACAAGGGTAGCCGGAGACCCCGGTCAGGCTCGAACCAGGCCCCTAGACGAGGACGAAGCGATCGCGGTGGATCACCTCGTCGGCGGCGTGCGGAAGCAGCTCGCGCACGCGCTCGCTCTGCAGGCCCTTGACCCGGGTCAGCTCCTCGGCGGAGTAGTCGGTGATGCCTTTGCCGATCGCCGTCCCGTCCACCACCACGTCGACGGCATCGCCCGCGTCGAACCCGCCCTCGGCCGCGAGGATCCCGACCGGCAACAGGCTGGAGCCGCGCTCGCGGAGCACCCGAGCGGCGCCTTCGTCGACGAGGATCCGCCCCCGAGCCGGCTTCGCGTATTTGAGCCAGAGCTTGAAGCTCGAAGCCTTCCCCGGCCGGGCCGCGAAGCGCGTGCCGACTGCCTCGCCCGCAGCCGCGGCGGCGAGCGTCCCCGCGCTGGTCCCGTTGCAGATCACCGCCGGGATCCCGGCCTCGCCGGCCATCTCCGCCGCCGCGACCTTGCTGCGCATCCCGCCGGAGCCGAAGGCCGAGGTGCGATCGCCGATCTTCATCGCCCCGAGCTGGGCGAAGTCGCTCACCTCGACGATCGGCTCCGCACCCGGGTCGATGCCCGGGTCGGCCGAGTAGAGGCCGTCGACGTTGGTCAGCAGGACGAGCAGGCGGGCGTCGAGGAGGAGCGCGACCTGGGCGGCGAGGAAGTCGTTGTCGCCGAAGGTGATCTCGTCGGTGGCGGTGGTGTCGTTCTCGTTGACCACCGGCACGACGCCCCACTCGATCAGCCGGCGCAGGGTCTGACGTGCGTTCAGGTAGTTGGTCCGAGCGGCGAGGTCGGCCGCCGTCAGCAGGACCTGCGCGGCCCGGGTCCCGCCCTGCGCCAGCCGGCCCTCGTAGGCCCGGAAGAGATCGCCCTGCCCGACCGCGGAGGCGGCCTGCAGCTCGTCCATCGCGCGCGGGCGCGCCGACAGCCCCATCAGCCTCATCCCCCGGGCGATCGCCCCCGAGGTCACCATCACGACCCGCTCGCCGCCCTGCTCGAGCGCGCTGACCTGCGTGCAAACGGCGTCGAGCACGTCAGCGCGCAGCTCGCCGTCGTCGGCGGCGACGATCGAAGAACCGAGCTTGACGACGAGAGTCATGACGGGCAAGTGTATGAACGGCCGCGGTTAGGCTGGGCCGATGACTGCGGCACTGGCCTGGGGCGCCCTCGCGGCGAGCTCGCTCGTCCTCGGCGCGGCCCTCGCATTTGCACGGGAGTGGTCACGGCGCCAGGTCGGCCTCGTCCTCGCCTTCGGCGCCGGAGCTCTGATCAGCGCGGTCAGCTTCGAGCTCGCCCAGGAGGGCATCGAGGTAGGCGGCGCCGGCGTGACCGGCCTCGGACTCGGGGTCGGCGCGATCACGTACTTCGTCCTCGACGGGGCGATCGCCCGGCGCTTCGCGGCGGGACGGGGGCGGAAAGGCCGGGCCGACGGCTCCGACGGCGGCACGGCCCTGGCGCTCGGAGCCTTCCTCGACGGGATCCCGGAGCAGCTCGTCCTCGGGATCAACCTGGCCAGCGGGGGCGGCGTCGGGATCGCGTTGCTGGTCGCGATCTTCGTCTCGAACCTGCCCGAGGCGATGGGCTCGGCGGAGCAGATGGGCGGGGCCGGCAGGCCCCGGGCGACGATCGTGCGCCTCTGGCTGGCGGTCGCCGTGATCTGCACCCTCGCGTCCGCACTCGGATACCTGGTTGCGGAGGCGGTCAGCGACGGGGCCCGCGCGGGGATCGACGGCTTCGCCGCCGGTGCCCTGTTGGTGATGCTGATCGACTCGATGATCCCCGACGCGCGAGCGCAGGGAGGCCGTGTCGCGGGCCTCGTCACGGTGCTGGGCTTCGCCCTCGCGGCAGCGCTCTCCAGTCTCGCCTAGCCCCCAGCGCCGCTAGATGTGGAGCTCGAACTCGTGCTCGCCGATCCGGACGTCGTCGCCCGGCTCGAAGCCGGCGCGGGTGAGGGCGGCGATCACGCCGATCTCGCCCAGCCTCTGCTCGAGGTAGGCGAGCGCTTCTTCGTTGCGAATGTCATGGCGCTCGAGCAGCAGCTCGACCCCGCGCCCGAGCACCCGGAAGGCGCCGTCCTCCTCGCGCTCGACCCAGTAGCCGCCCTCCCCCGCCGGCCGGTAGACGCGGTGCTCGACCTCGAACCCGCCCTCGCCTCCGCCCGCCTCCGCCCGCGCCGGCGCCGACTCGGGAAGCACGGCGAGGATCTGCCGCCGCAGGTCGTCGATTCCCTCTCCGGTCGCAGAGGAGACGGCGAGCACGCCGAGGGCCGAGTCTCCGCGCCGCAGCTGCCAGCTCTCCACCGCCGCCTCGACCTGCTCGGCGGGGAGCAGGTCGCGCTTGGAGAGGACGACGAGCTCCGGCAGCCGCTCGAGGCCGGCCCCGTGGGCGGCGAGCTCCGACCGGATCGTCTCGTAGCTCGCCTCGGGATCCCCTTCGCTTGGCGCCAGGTCGACGAGGTGGACGAGCATCGAGCAGCGCTCGACGTGGGCGAGGAACTCGTGGCCCAGGCCAGCTCCCTCGGCGGCGCCCTCGATCAGGCCGGGGATGTCGGCGAGGATGGCCTGGCGCTCTTCGCCTTCGATCGTCCCCAGCACCGGCGACAGCGTCGTGAACGGGTAGTCGCCGATCTTCGGCGTCGCCCGGGTCAGCCGGCCCAGCAGCGACGACTTGCCGGCGTTCGGCAGCCCGACCAGGCCGACGTCGGCGAGCAGCTTCAGCCGCAGCTCGATCCAGTCCTCCTCGCCCGCGGTCCCCTTCTCGGCGAAGCGCGGCGCCTGCCGGGTCGAGGTCGCGAAGCGCTTGTTGCCGTGGCCGCCGCGCCCGCCGTGGGCGACCACCGCCCGCTGCCCTGGCTCGAGCAGGTCGACCGCGCCGCCGTCGACGGTGACCGTCTGCGTTCCGGCCGGCACCGGAATCTCCAGGTCCTCCCCCCGCGCCCCCTGCTTGTTCGACCCTTCCCCGTTCCGCCCCCGCTGCGCCCGGAAGTGCTTGCTCCCTTTCAGAGCTCCCAAGTCCCGCTTCGAAGCACTGCAAACGAGCACCACGTCCCCGCCATGCCCCCCATCGCCGCCATCCGGACCCCCCCGAGGAACGTGAGCCTCCCGCCGAAAGCTCACGCAGCCATTTCCGCCACGTCCACCCTCAACCCAGATTTTGGCCTTGTCGTACACGAGCTAAAGGTAAGCGAGGGCTTGGCCCGTGAGGAGGGGATCCGGTGCCCCTCGTACGAGCGGCGTCCTGATATTCGCAGCGGGGCTCTCAGCGAGAGATGCCCCGATAAAGGCGAATATCCCAGCGAAGGTAGAGGGGCGCCCGATCCCCTCCCCGCGCTCAGGCCCTAATCGTCCTGCAGAACGCGAACCGTCCGACCCTTGCGGGCCGTGAAGAAATCGACCTTGCCGGCCTGCGTGGCGAAGATCGTGTGGTCCCTGCCAAGCCCGGTTCCGTCACCAGGCCAGAAGCGGGTGCCCCGCTGGCGCACGATGATCTCGCCGCCGCTGACCTTCTGGCCGGCGAAGACCTTGACCCCGAGCATGTTCGGGTTCGATTCGCGCCCGTTGCGGCTGGAGCCGAGTCCTTTCTTATGAGCCATCGGTCCCCTCCTCTTTCGCAGCGGGTTTTTTCGCTTTCGCTTTGCTCGCCGCTTTCCCGAGCTTGACCTCGGTCACCTCGAGCTTGGTCAGCTCGGAGCGGTGGCCGGCGCGGCGGCGGTAGCCCTTCTTGGGCTTGTATTTGAAGACTTTGATCTTCGGCCCGCGCAGGTGCTCGGCGACTTTCGCCTCCACCTTCACCTTCTCGAGCTCTTTCGGCGCGATCACGACCTCGCCGTCGCGGAACATCACCGGGCGCAGCGCGACTTTGTCGCCCTCTTTGGCGTCGAGGCGGTCGACGAGCAGGGACGTGCCCTTCTCGACCTTGTACTGCTTGCCTCCAGTTTCAACTACCGCGTACATGCTCAATCGTCGTCCTTGCTGCCTTGTTTCGCGCGCGAACGCCCCCGACCGCCTCTGCGGCCACGACTGCGTTTACGCGAAGGAGCGGAGGATTCTAGCTCGGCGCCGTTCTGCTCGCCGCCAGAAGACCCGTTGGGGGACTCCGAGCCCAGCAGCGAGGCGATCGCCGCCGAGCGTTGCACCTCCTCGATCCGCACCAGCTTGCGCTCGCCGACGAAGCGTCCGCCGCCGGTGACGCTGACGATGTAGGAGTCGATTCGGGCCACCGCGTCGTCCGCGTTGTACATGTGCGGCTCCTCGATCTTGACCAGCACCTCCTCGCCGACCTTGAACGGCAGCGCCCGCTCCTCGATCTCCTCGCGCGAGCCCTGCTCGACCAGCGTGAAGGTGTCGATCGAGAGAGCGTCGCCGCCCTCGAAGTGGAAGCGCTTGCCGGTTTCGTCCTCGAGCTCGCGCAGGCCGCTGTCCTCGTCGGTCAGCTCGTGCGCGACTTTCGGGTTGACCCGGATCAGGAAGGCCTCGTCGTCCCCGTGCTCGGCGGCGATCTCGCGCATCTTGCGCAGGCCCTCCAACGCGACCGTCTCGGCCGAGAGCACGACGCCCTCGCCGGCGCAGGTCGGACACGGCGCGGTGAGGATCTCGCGCACGCCGTCGGTGACGTTCTGCCGCGTCATCTCGACCAGGCCGAGCGGTGAGACCTCGACCACGTAGCTCTTCGACTTGTCCGCGTCGAGCGCTTTGCGCATCGTTTTCAAAACCTTGTCGCGGTTGCTCGAGCGGGCCATGTCGATGAAGTCGATGACGATGATGCCGCCGATGTCGCGCAGCCGCAGCTGCCGCACCGCCTCCTCCGCCGCCTCGGTGTTGACCTTGGTGATCGTCTCCTCGAGACCGCCTTTGCCGCGACCCGTGAAGGAGCCGCTGTTGACGTCGATCACGGTCAGCGCCTCGGCGTAGTCGATGATCAGGTAGCCGCCCGAGGGCAGATCGACGCGACGGTTCAGGGTCGACTCGATCTCCTCGTCGATCTTCCATTTCTCGAGCAGCGGCTTCGTGCCCTGGTAGAGCTCGACCCCGTCGACCAGCTCCGGCGCGGTGCGCTGGAAGAAGTTGGTGACCCGCTCGTACTGCTTCTCGGAGTCGATGATCGCCTTCTCGAACTCGCTGAGGAAGACGTCGCGCAGCACCCGCACCGAGAGGTCCGCCTCCTGAAAGACCATCGCCGGCGCCTTCGTGCTCGCGGTGCGTTTGTCGAGCACCTCGTTGAGCTTTTTCAGGTAGCCGATCTCGCGCACGAAGTCGGATTTTTTCGCCCCGTGGGCGGCGGTGCGGACGATCAGCCCGCCGGGCCCCTTATAGGTGCGGTCGACCATCTTGCGCAGCCGGTCGCGCTCGGAGTCCGAGAGCCTGCGGCTGACGCCGACGCCGGAGCCCTGCGGCGCGAAGACCAGGTAGCGGCCGGCGATCGAGACGTTCATCGAGAGCCGCGCGCCCTTCGTCTTCAGCGGATCCTTGACCACCTGGACGAGGATCTCCTGGCCGGGTTTGATCAGCTCGTTGATGCGGCGACCGCTGCCACGGCCGCGCCGGGGCGCCTGCTCGCCGCCCGGAAGCACGATCTCGTCGACGTGCAGGAAGCCGTTGCGCTCGAGGCCGATGTCGACGAAGGCGGCCTCCATGCCGGGAAGGACGTTGTCGACCTTCCCCTTGTAGATGTTGCCGACGATCGACCGTCGGCCGCGGCGCTCGATGTAGAGCTCCGCAACGTCGCGCTTGCCGCCTTTCTGCTTTGCCTCGAGGACGGCCACGCGAGTCTCTCCGCGCTCGGCGGAGACCAAAATCGTTTTTTTCATTTTTCGTTACTCAGTTCGGGTAGGTACGCAAGCCGGGGGGCCCTCTTTCAAGGCCTCACCAAGCGAACCTTCCCTTCTGGCTGAGCTGCGCTTGGATGTTGATGCTCTGAAGCACCCCGATCGCCAGGAAGGTGGCGATCACGGCGGAACCTCCGTAGCTCATCAGCGGCAGGGGGATGCCCGTGATCGGCATGATGCCGAGGTTCATCCCCACGTTGACGAAGACCTGGAAGAGCAGCGCGACGGCGATGCCGCCGGCGACCAAGGTCCCGTAGGAGTTCTTCGAGAGCGTCACTATCTTCAGCGCCCGCCAGAAGAGCAGGGCGTAAAGGGATAGGACGAACGCGGCGCCCATGAATCCGTAGCGCTCACCGATCACCGCAAAGATGAAGTCGGTGTGCCGCTCGGGAACAAAGTCGAGCCGCGTCTGGGTGGCACGGTCGCCACGCCCGGTTCCTTGACCGGAGCCGATGGCGACCACAGACTGGTTCTGCTGGTAACCCGCGCCGCTCGCATGCGCGTCGGGATCGAGGAAAGAAGTGAGCCTTTCCTCCTGGTAGCTCTTGAGTATCGGGGCGCCGACGGTCGGCGCCGCGACGAGTACGAGCGCAATCAAGACAGCGAGAGATGAGCCGATAACGGCGAAGTGGGTCCAGGGAACACCACCGAAGTACATCACGCCGAGGGTGGCGGCCACGTAGACGAGCGAGGTGCCGAGGTCCGGCTGCAGGAAAACGAGGCCCGCGGGAGCCAGGCCGAGGCATAGATAACGCACCGTGCGCTGGCGCTCCGAGCCCCGGCGGGCGCCGTCGATGACGAAGCCGGCGAGGGCCAGCACGAGCAGGAGCTTGCCGAGCTCGGACGGCTGGAAGCTGAAGAAGGGGAATTCGATCGCGCGCCGCGAGCCGCGGGCGGAGAAGCCGAAGATGAAGACCGTCGCGATGCTGGCGCAGAGGAAGGTGTAGATGCCGACCCGCAGCTCGCGAAAGCGCGAGTAGTCGATGCGGGCGATCGCGAACATCCCGATCAGGCCGAGCAGGCAGTAGATCGCCTGGCGGTTGACGAAGTACCGAGGGTCGCCGGGAACGTCGTTGAGGGTCGCCTGCCCGAGGGTGAAGACGCTGAACCCGGCCAGGGCCACGGCGGCGAGGGCGAGCGGCCAGTCCAGGTGGGCGAGGCCGAGGCGCTCGGCGAGGCCGACGCGGACGGCGAACGGCTCGGGACGGGCACGGCGGGCGCGGGTCGCGTGCATCAGCCGGGGCTGCCGCCGTTCTCGGCGCCGATTTCGGTCGCCTGCTTGTGGAAATAGGCCTCGAGGATGGCGAGCGCCGCCGGCGCCGCGCTTTCGGCACCGAACCCGCCTTCCTCGACGGTCACGATCGTGACGATCTCGGGATCGCGGTAGGGAGCGACGACGGCGTACCAGGACTGGTCGCCGTGCCCGGGCCTTTCCGCCGTTCCCGTCTTGCCCGCGACTTCGACCGGGAAGCCCCCGAAGACCCCGTAGGAGGTGCCTTCCGGCGCTTGGGCGGCCTGGTGCAGGCCCTCGAGCACGGCAGCGCGGTAGGTCGGGTCGATCTTCACCTTGCCGCGCGGCTTCGGGTCGAATTCCTCCAGCACCCGGCCGGCGGCGTCCTCAACTTCCATGCCGACGTGGGGAGTCACGATCGTGCCGCCGTTGGCGATCGCCGCGTAGGCGATCGCCAGCTGCAGCGGGTTGGTCTGCAGGTCGCCCTGGCCGATCGCCAGCTGGATGTTGTCGCCGGCCGACCAGGGGCGTTCGGTTCCGCCTTCGGCGAAGAGGTCGTCGCGCCACTTCCTGCTCGGTACCAGGCCTTCGGTCTCGCCGGGCAGGTCGAGCCCCGTTTCCCGGCCGATGCCCAGCTTCGCCGCCCATTCCTGCAGCTGGTTGGTCTTCCACATCTCCAGGCCGAGCAGGTAGAAGTACACGTCGGAGGACTTCTGCAGGGCCGAGGTCATGTCGACGGGGCCGAGCGCTACGCCCCCCGCGTTCTGGAACGGCTGGCCGCCGACCTCGATCGACCCGTCGTCGGCGATCACCTCGGCCAGGCTGATGTACCCCCCTTCGAGAGCCGCCAGCGCGGTGATCGCCTTGAAGGTCGAGCCGACCGGGTAATAGCTTTCGGTCGCGCGGTTGGTCATCGGCGCGAGGACCGGGTCGCGGTAGAGCTGGTTGACCTGGGCCTGCGTCATCGGCTGGGTGAGAGCCGTCGGGTCGAAGGTCGGGTTGGATCCCATGCCGAGAATCTGGCCGTTCCTCACGTCCATCGTCACGAAGGCGCCGGGCAGGCCGAAGGAGGAGAGCGCGCCTTCCCCGGCTGCCTGCACGTCGGGGTCGATCGTCAGCTTCAGGTTGTCGCCGGGGACCGGCGGCTGGTCGACCAGCTGGCCGCCAGGGGTCGGCTGCCCGAGCGCGTTGACCTGGATCTTGGTCAGGCCCGGCTTGCCCCGCAGGTAGCGGTCGTAGGCTTCCTCGACGCCGCCCTTGCCGACCTCGTCGCCCGGCTCGAGGCTCGCGTAGCGCTCTTCCTTCAGCCCTTCTTCGTCGATCTCGCCGACGCTCCCCACCACGTGGGCAGCCCGCGTACCCTCCGGGTAGGCGCGAACGAAGACGCGCTGCACCGAGACCCCGGGGAAGTCCCGCTGGTTCTCTTCCAGGTAGTAGACGAGCTCGTAGCCGACGTCCTTGCGCAGCGTCACCGGCGCCCCCGCGGCCACTTCTTCGGATTCGCGGATCGTCCGCCGCACCTTGCGCAGCGACATCTCGGTGAGCTCGCCCAGCCGCCTCAGCACGTCGCGTTCTTCGGCCGGGTCGGCGGGGAGTTTCTGGGTGTTCAGCTGGAGCGCCAGGCTGGTCCGGTTGTCGACCAGCACGTTGCCCGCGCGGTCGAGGATGTCGCCGCGCGGCGCGATCACTTTGAACTCGCGAGTGCGGTTGTTCTTCGCCTCCGCCAGGTACTCGTCGCCGGAGAGCACCTGCAGGTCCCAGAGCCGAAAGAAGAGGATCCCGAAGAGGACGAGCGCAAAGCCGCCGAGCACCGCGGTGCGCAGCGCCAGGCGCGGGCTGGAACCGGGACGATCGCTGGAACGTAGGTACATGGGGTCAGGCTCCTAACACCGTCGGCGGCCGCGAGGCGCGCACCGGGTGCTCGTCGACCAGGGCCGGGCGGAGCGCCCGTCGTAGTCCAAGGTAGATGACCCAGCCGCCGAAGAAGGCGAAGACGCCCTGCATGAGGACGTCGCGCAGGATCAGGCCGCTCACCGTCGTGTCGGTGGCAAGGGTCAGTTCGACCGCGCCGAAGCCGAGCTCGGCGAGCACGGTCAGAATCGCGCAGAGCAGCGGCGCCGCCAGCGGGCTGCGCACGTCGACCCGCTCGCGGAAGAGGCCGGCGAGGTAGCCGGCGCTGAGCAGCACGAGCGAGCCGCCGCCGAGCGGCTGGACGAGCAGGCAGTTGAGCAGGAACCCGACCGAGAAGCCGCTCACCGCCCCGGTCATCGTCCCCCCCAGCAGGCCGAGCGCCACGACCAGAGATGGGAGGAAGTCCGGGCTGACGTGGAAGAGCGCGACCTGCGAGAAGAAGGAGAGCTGCAGGATCACGCCGAGCAGCACGATCGCGGCGAGGCGGGCGAATATCTTCGGCGTCAGGATCATCCGCGCGAGCCCCCGGTCAGCACCTGGACGATGTCGAGGTCGCGCAGGTCGGCGAAGGGTCGAACGTGTACCTGCTGGCGCGCCTCCTGGTCGAAGATCGAGGCGTCGGTGATTTCACCGATCGGGATGTTCGGGGGGAACCACGATTCGATCTCGTCGGAGCGCCAGCCGGCGGTTACCACGTACTGGCCCCGGTGGACGCGTTTGGTCGAGTCGATGAAGTCGAGGATCAGATCGCCCGGGTCGCCGACGTTGGGTCGGATCGCGCCCTGCACGGCAACCGGGACGACCCTGGCGGTGACGGCGCTCGAGTGGTCGGCGATCAGCGCCACCTGGGCGCTGCCGCCGGTCACCGCCGAGACTTTGCCGACCAGGCCGTCGCCGTTGACGACCGGGTCGTTGACCTCGACGCCGTCGCCGCTGCCGACGTCGATCGTGACGTCGGCGAACCAGACGGTTGGGGAGCGGGCGATCACCCTGCCGGTGACCGGCTCGTAGCCCGAAGGGATCGCGCCGCTGCGATCGAGTTTGAGCAGCTTGCGGAACTGCGCGTTTTCGGCCAGCGCGGCGCTGGCGCCGATCGCCTCCTCGCGCGCCTCCCGCAGTTCCTCCTGCAGGCGCTCGTTGCGGCCGCGCGCGTCGAAGGTCTGGTCGAACCAGTTGACGAGGTCGCGGGCGGGCTTCAGAGCGCCGTCGGCGACCGACTGCACCGGGCTGAAGATCGCGCTGACGCCGCGCTGCACACCGTTGGACCCCGAGCCGTAGGTGATCGTGAGCAGCGCGAAGGAGCCGACGATCAACAGCGCGAGCACCGCCCTGCGGCGGCGTACTTGCTTTCGGTACACGTGGAAGACCTAGATTCGTTGCTTTTTTCCGGCACGGTGGATCGCCTCGAACTCCTCGAGCGAGATGCCCGAGCCGACCGCCACGCAAGTCAACGGCGACTCTGCCAGTTGGCAGGGCATCTGGCACTCATCGCGCAGGCGCTGCTCCAGTCCTTGCAAGAGAGCGCCGCCGCCGGCGAGGGTGATGCCGCGTTCCATGATGTCACCTGCGAGCTCCGGAGGCGTGCGATCGAGCGTCTCCTTGACCGCGTCGACGATGTGCCCGACCGTCTCGTCAAGCGCTTCCCGGACCTCCTCGGAGTCGAGCGCGATGGTTTTCGGCAGGCCGGAGACCAGGTCGCGGCCGCGAATTTCCGTCTCGACCTCACGCGCCAGCTTCGAGGCGGATCCGACCTCGAGCTTCACCTCCTCCGCCGTCTGCATCCCGATCGCCATCTTGTAGGCCCGTTTGCAGTGGTTGACGATCGCCTCGTCGAGCTCGTCGCCGCCGATCCGGATCGACTGCGAGACGACGATGCCGCCGAGCGAGATCACCGCGACCTCGGTGGTGCCCCCGCCGACGTCGACGACCATCGAGCCGGTCGGCTCGGCGACCGGCAGGCCGGCCCCGATCGCGGCGGCCATCGGCTCCTCGATCAGGTACGCCTCACGGGCACCTGCCGAAAGGCAGGCCTCCTCGACCGCCCGCTTCTCGACGCCGGTCACGCCGGAGGGGACGCAGACCACGACTCGCGGGTGGGCGAAGCGGTTCGAGTGAACCGACTGGATGAAGTGGCGAAGCATCTGCTCGGTGACGTCGAAATCGGCGATCACGCCGTCCTTGAGCGGCCGGATCGCGGTGATCGTCCCCGGCGTGCGGCCCAGCATCCGCTTCGCCTCCAGGCCGACCGCGTGGACCTGGCCGTTGCGGGAGTCGATCGCCACCACGGACGGCTCGGACAGCACGATCCCGCGCCCCCGGACATAGACGAGGGTGTTCGCGGTGCCGAGGTCGACGGCCATGTCGCGGCCACCGAGCCGTCTCAGGTAGCTGAATACGCCCATGTGGTGATTTCCAGGGAGAAATGATTCCAGACAGGCCAAACCGGTCTGGGCAAAGCGCTCAGGAGCGTGGGAACAGGTGCGGGGCGAGGTCGAACAACAAGCCCACCGGGAGCCCGACCACGTTGGAGACGCTCCCCTCCACCCGCTCGACCAAGGTCGAGCCCAGCGTCTGGATCGCGTACCCGCCCGAGCGTCCCTCCCACTCCCCGAACCGCACGTAGCGCTCCTTCTCCTCGTCGGAGAGCTGCTTGAAGACCACCGAGGTGCGTTCGAGGCCGGAGCGCTCCCTGCCGTCGCCGAGGACGACCAAGCCGCTGAGCACCTCGTGCGCGCGGCCGGACATGCGGTCGAGATACGCCCGCGCTTCCTCCGCATCCGCGGGCTTGCCCAAGACCTCGCCGTCGAGGACCACGTCGGTATCGCAGGCGATCACCGTGGAAGCGTGCCTTCGAACCGCCGCGGCCTTCCGGCGCGCGTTCTCGACGACGAGGTGAGCGGGGTCGCCCTCGCTCAGCTCCGCGGCGCCGGAGACGACGACCTCGAACTCGAGGCCCAGCTTTTGCAGGATCTCCCGCCGCTGCGGAGACCCGGATGCGAGGACCAGCTTCAGGGACAGCCCATCAGGACAGCTCGGGGAACCAGATCCCGATCTCCCGCTCCGCTGACTCGTCGGAGTCGGACCCGTGGACCATGTTGAAGGTGACCTCCAGGGCGAAGTCGCCGCGAATCGAGCCGGGCGCGGACTCGACCGGGTTGGTGGCGCCGATCAGCTGGCGCGCGGCGGGCACGGCTTCGGCCCCCTCGAGCACCATCGCGACCAGCGGGCCCCCGGTGATGAACTCGACCAGCTCGCCGAAGAACGGCTTCTCGGCGTGCTCGGCGTAGTGCTCGTTGGCGATCGCCGTGTCCGCCTGCATCTTCTTCAGGGCGGCGATCCGCAGGCCCTTGCGCTCGAAGCGGGCGATCACCTCGCCGGTCAGGGCACGCTCGAAGGCGTCAGGCTTGACGAGGATCAGGGTCCGGCTCACGACTGGGGCTCCTTTGCTCTGGTTTAGGTTCGGGCGCCTCGCGCGGTTCGCGGCGGCGCGGCTCGTTGCCGCCCTCGCCCTCCGCGGCGGGCTGTTTCGCGGGCGGCGCTTTTTTGCGCCGGGCCGGCTGGCGTTTCGCCTGCTCGCCCTCGGGGGCTCGGGCCTGGCGTCGCCGCGGCCGCTCGCCGCCGCCGAGCGCCGTCTCGCAGTACGGGCAGAGGGCCCAGCGCGGGTCGACCGGCTTGCTGCAGGTCGGACAAGGGTCCTTGAGACGGCGCTGGCAGTTGGGGCAGCGCAGGTAGTTCCTCTCCACCGGGTACTCGCAGTTCGGGCAGCTCTGCTCCTCGAGCTGGCGGACGCGCAGCTCGGCCGCTTTGATCTCCAGCTCGCGCTCGTGCGCGTCCTCGAGGAACTCCGGCGGGCGGACGATCGCGTAGACGGCGGTGCCGATGTAGGGGAAGAAGGAGCCGACGGTCGCGCAGGCGACCAGGAAGGGGTCGGAGATGCGGCGGCGGGCGTCGGTGTAGGTGTAGACGATCAGCGCCAGCCAGAGCACGACCAGCATCAACATGAAAAGCGTGGCCACCAGGTTGAGGCCGTCGTTAGTGATGCCGAAGATCGCTAGGGACATGGGTGGGCGCCCGGTAAGGGAGCGGGCAGTCTACTTCGCCGCCCGCGCCCCGAACCCTGTCGGGAGCGCGGATTGGCCGGAGGGCTAGAGAAAGAGCCGTCCGAACAGGTAGCCGACGCCGAAGAAGACCAGGATCACGATCGCGACGACGGCGGCGACCAAGCCCATCATCGAGAGAAGTTCGGAGCCGGCGCTGCGGTTGCTCATGGCCCGAATCCTACGGGGCGCCCGGCAGGGCCGCGCGCGCGGGGGCGATGGCGTAATG
>Ga0196962_10000248_pt1 | contig 26148 bp, 28 predicted proteins | sample S3v_20metaG_FD_183186 | JGI IMG/M metagenome (GOLD analysis project Ga0196962, IMG submission 183186) | Soil microbial communities from Anza Borrego desert, Southern California, United States - S3+v_20 | ecosystem: Environmental > Terrestrial > Soil > Desert | place: USA: California | collected...
AGGCGGCGGCGGCGCGCTGCGCCTCGGCCGCGCGCTCGACCGCGGCGATCGCGGCTTCGGCCTCGCTCCTGGCCGCCTGCGCCGCCTGCGCCGCCTCGCGCCAGCGGGCGAAGATCAGCCGGCCCTCGGCGACCCGGATCTGGTCGGAGAGCTTGCGGTATCGCTCGGCCGCGCGCGCCTGGCGCCGAAGAGCCGCGCCGCGCTGCTCCATGTCGACGAGCATTTCGTCGATCCGGGTGAGGTTGGCCTCGGCCGCCCGAAGCTTCTGTTCGGCGTCCTTGCGCCGAGCGTGGAGGCCGGCGACGCCGGCGGCTTCCTCGAGCAACAGGCGGCGCTCGGTCGGCTTGGCGGCGATGACGGCGCTGATCTTGCCCTGGCTGACCAGAGCGGGGCTGTGAGCGCCGGTCGCGGCGTCGGCGAACAGCAAGGCGACGTCCTTGGCCCTGACGTCGCGGCCGTTGATCCGGTAGGCGGACCCCGCACCGCGCTCGATCCGGCGGGTGATCTCGACCTCTCCGGGACCGGAAGCGGGGCCGTCGCCGGCGACGTCGCCCGGCTGGCGCTCGATCAGCATCGACACTTCGGCGAAGTCGCGCGCCGGCCGCATCGCCGTGCCCGCGAAGATGACGTCGTCCATGCCGGCGCCGCGCATCGACTTCGGGCTCGATTCGCCCATCACCCAGCGGATCGCCTCGAGGACGTTGGACTTGCCGCAGCCATTGGGGCCGACGATGCCGGTGAGGCCGGGCTCGACGCTGAGCTCCGCCGGCTCGACGAAGCTCTTGAAACCCGAAAGCTTGAGACGCCTTACCTGCACCTTTGCCCCCCAGGGCTTCTTGGATCGTGTTTCAGCGCGCCGCCGTCAGCAGCGGTTCGAGCGACTCCCAGTCGTGGACGTGGTCGGCCAGCCGGCCATTGATCGCGAAACTCGGCGTCCCGTTCACCCCCGCCGCCTCGCCCGCCTGGCGGATCTGGATGATGCGATCGAGCGCCGCCTGGTCGGACAGGCAGGCGCGCGCCTCCGCGGCGGAGATGCCGTGGCGGGCGGCGATGGCATCGAGGCCGGTCAGGGCGACGATTCGCTGCATCCCCTGGATCGGCTGCAGCCCCTGCAGCTGCCGGCGCTGCTCGGCGGTGAGGTTCTCGACCCGCCCCATCCATTCCGACTGGCTGCCCAGAATGGCGTGGTTCAGCGCGAAATAGTCCTGCGGCGCGGCGCAGCGGCTGAGGAAGGAAGCAGCCAGGTCGTAGGCGTTGAGGACGAAATTGCGATATTCGAGGCTGACCCGGCCGCTTCGGACATAATTCTGGATCAGCGCCGGGGCGCCCTGCTCCGCGAAGCTCGCGCAATGCGGGCAGGTCAGGGAAAGATATTCGACGACCTTCACCGGAGCGCCCGGATTGCCCATCCGGAAGCCCCCTTCCGGAGTCCGGACCACGACCTGGCTCCAGTCGCGCTGGGCCTGAGCGCGCGCGGGCTGGCCGGGAAGGACGGCCGCCGGGGCGACGAGCAGCGCGGCGGCGACGGCGGCGAGGGTGCGCATCCTCACGTCAGCCGCCGATCGCCGCGCGCAAACGCGGTTCCAGCGCAGACCATTCCGAAACGTCCTGCCGCTCGCCGTTGATGAAGAAGGTCGGCGTCCCGCGCACCTGGAATTCGTTGACGGCACGGTTGGTCATGTCGGTGAGTTGCTGGACGGCCCGGCTGTCGGCGAGGCACTGGTTGAAGCGGCTCTCGGGCATGCCGCGCCGGGCGAAGAAGGTGTCGAGCTCCATCGCCCGGGCGAGAGGCGCGATCTGCTGCTCGGGCGGCAGCGGCGAGATGCGCTGCGCCTCGGTCTCGTCGATGCCGGTGACGAACTCCTGCTGCTGCTCGAAAATCTGCTCGACCGTGCGGAAAAAGGCGGCGGGGGCCTGGCAGCGGGCGAGCACCGACAGGGCGACGTCGGGCGCCCCGAGAAGGAAGTTGCGGAACTCCCAGCTGACCTGCCCGGAGCGGACGTAATTGTCGCGAAGCGCGGCCGTCGCTTCCTCCGAGAATCGGGCGCAATGGGGGCAGGTCAGCGACGCATATTCGACGAGCTTGACCGGCGCCTCGGGATTGCCGATCCGGAAACCGCCATCCTCGGTCTGGCTGACCGTCTGACTCCAGTCGCCGTTGTTCGGCGCCGGGATCTGGGGGAGTGGCGCGCTATTGTTCCCGGCGGCGGCGGCGAGATTGCCGCCGTCGTCGCCGCCGCAGCCCGAAAGGATGAGCGCAACGGCGAGGGTGACGGCGCTGAAACCTGCTTTCATCTCTTACTGTCTCCACCAATTTTGCCGACGATGGGGATCGTCGTCACGACCGGCGCCCCTTCGCCGGCGGAGAGGCCGCGCGCAAGCGATTCCAGACAGGCGCGAAGCTCCGGATCGACCACCTCCCGCAGCGAATCCCCGAGCGCGGCCGGGATCGGCCGCAGCGAAGGGGGAGCCGCCCGCGATCTTGCCTTCTCGACCTGAACGATTCCTTGCCGGAAGCCGAGCCGGGCCACGGCCTGATAGCCGAAGAAGCGGTTGACCCGCTCGACGATCGCCGGCGCGACATGCTGCATCATCGGCGCGTGGGCGCCCTGGACGACGAGGGTCAGCACGCCCTCGCTCTTCCGGCCCGGCGGGAAGCGGATCGATTCCGGCGACGAGACGGCGGCGTAGCGGGCGCCGACGATCTCGCGCCATCGACTGACGATGGCGGACTGGACGAAGCCGAAGCGCCGGAAGGCGGCGCCGCCCACTTCTGGGACCAGATCGGACACCGGCCGCATGCGCCGCGCGCGCGCCGGATCGGCGGCTTCCCTTTTCCGCGGCGGGCCCGATTTTGTCATGCGCCGAAGCATGGCATAGGCGGAGCATGGCCGTCGATGCGTCAAATGCGCTTTTGTGTTGGTATGCTGTGGATAAGCGGCGATTGCCGTGGCGCGCCGAAGCGGGCGAGCGGCCCGACCCTTATCGGGTGTGGCTCTCGGAGATCATGCTCCAGCAGACCACCGTCGCCCACGCCCGCCCCTATTTCGAGACCTTCCTGCGCCGATGGCCGACGGTCGACGCCCTCGCCGCCGCGCCGGACGGCGAGGTCATGGCGGCGTGGGCGGGGCTCGGCTATTATGCCCGGGCCCGCAACCTGCTCGCCTGCGCCCGGACCGTCGCCGAGCAGCATGGCGGCCGCTTTCCCGACGAGGAATCGGCGCTGCGCCTACTGCCCGGCATCGGCGCCTATACCTCCGCCGCGATCGCGGCGATCGCCTTCGGCAGGAGGGCGGTCGCGGTCGACGCGAACGTCGAGCGGATCGTCTCCCGACTCTTCGCCGTCGAGGAAGCGCTGCCCGCATCGCGGCGACGGATCGAGCAGCTGGCCGAGGGACTGACTCCGCTGAAGGACGCCGGCGATTTCACCCAGGCGATGATGGATCTGGGCCAGACGGTCTGCACGCCGCGCCGCCCGGATTGCCGGCGCTGCCCGCTGACGGCGCATTGCGCGGCGTTCGCCGAAGGCGATCCGGGCCGCTACCCGGTGAGGGCCCCCAAGCGCGCCAGGCCGCGCCGCGAAGGCATCGCTTATTGGCTCGAGCATGAGGGAAAGGTGCTTCTGGTGCGCCGGCCGAAGCGCGGGCTTCTCGGCGGGATGCTGGCCTTGCCGACCGGCGACGCTCCGGCCGAAGCCGCCTGGGCCGAGGCCGGCGCGGTCGACCACGTCTTCACCCATTTCGCGCTCAACATGCGGCTGCTCTGCGCCACGACCAAGGCCCGCAGCGAGGGCATGTGGTGGCCGGTCGAGCGGATCGGCGAGGCCGGACTTCCGACGCTCTTCGCCAAGCTCGCCGAGCGTGGAGCGCAATGGCGGGAGGCTTCGTGACCGCCCCCGGATTCACCGGCGCCGACATCGATCGCGCCGACCAGCTCCGGCTCGACGAAATCGCGCTTCGGGAACTGGCGGCGCGTGCGGGTGCGCGGCTGCTCCGACTGGCCGAGCTCGATCCGGTGCTCGACGAGGAGGGCCGGCTGCTCTGGTCGGACCTCGCCGACGCGCAGGCCGAGCTGATCTTCCTCGGGCTCGAAGGGGAATCGCCGCTTTTCGCTCCGTTGGTTTCGAAGGCGGCCCTCGGGCAGCGCGCCTGGGGGGTGTTCCGCCTGCTCGCCCTGATGAGCCCGCGCGATGCGGCGATCTGGGGCGCGGCGAAGAGCCTCAACGAATGGCATGGCCGACACCTCTACTGCGGGATTTGCGGCACGCCGACCGCCTCCTTCCGCGCCGGTTGGGGGCGCCGCTGCACCGGCTGCGGCGCCGAGCATTTCCCGCGCGTGGACCCGGTCGTGATCATGCTTGCGGAGCATCGCGGCCGGGTGCTGGTGGCGCGCCAGCCGCAATATCCGGCGGGGCGCTATTCGGCGCTCGCCGGCTTCGTCGAGCCCGGCGAGTCGATCGAGGAAGCCGTGGCGCGCGAGCTGATGGAGGAAGCGGGCGTTCCGGTGACCGACGTGCGCTACGTCGCCAGCCAGCCCTGGCCGTTCCCGGGCTCGCTGATGATCGGCTGCCTGGCCGACGCTAAATCCGACACGCTGACGCTCGACCGCAACGAGCTGGAAGAGGCGATGTGGGTGGATCGCGACGGCGTCGCGGCGGCGCTGGCGGGAGACCCAGGAGCGCCTTTCCTGGCACCGCCGCCTTTTGCGATTGCCAACACGCTGCTGAAGCGCTGGATGGAAGGGTGACGAGGAGGAGGAAGAGGATGCGGAACTTGACGATGGCGGCCGGCGTGACGGCGCTGATGCTCGCCTTGGGGTGCACGACCCCGGGCGGGCAGCGCGCCCGTCTCGCCGTGACCCTGACCGGCCAGCAGGTCGTGCCGGGGCCCGGAGACCCCGATGCGACCGGAACGGCCGAGGTCCGGGTCGATCCCGGCCAGGGCCGAGTCTGCTGGGACCTTACCGTGCGCCAGACCGGGGCCGTGACCGCCGCCCACATCCATCGCGGGGCACCGGGGACGTCAGGGCCGCCCGCGGTCCCGCTGACGACTCCGGACGCCGGCGGCCAAAGCCAGGGCTGCACGCCGGTCGAGCCGGCGCTGCTCGCGGAGCTGGCCCGGCAAGCGCACGATTTCTACGTGAACGTCCACACCGCCGAGCATCCGCAAGGCGCGATTCGCGGCCAGCTGCGCGGCGGCCCTATCCGCCGGGAGCGTCAGCCGCTGGAGCGCTAGGACGGCGGCGGCGCCTGCCGCCAGCTTCCGCCTCGCCGTCGCCGTCGCCGTCGGGCTCGGCGGAGTCGGCGGTGGCCTTGCGCAATCCCTCCTCGAAGCCGTCGATGAAGCGACGCATGCCGTCAAGCGCGGCCGCCCGGATCGCCTCGGCGAGCCGGTCGCCGTCGACCTTGAGAAGCGCCTTGACCGCGCGGTCGCGGCCGTTGCCGCGGGACCGGCCCCGGTCGCCGGCACGATCGGCGCCGCCCTGGGCGACCGCGCCCAGCGCTGCCGCGGCGATCTCGCGGACGACGGGCTTTTCGGCGAGCCTGAGCGCCTTCTTCGCCTTGCGGCGCACCTTCTTCGGGATCTTCACTCCGGCGACCCGCTTGGGGATCCTGACCTTGGCCATGTCCGTTCTCCTCGTGTGTTAAGTTAATAACACACTGGTGATTCTACAAGCCGCTCATTCGACGATGATGCGCACGCTCATGCCGAGCAGGCGGTGGATCAGATTGCCGCTGCGCGCCCGATAGCGTCCCGCCGCCGGGACCAGGGCGATCGTCCGGCGCTCGCCCGGAGCGAGCCGGATATGGCCGTCGCCGGCAAGGTCGGAGTCGCGCGAGCGGATCCTGGCCGAGCGAAAGAAGTCGCCGGCCGAAAAGCTGAAGGTCGCCTGACCCTGGTTGACGAAGCGCAGCTTCACCGGCTGCCCCGCCCGCAGCCGGATCGGATCGGGCTCGAACGCATAGGGCCGGAGCAGCACGTCATATTCGGGTGCGGTCCGCCATTGCGGCTCCTGAGCGGCGGCCGGCGCCGCGACCAGGAAAGCGAGGAGCAAGAGCAGCAGACGCATTCGAACATCCTTTCCTGCCGCCGCCTAGCACATCCGCTTCAGAAGCGCAGCGGCTTGACCCGCTTGACGCCGGGCAGAGCCTCGAGCCGCCTCACCACCGCCTCGGCAATATGGCCGTCGACCGAGACCAGGGCGACGGCTTCGCCGCCCGCCTCGCGGCGGCCGAGGTGGAAGGTGCCGATATTGACGTTGGCCTCGCCGAGCGCGGTGCCGAGGCTGCCGATGAATCCCGGCCGGTCCTCGTTGACGATGTAGATCATCTCGCCGGCGAGCTCGGCCTCGATCGCGATCCCGAACATGTCGACCAGCCGCGGCGCGGCGTTGCCGAACAGGGTCCCGGCGACCGACCGCTCGCCGGCGGGGGTGGCGGCGGTGACCCGAACGAGGGTGTGATAGTCGCCCTCCCGATCGTGCCGGACCTCGCGCAGGTCGAGGCCCCTTTCCCTCGCCAGGAAGGGCGCGTTCACCATGTTGACCGTGTCCGAATAGACCCGCATCAGCCCGGCCAGGACGGCGCCGGTGATCGGCTTCTGGTTGAGCCCGGCGGCGGCGCCCTCGACCTCGATCGAGACTCCGGCGATTCGCCTTCCCTCGACCTGCCCGACCAGCGAGCCGAGCTTCTCCGCAAGCTCCATATAGGGCCGCAGCCGAGGCGCCTCCTCGGCCGACAGCGAAGGCATGTTGAGCGCGTTGGCGACGCCGCCGCGGACCAGGAAGTCGGACATCTGCTCGGCGACCTGGATGGCGACGTTGACCTGGGCCTCGGTGGTCGAGGCGCCGAGATGCGGAGTCGCCACCAGGCCCGGAGCGCCGAACAGCGGATTGGCCCTGGCCGGCTCCTCGGTGAAGACGTCGAGGGCGGCGCCGGCGACATGGCCGCTCTCCAGCGCGTCCTTGAGGGCGGCCTCGTCGATCAGGCCGCCGCGGGCGCAGTTGATGATTCGCACTCCGCGCTTGGTCCTGGCGAGATTGTCGCGGGAGAGGATGTTGCGGGTCTGGTCGGTGAGCGGCGTGTGGAGGGTGATGAAGTCGGCGCGGGCGAGCAACTGGTCGAGGTCGACCTTCTCGACGCCGAGGTCGACCGCCCGCTCGGGCGTCAGGAACGGGTCGTAGGCGATCACCTTCATCTTGAGGCCGAGCGCCCGGTCGGCGACGATCGAGCCGATATTGCCGCACCCGATCAGGCCGAGGATCTTGCTGGTCAGCTCGACCCCCATGAAGCGGTTCTTCTCCCAGCGGCCGGCCTGGGTCGAGAAGTCGGCGGCGGGAAGCTCGCGGGCGAGCGCGAACATCAAGGCGACGGCATGCTCGGCGGTGGTGATCGAATTGCCGAACGGCGTGTTCATCACGACCACTCCGCGAGCGGTCGCGGCGGGGATGTCGACATTGTCGACGCCGATGCCGGCGCGGCCGATCACCTTGAGCCTCGGCGCCGCGTCGAGCAGCTCGGCGGTGACCTTGGTGGCGGAGCGGATCGCCAGGCCGTCATAGCCGCCGATGACCGCCTTGAGCTCCTCCTTCGACAATCCGGTGAGCTCGTCGACCTCGATGCCGCTGGCGCGGAAGATCTCGGCGGCCTTCGGATCCATCTGATCCGATATCAACACTTTCGGCATGGTCGGGTCCTCAGCCTTCGAGGGCGTGGTGGAAGGCCCAGTCGAGCCACGGACCGAGCGCCTCGACGTCGGCGGCGTCGACGGTCGCGCCGCACCAGACGCGAAGGCCCGGCGGGGCGTCGCGATAGCCGGCGACGTCATAGGCCGCGTCCTCGGCCTCGAGCAGGGTCTCGATCCGCTTGGCGAGCGCCCGGCGGCCTTCCTCGTCGAGGGCCCCGACCGATCCGTCGGCGAATTTGAGGCAGACGCTCGTCGTGCTTCGAGTTGCGGGATCGGCGGCGAGATGCTCGACCCACTCAGTCTGCCCAACCCAGGCGTCGAGCGCGGCGGCATTGGCGGCTGCGCGGGCGATCAGGGCGCTGAGGCCGCCCTGAAGCTCGGCCCATTCGAGGGCGTAGATATAGTCCTCGACCGCGAGCATGGAGGGCGTGTTGATCGTCTCGCCCCTGAACAGTCCCTCGATCAGCTTGCCGCCCTTCGTCATCCGGAAGATCTTGGGCAGCGGCCAGGCCGGCACATGGCTTTCGAGCCGCTCGACCGCCCGCGGTCCGAGGATCAGCACGCCGTGGCCGCCCTCGCCGCCGAGCACCTTCTGCCAGCTGAAGGTGGCGACATCGAGCTTGTGCCACGGCAGATCGACGGCGAAGGCCGCCGAAGTGGCATCGCAGATGGTCAGCCCGGCGCGGCCGTCCTCGATCCATTCGCCGTCCGGGACTCGCACCCCGGACGTGGTCCCGTTCCAGGTGAAGACGACATCGCTGGCCGGATCCACCGCGTGGAGGTCGGGAAGGCGGCCATAATCGGCGCGAAGGACGGTCGAATCGAGCTTGAGCTGCCTGGCGACGTCGGTCACCCAGCCTTCGCCGAAGCTCTCCCAGGCGAGCATCGTCACCGGTCGCGGGCCGAGCAGGCTCCACAGCGCCATCTCCACCGCCCCGGTATCGGACGCGGGGACGATCGCGATGCGGTGGCCGGCGGGGACGCGCAGCACGTGGCGGGTGAGCTCGATGGCGTGGGCGAGCCGGGCCTTGCCGAGCTTCGAGCGGTGCGACCGCCCAAGCGATCCGATCGCCAGCTTGGAGGGCGCCCAGCCTGGCGGCTTGGCACAGGGCCCGGACGAAAAATAGGGACGGGCGGGTCGGACCGGAGGCTTTTCGCGGTGCGCGGGCAGGGCCGCGCCATCCGCTTCGAGGTTCGTCACTGTCAACTCTCCTTGCAGAGAGCACGCGCCGCGTTGGGACGGCGTGGCCCGTCGCCGCGACTATAGGGACCGGTGCCCCGTCGCAAGCCGCTCACGGCTCGACTCGTCGCGATTGACGTCTCCGCCGCTCTGAATCACGATCGCGGCGTGCGGTGGGGGTTTGCAATGGGCGCGCTGCTGGTGCTGGCGGCGTGCATTCCGGGAGGCGGGCGGCGGACTCCGCCGGCGCGCCCGGAGCCGCTCGCTCGGGCGGACTCGCGCAGCCCGGCGACGCTCCAATGCCACCTCGACCTGACCCGCGAGCGGGTCGGCTTTCGAGTGCTGGACGACCGCCGCTTCGACCGCGGCTGCTCCGCGCTGGGCTCGGTGCAGCTGCTGGAGATCGGCACCCCAGTCACCAATCTGGGCGCGATGACCTGCCCGCTCGCCCGGCAGTTCGCGCGCTGGGCCCGCGAGGCGGTGCAACCGGCCGCGAGCAGCCTTCTCGGCTCGCCGGTGCGCCGGATCGAGACCTTCGGCACCTATGCCTGCCGCGGGGTCAACGGCCGCCCCGGCGCCCGGCTCAGCGAACATGGCTATGCCAATGCCGTCGACGTCTCGGGCTTCCTGCTCGCCGACGGCCGCCGGGTCACCGTCCAGGAAGGGTGGAACGGCGACGACGACCGAATCCGCCGCTTCCTTCGCAACGTCCACCAGGCCGGCTGCAGGCGCTTCAACATCGGCCTCGGCCCCGATTCCGACGCCTATCACTACAATCACTTTCATTTTGATATGGGTCGCGGGCCTTATTGCCGCTAATCCTCGGCCTCATGCCCGACCCCGTTCCCCCCAAGCGAGTCTTCCAGCCCGCCCGCGAGGAGGCCGAAGTCGCCGCCCAGGCGACGGAGAGCGCTCAGACCGTCGATCCCGCCTACCGTCTCGCCTTCCAGGATCTCGACTTCCTGTTGCGCGAGGACCTTCGGCCGGTGCGCTTCCAGCTCGAGCTGCTCAAGCCGGAATTGCTGCTCGACCAGGCGGGGATCGCCTCGACCTTCGTCTTCTACGGCTCGGCGCGAATCCCCGAGCCGTCCAGGGCGGACGCGCTGATCGAGGCGGCGGCAACCGACGCCCAGCGCCGGATCGCCGAGCGGCTGAAGGCGAAATCCAGATATTATGACGAGGCCCGCCGGCTCGCCCGGCTGGCCAGCCGGGTCAGACCGGACAGGGAGGGGCGCAAGCAGTTCGTCGTCTGCTCGGGCGGCGGACCTTCGATCATGGAAGCGGCCAATCGCGGCGCCGTCGACGAGGGACGCGAGACGATCGGGCTCAACATCGTCCTCCCGCACGAGCAGATGCCCAACGAATATGTGACCCCGGAGCTGAGCTTCCGATTCCACTATTTCGCGCTGCGCAAGATGCATTTCCTCCTGAGGGCGCGGGCGGTCGCGGTATTTCCCGGCGGGTTCGGCACGTTCGACGAGGCGTTCGAGCTGCTCACGCTGGTCCAGACCCACAAGATCAAGCCGCTGCCGATCCTGTTCTTCGGGCGCGATTACTGGAATCGGGTGGTCAATTTCGACGCGCTCGTCGAGGAGGGCGTGATCGCTCCCAGCGACCTCGATCTCTTCACCTTCTGCGAAACCGCGCAGGAGGCGTGGGATTGCGTGTGCCACCATTATGCCGCGGCCGCGGAGGACCTCGGCTGCTGAAGCGAAGGGCGGCGAAGGCGCCTAGGGTCCATCCGGCTGAAGGTGAATCGTTTCCCGGCGAAGGGCCCCCCGAAGGCCGGGACCCAGTCCTTCCGACAGTGCCGCTGGACCCCGGCCTTCGCCGGGGAACAGATGTTTCCACTTCAATGGGACAGACTCTAGTGATCCGGCTCCTGCGCCGCCCGACCCGAAGTATCGGGCGCGCCCGGCCCCTTGACCCGGCCCTCGTTGCGCGGCGCGGCGGCGTTCATCTCGGGCTGCTCGGCCGCCCTGTCGCCCTGCGCGGGCTGGTCCGCCTGCTCGGCGGCCGCCTCGGCGGGCGATCCCGCCGCCGGCGGCGGCGGCAGCGGCAAATTGCTGCCCTGAGCATTGAGATAGGCCATCAGATTGGCGCGGTCCTCGGCGTCGCTCAGACCGGCAAAGGTCATCTTCGTCCCCGGCGCGAAGGCGCGCGGCGAGCGCAGCCATTCGTTCATCGCCTCCCAGGTCCAGGTGCCGCCCTTGCCGCGCAGCGCGTCGGAATAGTTGAAGCCGGGGACATGGGCGAGGGGAGCACCCATCGTTCCCCACAGATTGGGGCCCAGGCCGTTGGGCGCGCCTTGAGCCGCGGTGTGGCAGGCGGTGCACTTGCGAAAAACCGCCTCTCCGGCGGCGACGTCGGCGGTCTGCAACAGGGCGGCGATAGGCTGCTCCGCCTCGGCGCCGTCTTCGCCTTCCTCGACCACGCCGGCGATCGGATAGCCCATTTTCTCGGGCCGCTCGGCCTTGAAATATTCGCCGCTGACCAGGCTCGCCCCGAGAAGGACGATGCCACCCCCCAGCACCCATCCCGCAATCGTGTTGAAGCGATTGTCCATGCCGCCAAGAACCTTCCGCAGATTGCGCGGCCGCGCCGGCCGAGCCAGGAGCCAGATGAATGGCGCCCCTTTATGCGGGCGGGACCGCCGCTGCAAGCGCGGCCTCGGCGGCGCGAATCGCGCCGCGGCGGCCCCGGACTGGCCTCGCGCGCCGCCGCCCTTGATCCAAGTTATTCCCGTTATCCTCATTATCCACAGCCACAAGGCGCTTGGTTCGAATCACTTTTCCTGACAGCTTCAAGCCGTGGCCGAGACGATCGACCGGCAACGGTCGAAAGCCTTCCCAGCCACAGCCCGAGCAAAGCGGGCCTCTTGTCCCACCAGGCAATGAGGCCGGCCCGGCAAAGGCAGGGCGGCTGACGAAGCCGCCGCCAGGCGGAAGCTGCGGGCTTGCCCTTTAGCGGATGCGAAAGCGGCAGGTTTCGTAAAGCGCCCACGGTTCCGAGGATCTCCGGATCCCAGGGCCACACAGGCAGGGACATGGGCTTCGGCTCAGGACCTGTCCGGCAGTGGCGGACGCAAGTCGCGCGCTGCCACCGGCGGAGAAGGGCTTCGGCCCGGCCTCTGTCGGGCAGGACCGGGTTTCGGCCCGGGAGCTGCGAATCGGCAGGCCCAGGACCCCGGTCCAGGGACTGCCGGGCAGGCCCCAGGCTTCGGCCGAGGGCTCCTGCCGAAACGGCACCGAGGCTTCGGCTTTCGGGACCGGGACGGCGGGAAACGGAACTTCGGTTCCGGATCTGCCGAGGCGAACCGCCAGGGCTTCGGCCCTGACGGGGAGCCGCGGGGAACCTCGAAGGAGCGCCTGCGCTTCGAAAAGGCCCCGGAGGATCGGTCCGAGCCCCCGGCTCAGGCCGCTTCTCGAAACCGCCCAAGGCGGACCGCCTCGCCTCCCAGGCCTGGCGTCACCCGTTGCGGGACAGTGGGGGCTGGCGGCGACGCCAGCCCCCATTATCTTTGCGCGTCCCCCCGCCCCTCCCCCGATCATTCCGGGCCGTCCAGGAACGGCTCGACCGCGCCCGCGTTGGCTTCGGGACTTCGGCGATCGAGGGACCCATCATGGCACAAGACAACAAGCCCGACAGCGGCGGCGCCGGCGGCGCCGGGGCGAGCCGCACCGAAGCCGATTCGGAAGGCGCTGCCGGCAGCGACGATGGCGCCGATCCGGCGACCGGCGGAACTCGCTCCAGTCCCGCGGACCCGGGCGATCCCGGCGGCATGGGCGGCGCCGGGGCCTCCAGCAGGACCCAGGACGGCCGGCCGCCCGGCGGCGTCAGCCCGATCGCCAAGGACGACGAATAGCGCGCCGGCACCGCCGCTCGCATGCGCTTGATCTCCCGCGGCGGCGGCGCGATAGTCGTCGCCGGCGCGGGGAGGCGCCGCACATGTTCTCACGCAAGCAAGCAGGAGCCGGCGCGGCCCTGAGGCCGGCCAAGGCGGGGCCGCCCGGCCTTTCCTTCTTCGGCCCGGAAATGGTGATCAGCGGGGACGTCGCCACCGGGGCGCAAATCCATCTCGACGGGCGGATCGACGGCAACGTGCGCTGCGCCCAGCTCTGCCAGGGCGGCTCCGGAATCATCGCCGGCGACATCGTCGCCGACGAGGCGAGGATCGCCGGCCTGGTCGAGGGGACGGTCAATGCCCGCACCCTCATCGTCGAGCCGAGCGCTCGAGTCACCGGCGACGTTACCTACGAGACGATCAGCATCGCCGCGGGCGCGCGAATCGACGGCCGTCTCGCCCGCCGCGAGGCACTCGCTCCCGGGGCGGAGGCCGATGGCGTGCTGATCGCAACCCCGACCTCGCCGGCGCCCGCCGACCCGGCGGGCGGCGCCGAGCTGTTCCCGCGCGGCGAGCGCAAGCGCCTCCTCGCTGGCTGAGCCGAGCGATGAGCAGGCATGTCGCGCAGCTGAGCTGGCGGTCCGACGGCGAGTTCTCCACCGGCCGCTACAGCCGGCGGCACGAATGGCGCTTCGACGGCGGCGCGGTGGTCCTCGCCTCCTCCTCGCCGGACGTGGTGCCGCCGCCAATGTCCGACGCCGCCGGGGTCGACCCGGAGGAGGCCTTGGTCGCCTCGGTCGCCTCGTGCCACATGCTCTGGTTCCTGGCGCTGGCGCAGCAGGCCGGGCTCGAGGTCGAAAGCTATGCCGACCAGGCCGAGGGGACGATGGGACGGATCGCGCCGGGCCGGATGGCGGTGACCCGGATCGCCCTGCGGCCGGAAATCTCATTCGCCGGCCGACAGCCCTCCGCGGACGAGCTCGCCCGGCTCCATGGCCAGGCGCACGAGCGCTGCTTCATCGCCAACTCGCTGAAGAGCGAGGTGGTCGTCGAACCGGCTTCCTAGAGGCCCCACCAGGGCATCTTGGAATAATAGCCGGAGACTTCCTCATAGTCGTTCGGCTGCGGCCGATCCGCCTGGTCGAGGCGAAGGGTCGGCGCCTTTTCGAGCTGTTCGCGGTTGAGGTCGATGACGTAGGCGTCGAGGTCGACGTCGTAGCTGAGCACCTTCCAGGGCACCGGGTGGACATGTTCGCCCAGACCGAAGATCCCGCCGAACGACAGCACGGCATAAGCGACCTTGCCGCTCTTCTTGTCTATCATGACGGAGTGGATCGAGCCCAGCCGCTGCTCGGCGCGGTTGTAGACCGCGGTTCCTTCGACTCGGCGCGACGAGATGAGCCGGTGCCCGTGGTCGACCGCCTCTTCCTGCTCGAGGAGCGGGCGCGGTTGCTGAGACATTTCTTGTCTCCTTCCAAAGCCCCCGAGTCGCCATAGCAGAAAGTCGCGGCGAAGGCACGCCGCCCCCAAGGCCGGGTCGGATCGCAAGCCGCGGCCGCTGCCGCCCGTTTCAGCGGCGACGCCTAACTGATCCCGGGCCTGCCGCTTCGGACTCCGGCTCAGGTGGAAGGAGGCGGATTCCGGGTCAAGTCCGGCATGGCCGGCTGCGCGTCACTTGCCCCGCTTCTGCCGGTGCTGCTCCATGTCGAGCACCATGTTGGCCTCGCCTTCCTTGAGCAGGCCGAGCCGGCGGGCGACCTCCTGATAGGCCTCGGCTTCGCCGCCCAGGTCGCGGCGGAAGCGATCCTTGTCGAGCTTCTCGTTGGTGGTCATGTCCCAGAGCCGGCAGCCGTCCGGGCTGATCTCGTCGGCGAGGATGACCCGGCTATAGTCATTCTCCCAGAGCCGGCCGAATTCGAGCTTGAAGTCGACCAGGCGGATGCCGATCCCGGCGAACAGCCCGCACAGGAAGTCGTTGATCCGGATCGCCATGTCGGCGATGTCGTTCATCTCCTCCTGGCTCGCCCAGCCGAAGCAGGCGATATGCTCGTCGGCGATCATCGGATCGCCCAGCGCATCGTCCTTGTAATAATATTCGATGATCGTGCGCGGGAGCTGGGTGCCCTCCTCGATGCCGAGCCGCTGCGAGAGGGTGCCGGCGGCGACGTTCCTCACCACCACCTCGATCGGCACGATCTCGACCTGCCGGATGAGCTGCTCGCGCATGTTGAGGCGGCGGACGAAATGGGTCGGGATGCCGATTCCGCCGAGAAGCGTGAAGATATGCTCCGAGATGCGGTTGTTGAGAACGCCCTTGCCGCTGATCGTGCCGCGCTTCTGGGCGTTGAAGGCGGTGGCGTCGTCCTTGAAATACTGGATCAGAGTCCCCGGCTCGGGACCCTCGTAGAGGATCTTGGCCTTGCCCTCGTAGATCAGTCGGCGACGGGACATGGGTGGCTGAGGCTCCGGCTGGGAATGGGCGGCGGCCCGGAAAGGCCGGGTCTATATAGGAGCGGCGGCGGCAGGGCAAACGCCGGTCAGGTGACCTTCCCGCGCGCCGCGAAGCGCGGATCGCGCCAGCTTTCGTCGCCGAGGATTCGGGCCAGGCGGTCGACCCCGAGCCACAGATCCTCGAAGCCGAGATAGAGCGGCGTGAGGCCGAAGCGGACCACGTCCGGCGCCCGGAAGTCGCCGATGACCCCGTCGGCGATCAGCGCCTGGCACAGCTCGAAGGCGTTCGGATGGCGGTAGGAGATGTGGCTGCCGCGCTGGTCGGGGCGGAGCGGCGAGATGCAGGGGAGACCGGGGCAGCGCTCCTCGACCAGGCCGTGAAAGGCGTCGAACAGGGCGACCGACTTGGTCCACAGCCGCTCCATCGAAACGCCCTCGAAGGCGTCGACCCCGCTCTCCAGGGCGATCAGGCTGAGCATGGGCGGGGTCCCGGCGAGGAATCGGTCGATGCCTCGCGCCGGGACGTAATCGTCGGTGAAGTCGAAGGGTTTCGAGTGGCCCATCCAGCCGCGCAAGGGGCTGACCAGCCGCTCCTGCAGATGCTCGGCGACGTAGAGGAAAGCGGGCGCGCCGGGGCCGCCGTTCAGATATTTGTAGCCGCAGCCGACGGCGAGCTCGGCGCCCGCCTCGTTGAGCTGCAGCGGAACCGCGCCGACGCTGTGGCTGAGGTCCCAGACGGTCAGGGCGCCCGCCTCCGCCGCCCGGCGAGTCACCGCCGCCATGTCGAACCGCTCGGCGGTCTTGTAGTGGACGTGGGTGAGCAGAAGCAGGTTGGTGTCGCCGCCGATCCGCGCCTCGACCTCGCTTCGCGGCGCGAGCTCGAGGCTCAGGCCCATCAGCTCGGCGACGCCGCTGGCGATGTGCAGGTCGGTGTGGAAATTGCCGGCTTCCGAGAGCAAGGTGGGCCGGTCCGAGACCCGAGCCGCCGCGACCAGCAGCTTGAACAGGTTGACCGAGGTCGAATCGGCGACGATCACCTCGTGCGCCTTGGCGCCGATCAGCCGGGCGATCTTGGCCCCGATGCGCTGCGGAGCGCCGATCCAGTCGTGCGCGTTCCAGCTTCGGACCAGCGATTCGCCCCATTCGTCCGTCACCAGGGCGTGCTGGCGCTCGGCGGTCGCCTTGGGCAGAACGCCCAGCGAATTGCCGTCGAGATAGACGACCCCCTCGGGCAGGTGGAAGCGCTCGCGCAGTTCGCGCAGCGGGTCGGCGGCGTCGGCGGCGACGGCGTCGGCGCGGGCGAAGCCCATCAGCGCAGCGCCCTTGCGATCTCCTCGACCGCGACGCTCCAGGCGGCGCTGTCGGGGGCGATGAGCTCGACATGGCCGGTCCGGTCGACCATCCTCACCCGGACGTCGTCGCCGGCCGAGCGCAGAGCGGCGGCATAGGCTTCGGCATAGGCGGTCGGGATGATCCGATCCTGGCGGCCGTTGACCAGCGCCTGCGCCACGCCGAGCGGCGCCAGGCGCGGCACCGACGTATCCTCGAAGCGGCCGCCGGTCAGTCGGCCGATCACTTCGGTGCCGCAGCCGCTGCCGGGCGGCCGCGCCGCCTCCTCGAGGTCGGGCAGGCCGCCGAGGCTGACGACGGCGCCGATCGGGAGCGGGTCGGCGATGCGGAGCGCCGAACCCTCCGGGAGGCGGGGGCGCGCCGCCAGCCACAAAGCGAGATGGCCGCCCGCCGAATGGCCGACGGCGACGAGCCGGGAGAGGTCGAGGCCGAAGCGTCCGGCATGGTCGCGCAACGCGTCGGCGGCGGCGGCGGCGTCGCGGAACGTGCCCGGATAGCCGCCGCCGGGGCGGTCGACGCCGCGATAGTCGATGTTCCAGACGCCGAAGCCGCGGCCGCGCAGGTCGGCGGCGATCCAGTTCATGATCCGGCGGTCGGCGATATCCGATTGCCAGCAGCCTCCATGGACCATCAGCACCGTCGGGTGGGGACCGGTCCCCGGCGGCAGCCACAGGTCGACGACCTGGAGCGCATCGTCGCCATAGCGGACCGTCTCGTCGGGCTGCGGGCGCTCGCGCTCGAGCAGGTCGGGCCAGACCATCAGCCCGTCGGGGCCGCTTCCCGTCGCTCCGCCGCTCGTCGCCACGGCCCAGGCGGCTAGTGCCGAGGCCCCGGCCAAGGCAAGCCTAAAGACGCGGCCGAGGGCGGCGCGATGGCGCCGTCGGCCGCTTTTCGGCTCAGCGCCCGCCGTCAAGCCGCTCCGACGAGGAACAGCTCGCCGTCGAAATCGACGATGTAGAGGTTTCCCGCCGAATCCTCGCCGAACGAGACGATCTCGTTCAGAGCGCCGAAATCGGGGGTGAAATCCTCGTTGCGCCGCTCATAGGCGGCGGCGGCAAGCACTTGTCCCGGCTCGAGCCGGCTCGCGGGGACGGTCCAGATGTTGCCGCTGATGAAGTCGGCGAACACATAATTCTGGGCGAGCGAGGCGACCGGCCCACGATAGACGTAGCCGCCGATCACGGTCCGCCCTTCGCGAGGTCCGGTGCCGTGCGGATATTCGGTGACCGGGCCGACCAGGCCGGCGGGCGCGGTGCCGGCGAAGGCCCGGGTCCCCTCGCGGAACGGCCAGCCGAAATTGGCGCCGCCGTCCTGCGGCCGAAGCAGGTCGATCTCCTCGATCATGTTCTGGCCGACGTCGCCGATGATGAGGTTGGCGTTGTGGAAGGACGCCCGGAACGGGTTGCGCAGGCCGAGCGCGAAGACTTCGCGGGCGCCGCCGCCGGCGAGGAACGGATTGCCGGGGGCCGGGAAATAGAAGACCGGCGAGGCTCCGGCGAACGGGTCGGGATTGATGACGATGCGAAGGATCTTGCCGAGCAGGGAGTGGGGGTTCTGGGCGTTGTTCAGGGGATCGCCGGCACCGCCGCCGTCGCCGGTGGCGATGTAGAGATTGCCGTCGGGGCCGAAGGCCATCCAGCCGCCATTATGGTTGTTGAACCGGCTGTGCTCGATCGTGAACAGGACTTGGCACCGTCCCGCGGCGCCGAGGCCGTTCGAGGCGCGCCGGCAGAGCCTGATCTCGATGTCGCCGCCGGCATTGGTGACGAAGAGGACGAACCGCCCGCTCGCCTGGTAATCGGGCGCCGCGGCGAGGCCGAGAAGGCCGCGCTCGCCATCGGTCGAGATGTTGTCGAAGATGCCCGCGCCGGCGGGATTCAGGCGCTCCGCCGCGGACAGGAACAGCACTCGCGACCCACTCGCCAGGTCGAGAAGGAAGATGTTGCCGCCCTTTTCGAGCACGAAGACCCGATTCTCGCCGGGGACCGGAGCGACGAAGACCGGTTGGTTGAAACCGGTGGCGATCCGGCGCACCTGGATGCCCTCGCGGTCGTTGGCCACGGCGATCTGGACGGTCTGGCGGGCGGCCAGTCGCCCGTCGCTGGCACTCACCTCGACGAGGTAGACATTGTCGCTGTCGGAGTCGGCGGGCGCCTCGAAATTGGGCGCGGCGAGGAAGCGCAGCTGACCTCCGGGCTGGATCGAGAAGCGCGCGGCATCGACGCCGCCGGAGATGGCGAAGGTGACCGCATCGCCGTTGGGATCGGCGGCGCCCGCAATATAGGCGTCGACGACGTTTTCGCGCACGGTGGCCGCGGTCGCGGAGGTGAAGGAGGGCGCCTGGTTGGCCGGCTGCGGGGCCGGGGGATTGCCGCCGCCGCCGCCGCCGCACGAAGCCAGCAGCAAGAAAACGGTCAAAGCGGCCCTGAATCGCATCACGCCCCTGCACGATCACGTCTCGCGTCGATCATGGGCTGTTTTCTGCCGCGAATCCAGCGGCAAGGGCCAGGTCAGGCGGGGCGGGAGAAAGCGGATCGAAGCCAGACGGGCGCATCGGCGGGGGGGAACCGATGCGCCCGGCCGGCCCGGGCGTCAGCAGCCGCGCCGCTGCGCGTTCCAAGGAGCGCTGAACTGGGCCTGGTTGAGCTTGCAGAAGGCGACGAAGGCCGCCTCGAACATGGTGCGGATTGCCTGGGCCATGACATTCTCCTCATTTAGATGGCGGTGGTCTGGAAGCTGAGCGAAGTGATCGCGAACGCCGCGACCAGGGCGAGCAGCTGGTGAGTGCTGCCGTCCCATCCGGCGAAGCGGGCGAAGGCGGAGCGAAGGCCGGCCAGCGCGCGATCCACGCCGTCGGCGAACGCTTCGTGATGGTCGACCCACAAGCGGGCATCGAGTTCGTCACGCATGGTCTTGTCCTTTCCTCGAACATCGTTTCGACAAGCGAGCAGATGGCGGATCCGAGGCCGCCGCGCCAACGAAAGTCTCGACAGATCATATAAGCCAAGCTTATGGTACGGCGATGCGCCGCCTGCCCCCTCTCAGCGCCGTGCGGGTGTTCGAATCCGCCGCGCGGCACCAGAATTTCACCGTGGCGGCGACCGAGCTCGGCATGACCCAGGCGGCGGTAAGCTATCAAATTCGCTTGTTGGAAGAACGACTTGGCCTGCCCCTGTTCGCACGCACCAAGGGGCGGGTCTCGCTGACCGAGGCGGGCCGGCGGATCGCGCCTTTGCTGACTTCGGCCTTCGAGACGCTGGAAGAGGCCTTTTCGGGGCTCGTCGCCGACGACCAGGGCCTGCTTTCGATCAGCACCGCCCAAACCTTCGCGACGACGTGGCTGGCGCCGCGGCTCGGCGCTTTCCAAGTTCGCCACCCCGATCTGGCCGTGCGCCTCAGCACCGACAACCGCCTGGTCGATTTCTCGACCGGCGAGTTCCACGCCGCGATCCGAATCGGCCGCGGCGGCTGGAGCGGGCTCAAATGCCACTTCCTTTTGCGCTCGCACGTCACTCCGATCTGCACCGCCGAATTCCACGCCCGGCACCGCCTGGAACGGCCGGAGCAGCTGCTGGAAGTGCCTCGGCTGAGCCCTGAAGACGGCTGGTGGCGGGACTGGATGACCGAGGCCGGATTCGACCCGCCCGACGTTCCGCCGCGGCCGGGCCTCGGCCTCGATAACCAGGTGATGGAGGCCAACGCCGCCTTCGCCGGCGCCGGAGTGGCGATGATGACTCCGATGTTCTGGCGCTCCGAGCTGGCGGCGGGGCGGCTGGTCCAGCCCTTCCCCCACCTCCACTTTCCGGGCTCCAGCCACTGGCTGGTCTATCCGGAGGGACGGCGCTCCCAGCCGAAGATCGCCGCCTTCCGCGACTGGCTGCTCGCCGAGGTGCGGGCCGCCTCGGCGACGGAGCCCGCGGCCGTCCTCGCCGAACCCGACGTCAGCTGACGTCGGGCGCCGGCCCGGCCTCGGCCGCGGGCCCAGGCGCGACGGTCTCGTCGCGGCTCCCTGCCGGCCGGCCGAAGCGGCGGCGGAGCAGGCGGAAGATCCACCACATCAGCAACGCGAGCAGCGCCCAGGGCAGAAGAGTGACGACGATGATGAACAGGACCGCCACCCCTTCCACGAAATTGTCGCCGGCGCGATCGAGCGTCTTGCGGAAGGAAGGCCCGGAGTCGAATCCGGGGACGAGGTCGCCCGAACCATATTCGAAGACCATCGGCGTGGTCGCCAGCGATTCCTGCTGGTCCTGCTGGTTGGCGCGGGTGGCTCGGATCGACTGACGAAGCTGCTGCGCCTCATATTCGAGGCGAGTCCTCTCGTCGCGGGCGACTCCGCCCCGGGCGAGACGGGCCTCGAGCCGATTCAGCTCCTCGGTCATCTCGGCCAGGTTGCGGCCGGCGGCGCGGATCGAGGTGCCGACATCGGTGCCGGTGATCTCGGCGTCGACCAGCATGCCTTCGGACTGGGTGACCACCTGGGCTCCGGCCTGGCCGAAGCGACGGGCGATGGTCGGCTCGAGCTTGAACGCGAGCATGGCCTGAATGTCGCGCTCGTTGACGACCCGGTAGCGCATGCCGGTGATCCGGCAGCGGCTGAGGCCGAGCTGCTCGCAGGCGCGCGCATGCTGCTCCTGGACCGTGGACACGCGCTGCGCGGGCAGCCGGAAGGCGTAACGGTAATTGAAGGCCACACCCGGGGCGGCCGTCGGAGAGATATTGGGGCCGGCGTTGGCGTCGGCCGTCCGCTCCATCGCGGGAGCCGCGGCCGGGGCCGGCGGCGGGGTCCTATCCTGGACGTCGAAGGTCCGCAGGTCTTCGCTGGCCTGGCGCTGCTGCGGCTCGCCGCCGCAACTCGCCGCGATCAGCATGAGAGGGAGGGACAAGAGCAATCGGCGCATGATCGGCCTCCTAGCGGCGCTAGTCTACCACATAGGTAGACAAGAACAAGCCCGCAGCGATGTGTGGTATGATATCATGTTACAAGACCTGCGCAACCTCAGCGCCGGGCTGCCCGGTTCCCGCTCGCATCGCCGAATCCGCCCTGCTAACGCTTCTCCATGAGTGACGAATTCGACCAGCTCGTCGAGGTGCCGTTCCGCGACGCTCTGTCCCAGCGCTACCTGGTCTATGCGCTTTCGACGATCACCGCCCGCTCGCTTCCCGACCTGCGCGACGGGCTCAAGCCGGTGCACCGCAGGCTGTTGTGGGCGATGCGGCTGCTTCGGCTCGACCCGGCGGCCGGCTACAAGAAATGCGCTCGCGTCGTCGGCGACGTGATCGGCAAATACCACCCGCATGGCGACCAGTCGGTCTACGACGCGATGGTCCGGCTCGCCCAGGATTTCTCGCTGCGCTACCCGCTGGTCGACGGCCAGGGCAATTTCGGGAACGTCGACGGCGATAACGCGGCGGCGATGCGCTATACCGAGGCCAGGCTGACGGCGGCCGCGGGCGAGCTGATGGCGGGGCTCGACCAAGGCACGGTCGACTTCCGGCCGACCTATAATGGCGAGGAGGAGGAGCCGGAGGTCTTTCCCGGCCTGTTCCCCAACCTGCTCGCCAACGGCGCGAGCGGCATCGCCGTCGGGATGGCGACGTCGATCCCGCCGCACAACGTCGCCGAGATCCTCGACGCCGCCATGCACCTGATCGACCGCCCGAAGGCGGACGCACGCGAGCTGATGGGCTTCGTCGCAGGCCCCGACTTTCCCACCGGCGGAATCCTCGTCGATTCCGCCGACAGCATCGCCGCCGCCTATGCCGCCGGGCGCGGCGCCTTCCGGGTGCGCGCGCGCTGGGAGGTAGAGAAGGGGCCGCAAGGCACATGGACCGCGGTCGTCACCGAAATCCCCTACCAGGTGCCCAAGGGCAAGCTGATCGAGCAGATCGCCGGCCTGGTCACCGACAAGCGGCTGCCCATCCTCGCCGACGTGCTCGACGAGTCCGCCGAGGAAATCCGCATCGTCCTCGAGCCCAGAAGCCGAACCGTCGATCCGCAGATGCTGATGGACAGCCTGTTCCGGCTGACCGACCTCGAAGTTCGAATTCCGTTGAACCTCAATGTCCTCGACTCGGCGCGCACGCCGCAGGTGATGGGCCTGAAGCAGGTGATCGGCGCCTGGCTTGATTTTCAGGTCGAAGTGCTGATCCGCCGCGCCACCCACCGGGTCGCGAAGATCGACGATCGTCTCGAGCTGCTCGAAGGCTATCTCGTCGCCTTCCTCAACCTGGACCGAGTGATCGAGATCATCCGCAGCGAAGACGAGCCCAGGCCGGTGATGGTCGCAGAATTCGCCCTCTCGGAGCGCCAGGCGGAGGCGATCCTCAACATGCGCCTCAGATCGCTGCGCAGGCTCGAGGAGATGCAGCTGAGGGGCGAGCGCGACGACCTCGTCGCCGAGCGGGAGCAGCTGCAGAAGCTGATCGACGATCCGAAGCTTCAGAAGAAGAAGCTCAAGAAGGATCTGGCGGCGCTCAGGACGCGCTACGGCCCAGACACGGCGCTCGGCCGCCGCCGCACCCTGATCGAGGAAGCCGGGCCGGCGCGGGAGATCCCGCTCGAGGCGATGATCGAGCGCGAGCCGATCACCGTCATCATGTCGAAGCGCGGCTGGATTCGAGCCATGCGCGGCCACGTCGAGCTGGCCAGCCCGGAGGCGCTGAAGTTCAAGGAAGGCGACGAATCAGACTTCTTCTTCCATGCCCATACGACCGACAAGCTGCTGCTCGCGTCGACGACGGGGCGCTTCTACACGCTGGCCGCCGACCGGCTCCCGGGCGGGCGCGGTTTCGGCGAACCGGTCAAGTCGATGGTCGACATCGAGGGCGAAGGCAATGTCGCGGCGCTGTTCCGCGCGGGCGACGCCGACAAGCTCCTGCTCGCCTCGTCGGACGGCCGCGGCTTCGTCACCTCCGCGGCCGCCGCCATCGCGGAGACTCGCAAGGGCAAGCAAGTGGTGAACCTGCGTCCCGGAGCGCGCCTCAAGGTGGTGAGGCCGCTGCGAACCGGCGACGACTATGTCGCGGTCATCGGCGAGAACCGCAAGTTGGTCGTCTATCCGCTCGCCGAGCTCCCCGAACTGGGACGCGGCCAGGGGGTGCAGCTGCAGCGCTACCGCGAGGGCGGGCTCGCCGACGCGACGACGTTCCGCTTCGCCGAGGGCCTGTCCTGGTCGATGGGCGGGGAGAGCGGCCGGACCCGCACCGAGACCGACATCGGCGCCTGGCGGACGGCGCGCGGAGCCGCCGGCCGGATGCCCCCGATGGGCTTTCCCCGCGACAATCGGTTCAGCTAAGCCCAGCCTGACCTGAACGAACGCTGCTCGCTCAATACACGGGCGGTTCAGCGCCGATCCCCCACCCGGGACCGGTCGAGAGCAGAACAGAAAAGAGTCCGCCGAGTGTATTTCAGATCCGCCTTGTTCGCGTTGCTTGCCGGGACGAGCCTCACTCCGCTCCACGGCCAGGAGGCCCCTCCGCCCGCCGACGAGACTCAGGCCGCCGCCCCATCCGAGGAGGAGGCGCTCGACGAGGAGCTCGACCAGGAAGAGGGCGAGGAGATCGTCGTCACCGGCCAGGCGCCGCGCGGCTCGGTCATCGGCGACATCCCGCCCGAGGTGCAGCTCAACCGGCGCGAGATCCGCGCCTACGGCGCCGGCAACCTCGCCGAGCTGCTCGACGCGCTGGCCCCGCAGACCCGGAGCGGCCGCGCGCGGGACGGCGGCGGCCCCGTCGTCCTCCTGAACGGCCGCCGCATTTCGGGCTTCCGCGAAATCCGCGACATCCCTCCGGAGGCGATCGAGCGGGTCGATATCCTGCCCGAGGAGGTGGCGCTGCGCTATGGCTACCGGGCCGACCAGCGGGTGGTGAACTTCGTCCTGCGCCGCCGCTTCCGGGCGATCACCGCGGAGGCCGATTACGGCCTCGCCACGGCGGGCGGGCGCGGCAGCTACGGAGTCGACGTCAACCTTCTGCGCATCGACCGCGACGGGCGCTGGAGCATGGACGTCGAATATCAGCATTCGGCGCCCTTGCTGGAGAGCGAGCGCGACCTGATCCAGTCCGTCCCGGCCCGCCCGTTCGACCTCGTCGGCAATATCGGCGCCTCGCCCTTCGGCCCCGGCGCGGAGATCGACCCCGCGCTGAGCGCGCTGGTCGGCGTGCCGGTGACGGTGGCGGGGGTCCCGGCCTCCGCCGCCGGCGGGCCGCCCTCGCTGGCCGATTTCGCGGCGCTCGCCAACGAGGCCAATTTCACCGACCTCGGCCGATTCCGGACGCTTCTGCCGGAGACCGACCGGCTGGCGCTGAACGGCAGCCTGAACCGCACGCTCTTCGGCGACGTCTCGGCGACGTTCAACGCGAGCCTGGAGCTGAGCGACAGCGAAAGCCGCCTCGGCCTGCCCAGCGCGACGCTGGTCCTGCCCGCCTCGAACCCGTTCTCGCCGTTCGGCTCCGACGTCACCTTGTTCCGCCTTGCCGACTCGGCCGGCCCGTTGACTCGGCGCTCGACCGGCCGCACCGGCCATCTAGGCCTCTCCATGAACGGCGACATCGCGCCGTGGCGGTGGTCCTTTACCGCGAACTACGACCAAATCCGCAACATCAGCCATATCGACACCGGAATCGACCCGGCGGCGCTGCAGGCGCGGATCGACGCCGGCGACCCCGCCGCCAACCCCTTCGCGCCGCTCGGCCCCGATTTCGTCGCCGCCAGGCCGGCCGACCGCTCGCGCTCGACCAGCCGGACCGCCGACGCCCAGGCGGTCCTCAACGGCCCGGTCCTGCGCCTGCCCGCCGGGCAGCTGGCGGCGAGCCTCAGGGCCGGAGTCGACACGAGCGATCTCGACAGCCGAACCGCCCGCTCGGGCGTCGTCCAGACCCGCAAGCTCGGGCGCGACCGGGCCGCGGCCCAGGCCAGCCTCGACTTGCCCATCGCCAGCCGCCGAACCGGCTTCCTCTCGGCGATCGGCAACCTCTCCGCCAACCTCAACGCCGAGGTCGAGCAGCTGTCCGACTTCGGCACCCTGACCACGCTCGGCTACGGCGCTCGCTGGGCGCCGATCCCGCAGCTCGACCTCGCCGTCTCGGTCACCGACGAGGACGGCGCCCCGACCATGCAGCAGCTCGGCGACCCGGGCGTGCCGACTCCCAACGTCCGGGTGTTCGACTTCACCCGCGGCGAGACCGTCGACATCACCCGGCTCGACGGCGGCAATCCCGACCTCGTCGCCGACAACCGCCGCGTGCTCAGCCTGAGGCTGACCGCCCGCCCGCTCGACGAGACCGACCTCTCTTTCGTCGCCAATTTCACCCGCACCCGGATCCGCAACCCGATCGCCTCCTTCCCGACGGCGACCGCGGAGATCGAGGCGGCCTTTCCCGAGCGCTTCGTCCGCGATTCCGCCGGCCGGCTGCTCCAGATCGACGCCCGGCCGGTCAATTTCGCGCGCGCCGACCGCGAGGAGCTGCGCTGGGGAGTCAATTTCTCCCAGCCGATCGGCCCGCAGGGCCCGACGCCCGAGCAGCGCGCCGCCTGGCGCGAGCGCAGGAGCCAGCGCCAGCAAGGAGAGCAGCCGGCAACCGGCGGCGAGGCCGGCGAGGGACGGCGCGGCGACGCCGGCGAGCAAAGGCGCGGC
>Ga0196962_10000249_pt1 | contig 26084 bp, 22 predicted proteins | sample S3v_20metaG_FD_183186 | JGI IMG/M metagenome (GOLD analysis project Ga0196962, IMG submission 183186) | Soil microbial communities from Anza Borrego desert, Southern California, United States - S3+v_20 | ecosystem: Environmental > Terrestrial > Soil > Desert | place: USA: California | collected...
GCGCCCGGCAGTTCGCCGAAGCCGATGCTGCGGCTGATGCCGAGGTTGACGGAGAAGAAGCCCGGGCCCTCGCCGTAGTTGCGCGGGATGATGATCTGGCCCGGCTTCGGGTTGATGTCGAAGTCGCCCCAGGGCGTCTGGCGCAAATCCGCCGCGGTCGTCTGACCGTCGGCGAAGGCCGGCCGCTCAAGGAAGAGGCGGTCGCCGTTGGCGTCCTGGCCCGTCGTGATGTTGAAGAACTGGCCCGTCCTCGCGATGATGAACGGGTTGAGCGAGATGTTCAGCTTCGGGATGCCGAGCGTGCCGCCGAAGAAGAAGTTGTGGCGCGGGAAGAAGGCCACGCGCCCGTAGTCCGCGTTCAGGTCGTAGCTGTTCGACGGGAAGCACCCGCCCTGGTTCCCGAAGACGCAGTCGGTGTTGCTCTGCGCCTTGCCCGTCACGTAGTTGGCGAAGACGGAGAAGGCGCGGTTGATCTGGTTCCTCACGCCGACTATGAAACGAAGGTCGTTGAAGACCCCGCTCGACTCCCACTGGAAGACGTTACCGAGCGTCGGGTCCGGCCTCTCCAGCGTCCCCGGCAGCGGCGCGTTCACGTCGCGGAACACCAGAGCGTTACGCGTGCGGTAAGTGAAGACCACGCCGAAGACCGTGAAGTTGTAGGGCAGTTGCCGCTCGACGTTGAAGGCCGCCAGCATCGAGTAGGGCGCTTGCAGGTTCGGGTCAATGCGGTTGACGACCTGCGGCTGGCCGAGGTTGACGAGCGTGTCAATGGTCGGCGCGTTCGTGATGGTGCCGTCCGGGTTGTAGGAGACGCCCGCGAGCAGCGACTCCAGGATGGGCTGGCCGTTCGCGCCCAAATCCTGGTTCGAGATGTTGAAGCGCTGCTGGTCCACGCCGTTGAAGCGGTTGATGCCGAGTATGCCCGACTCGTTGAAGCGGTTGTAGAAGAGGCCGCCGCCCGCGCGGATGACGAACCTCGGCTGGCCCGCGCCGAACTGGCCGAGCGTGCCGGTGGAGGTCCCGCCCGGGGCCCACGCGACGAAGAGGCGCGGCGCGAAGTTGAATTTGCTGTCGATGTTCGTCTGCGTCTCGTAGCGCACGCCGAGCGTGAGCGTCAGGTTCGGGCGGAGGCGCCACTCGTCCTGGAAGAAAGCGCCGAGGTCGAACTGGCTGACGGTGGCCTCGGGCTCGCCGCCCGCGAGGGTGAACTGCGCCGGGATCGCGCCGGGTAAGCCCTGAAGCACGGCCCTGTACTGGTCGAGCGAGGAGAAGACGAAGGTGCCGCCGAAGTTGTTGCGCGACACGTCCGTCAATCTCACGCCGCGCAGGCGCGCGCCGAAGCGGAACGTGTGGTTCGGCAGCCACGTCGCCGTCGAGTAGTTCTGCAACTCCCAGCGCGAGGCGCGGCTGAAGGAGAGCCCGACCTGCGCGCCGCCGCCCGAGAAGGCGTCGTTGACGATGACCGCGGGCAGCGTGTTCGTGTCGTTCTGCTCGTTGCTGTCGCGTATGAACTGGAAGCGCGTCTCGTTAATCAACTTCGGGTTGATGACGGCCGTCTCCGTGATCTGGAAAGTGTGCTGCGTGTTCTTCGTGTTGAAGGCACGCGACGCGAGATTGAAGGTATTACCGGCGCCGGAGTTTTCGAGCGTCGTCCGCGAGAAGCTGTAGCGCAAGGTCAGCGTGTGGTTCTCGTTAATCGCGTAGTCGAAGCGCGGGCTGAAGGTCAGGAACCGCCGCGGCTGGAGGATGATGTCGTTGACGCGGACGGTGTTGAGCGAGTTGTCGAGGACGAGCGCGTTGATGATGTCGTTGTCGTCCTCCTCGCGGCGCTGAAAGTCGATGAAGAATGAAGACTTCTTCTCGACGATGGGGCCGCCGAGCGTCAGGTTGACGAGGCGCTGCTGGAAGTCGGCGCGGCGCTCCGCGAACGGGTTGCGCGCGTTCATGCTCTCGTCCTGGAAGCCGAACGAGGCGCTGCCCGAAATCTTGCCGAAGCCGGGGCGCGTCAGGATGTCTATGCGGCCGAAGCCGGGCTGGTCGTTCTCCGCGTTCAGCGGGTTCTGGCTGACGCGGACCTCGCGGATGGCCTCCTTCGGCGGGATGCGGCCGCCCGTGAAGCCGTCGATGTAAATCTGCCCGCCGTTCGGGCCGACCGAGGGGCCCGCGAGCGCGTTGAGCGCGGCGGCCATGTCGTCCGGGTCTTCCGGCAGGGCGTCGAGGTCTTTGCCGCGCAGCACGAGAGCGTCGGCGTTGTTCTCCGACTCCGTGCTGAGGCCGCGCGCGTCGGCCGCGACCGTCACTTTCTGCTCCTCAATCGTGACGCTGAGCTTAACGTCCAGCGGCTCGCTGCGCCCCGCCGCGACCTGCACGTCCGCCGCCTCATAAGGCGCGAAGCCCGTGGACGCGACGCGCACGGTGTAGGCTCCGGGCGCGAGCCCGCCGACGACGAATGCGCCTCCGTCGTCGGTGACGGCGGACTTCTCAGCGCCGGCCGAGTTGACGACCGTGACGGTCGCGCCGACGAGCGCGCCGCCGAATTCGTCCGTCACCTGACCGCGCAGGCTGCCCGCCTGCTGCGCGAAGCTCGCGACGGCCGCGAGCGCAAGCACGAGCGCGAGGCCGAGCCCGCGCGCCACTATTCTCTTAACTGGATTCATGATAATTGCCTTCTTTTATGCGGCCGGGAGTTTTTGGCCCACGGCCTGTGGATGCCACTGTTTCGGAACTTTCGCGGGCGCGTGTCACGGCCCGCCGATGCCTATGTTGATGGTGCCGAGGTTCGGCGGCCGATTCGCCGGGCCGCCCTGGCTCGCCTGGAGCATTTGGAAGACAGGCTCCACGCCCGCGACGAGTATGATGGCCGTCACGCGCGAGGGGTCCGCGCCCGCCGTGCTGGAGATGAGAATCATCTCGCCCGGCTTCAGGTCCGCGAGCGTCGCCACGGGCAGGTTTTCGATGACGCGCTGAATGTCGAAGCCGCCGCCCGGCCCGCCTGGACCACCCGGCGCGGGGCCGCCCGCCGCTGCGGGACGCGGGCCGCCAGCGGCTGCTCCCTGCGGCGGGGGACCGCCCGCTCCGGGTCCGCCTCCGGGTCCGCCCGGCCCCTTCATGAAGTCCGCCGGGATGCGCTTGATGGTGGAGTCCTTGCTGACGACGACCGTCAGGGGCTGCTTGCTCTGCATGTCGCTGATCTTGATTTCGCCGGTCGCGGCGTCGACCGAAGTGACCGAGCCGCCGATGGTGCGGAAAGCGCCGGTCACAATCTCGTCGGCCGTGAAGCGCGCGCCGTCCGCGCTCTTGTCGCCTTTGGCGCGTAGCTGGTCGCCGACTTTCAAATCGTCGAAGGAGCTTTTCTTGGCGTCGCTGAACTTGACGGAGTCGGGCGCGTAGCGGCGCATCTTCACCTTGTCGGTGACGGGGATGACGATGGGTTTAGGCCCCTCGGCCGTGCGCGTCTTGACCGTGATCTCTTTCGTCTGCGGGTTCAGGGACTCGACGATGCCGGACAAGCCGCGCTGCCGCCACTCGCCGCGCTCCTTCTCCTGCTTCTTCGCGATGTCACTCTGCGCGACGACCGTCACCCTCTGCGCCGGCACGGACTTGCGGTCGGCCGCGACGTAGCCGCGCACGTAGACGCCGTCGCCGGCCATTATGTCCGTGAACGCGATCTGGACGGCCTTCGCGCGGTCGGTCTCGCCCGGCGGCATGCGCTCGTAAGTGGTCTTATCGTTGACGCCGACGATGACGACCGAGCCCGCGTCCGTCTTGACGGTCATCCGGCCCGCGGGGCCGTTGACCTCAGTGACTTTGCCGAAAACGCGCGTGTCCGTAATCGCAGGGTCGTTCGTCTGCGCGTGGGCGGGCGCGCTCAGGGCGAAGAGCGCGAACGCGAAAACGATGAAAGCCTTCTTCATTAAAATCCCCTCGCTTAAAAAATGGGAAAAAGTACGGTGGTTCGTGTGGCCTACTTAAATCTCGCCGCCAATATATAAACGCGCGACCAGATGTTTTATTACGCAGTGATTCCGACCAATGTTCAGAAATTATCCGACCTTTCGGAAGGCAGACTGCGGCCCCGAAAGGGTCTGACCGTCGTTAAGAGAGATTCACGGCTGCGCGGGGAAAAGTTCCAAAAAATAAGCGGGTTTCGCAGGCCATCCGCCCCGGAGCAGTCAGAGCGCGACCGCCGGCGGGGCGTCCTCACGCGGACAACCTTAGACGCGCCCGGACGCCGTTTCGTATCCCGCGTTATTTATTTTTTTTCGAGAAAAAGTGAGGGGTTTTGAGGGAACCTGCACGCTTTACGGACGCTTCCAGCCGACCCTGTACCTGGCCGTCAGCGCCAGCCCGACGCTCGCCACCAGGAGCCCTGCGCCGACGAGCGGCCAGACGTAAGGCAGGGATAAAAGTGTCGCCCAGAAGATCGTCCCCAGAAGGAGCGCGACCGACTCGGAGCGGTACTTCTCGGGGAAGAACTTGCGCTGGAGCCACTGGCCCGTCGCCGCCTGTATGGCGACGCGCCCGAAGAGATAGGCCAGAAAGATGAGCAGGAGGGCCGCCAGCCCGACGAGCGCGCCGATGACCGTCGGCAGCACGCTCAGCCACGCGACCACGCCGAAGGTCATCAGGATGGAGCCGACAAACCCTATGACGGCGACCCTCAGGTTCGTCAACTGCAAGCGCGTCACGGCGCGGCTGACCGCTCCCGGCGAGACGGCTGTCAGGACGAGCGACGCGATGAACCAGAAGAGCACGCCCAGCACGCGGCTGCCCAGGTAGGCCACGGACCACTGCGGCGTGAGCAGGGAGGCGGGGTTGCGCATGATGTTGCGCAACTCCTGCTCGAAGCCCGCGAACATCACGGTCGTGCGCGCCGGGTCGCGCCCGGCCGACGCGTCGCGGCCGTGGCGGTAAGCGCCGCCGATGACGATCACGTCGCCGCCTATGCGCGCGCCGTCGCGCTGCACGACGGAGCCGCCGACGGTCGCCACGTCGCCCTCGACCACGCCTTCCACGACCACGTCGCCGCCGAAGGCCATGACGCCCTGCTTGACCTGTCCGCGCACGACGACCGACTGGCCCCAGCCGAACACGTCGGAAGTGTTGACGCCCTCGACCACGAGCGGCGCGCGGTCGTCCGGGAGCAGGCCGTCCGCCCCCTGCGCGCGCGCGCAGACGAGCATCAGGAGCAGCACGCAGAGCGAGAGCGCCGCGCGCCACGCGGCGCACGCCCACCTCAAATCCACGGACTTCTGTAACGAGAGTTGGCTCACAATAAAAAAAACGCGCGAGGCTGCGGCTGCCGAAGCCTCGTGCGCCGCGACGTTCATTCGAGGGCGCGCGCGCGGTGGTAGCCCGCGATCAGGTGGCGGAGCATGAGGAGGGCGAGCGCGAGCAGCAGGAGCACGAGGACGCCGCCGGCGCGCGACCCGAAGAGCAGTCGGCCGCCGACGCCGCGCGAGATGACGGTCAGCCCCGCGCCCGCGTCGTAGAGGGCGTGGCCCAGGAAACCAGCGAGCGTCGCGCCGAGTTTCCAGACGGCGCGCAGCGGCGCGAGCACCGCCTCCGTCAGCGCCGCGCCGCCCGTGAGCGCGCAGGCTATGACGACCAGCACGGCGCACAGGCGGAGCGCGCGCCTGCGCTCGGCGGGTCGGCGCACGCCGCTCACGTCCGATTGCGCGCGCGCGGCCACGACCTGCGCGAAGTTCTTCGGCAACTCGAACGCGGGCGCGGTCGCCAGCGCCGAGTCCAATTCGCGTGACAGCAGCTTCTCTGCCTCCAGAGCTTGCGCGCACCGCGGGCAGCCTTGCAGGTGCCGCTCGAAGCGCGCGAGCGCGCGGGCGTCCAGCTCGCCGTCCAGGTAGGCGACGACCTCCTCGCCCGCGCACACCGAATTGTCCGGCACTGCTGTCATAGCTTCGTGATGGCGAATGGTAAATGGTAAATGGTGAATGGAGAAAAGCGGTCCGTCCATTCACCGTCTACCATTCACTGTTCACCGTTCTTCCTCATACCCCTGTGATTCCTCTTTCGACGAACGCGCGGCGCATGACTTCGCGGGCGCGGAAGAGGCGGTTCTTGACCGTGCCGAGCGGCAGGCCCGTGACATCCGCGATCTCGTCGTAGGAGAGGTCGTGCGAGTGGCGCAGCACGACCAGTTCCCTGTAGGCGGCCGGAAGCTCGCTGACCACGCGCTCGATCTCCACGCGCCTCTCCGCGCGCTCGCTCTCCTGCTCGGGCGAGGGCCTGCGGCTCTCAATCGGCAGGTCGTACTGCTCGCCGTCGAACTCGCGCTGGAGCGCCAGCTCGCGCCCGCCCTGACGCCGCAGGTGGTCGACCGCCGAGTTGTGCGCGATCTTGTAAATCCAGGTCGAGAACTTGAACTCCGAGCGGTAGCGCCTGAGCGAGTTGTAGACCTTGATGAAGACCTCCTGAGTCAGGTCGAGCGCGGACTCGTAGTCTCCGACCATGCGGTAGACGTAGGCCGCGATCGGGCGCTGGTAGCGGCGCACCAGTTCCTCGAAGCCGTCCTCGCGCCCGGCCACCGCCCTCGTCACGAGGTCACAGTCCGCGGCGGCCGAGAGCTGACTCAAAACTGCGGTGGATGCAAGCATCGTCATGATGAACAGATTTTACGCATCCGAAACCTGGAAAGTTTCAAACTACAGTGGGCAGCGGGCAGCGGGCGGTGGGCAGTTTTTGAGTGCCGTCGGCCTTGACGCCTGAAGATGAAAGCTCGGAATTCCGTGCCAGAGTTCTTAACTGCCCACTGCCTACTGCTTTTTCACCAGGCGAGCGTGGCGAGGCCCGCGGGGGCGGCGATGGCGTCGAAGTTGAGTTCGGCGGACGGGAGCGCGAGGCCGACCTCGACGGGGCCGAGGGCGCGCAGGTGTACTTCGAGCGTCTCGTTGACGATCTCGCCGACGTGCTCCTTGTCGAAGCCCTCGCCGACGACGAGCAGGCGGTTGAGGGCGACGGCCGCAGCGCCCTCGCCGGGCGCGAGCACGCGGTCGCGGTAGAAGAGCAGGAGGCGGTAGAGCTCGTCGTCGCGGTCTTCGGGCTCGCACATGACGGAGCGCGCGACGAGCGGGTGGCTGTCCCTCAGCAGCAGCGCGGTGAAGCCGTCGGCGTGCGAGCTGACGAGCAGGGCGTCGCCGGCCGCGGCGGTGTTCGACGCGAGCCAGCGCGACTCGCCCTGGTGGCGCGGCAGGATGAGCCCCGCGCGCCAGCCGAGCGCCTCGAAGACGTTCTCGTACTCGGCGAGCACGCCGGAGTGTATCCCCATGGCGAGGTATCGCTGGCGGCCCTGCGCGTCCGCTTGCAGGCGCTCGCGCGAGACGACCAGGTCTTCGGGCGGAGCGCCGAAAGCGCGCTCGGTCTTCCAGCGCAGGACTTCTTCCAACTCCTGCCGCGAGGCGGGCGCGCTCTCCAAAGTCAGGATGGCGGCGCGCGTCGCGGCCTCGGGCAGCGCGACGGACCACTTGCGCTGCTTGCCGAGCCCGGCGCTCAAGGCCACCTCGCCGAGCAGCACGACGAGCGAGTTCGCGTCCGTGATGTTGACCTCTTCGAAGGCAGGCTGGATGAGGCCCGGCGGGAGCGTGGCCGTGGCCGCGCGCTTGATCGCGTAGCCGCCGCCGCGCCCCTTGCGTTCGAGGTGCACGACCGACGCCGTGCCGCTTTCGAGCCCGAGGGCGGCCGGGGGGAAACGCGGGCGGACCAATTTGCTGAAAGGTGTCGGCATCACAAGTAGTCAGCAGTCAGTAATCAGTAGTCAGTAGTCAGTAGTCAGTAGTCAGTGACAGGCTTTTAGCTGACTACTGACTACTGATTACTGACTACTCTTCTACCATTCGTTATAGGGGCGGCCTTCGGTCGAGGTGTCCGGCGACGCGCTGCGGACGTTCGTGATGCCCTGCTCGCCGCGCAGCGAGTTGGGGTCTTCGCCCGTCTCGACCGTCCAGTCCTTCTCGCCCGTGATGGGGTCGAGCGGGATTTCGCGCAGGTAGCCGGCGGCGACTACGTCGTCGAGCGACTGCGGCAGCTTGCCCTTGTCCGCGCCGTAAAGGTCAATCGCCTTGCGAAGCTGGTAGAGATTATCTCGCAGCACAGTCTCTTTCGCGTGCGTCACGCTCCTCTGGTACTGCGGCATCGCGATGACGGCCAGGATGACGATGATCGAGATGACGATCATCAGTTCGAGCAGCGTGAAGCCGCGCTGGAGAACGGTTGGCGGTTGGCGGTGGGCAGTGGGCAGTGAAGACGGCTCCGCCGCCGGGGCGTCCTCCTTCACCGCCAACTGCCAACCGCCAACCGCCAACCGCATTTCACCACTCATTGTACTTCGTCTCCCCGTCGAGCGCGGTCTGCGTCGATTTCGAGCGCACGTCGAAGACGTTCTCGCCGCCCCAAGACCCCGCGTCCTTCGAGTCGTAGGTCGAGCGCAACTCCCAGTCGCGCTCGCCCGTCATGGGGTCTATCGGAATATCGCGCAGGTAAACTTTCTTCTTGGTGGACGTGAGCGAGTTGCTCGTGGCCTGCTGCTCGAACACTGACTGCCCCGCGCCGCCCGCCGGCCCCGCGTCGAGCGGCGTGACGCTGACGCCGTTGACGAGGGTTTCGAGGTCGGGCGGGTAGCGGTCCGGGTTGTCCGTCCCGAAAATCGTCGTGTCCGTGATGGCGACCCTGACGCGCGGGTCAACGAACTGCGGCATGGGTGCCGCGCCGGGCGCGCCGGGCACGGCGGGCGCGCCTTCCTCGCCGGTGGCTATCCCGCCCTCCGTGGGCGGGCGGCCCGGCTGCTGCACGCGCGCCCCGGCGAGCGCCTCGCGGTGGAACTGGTCTATCGCCGCGCGCATCTGGCGCAGCGCCTCGCGCAGCTGCTGCTCGCGCTGCCGGCGGACAGAGATTTTGACGAGCGGGATCACGCCCATCGTCATAATCGTCAGCACCGTCAGCGTAATCACCAGCTCGATGAGCGTGAAGCCGCGCGTAGAATCAGCGGGCGGCGGGCGGCGGGCGGCGGGCAGCGGTCGAATGTCTGCCGCCCGGCCCCCTAAGGAAGAAGGCTCAGGTTCATTAACCGGGCTCTTAACTGCCCGCTGCCCACTGCCCGCTGCGAACTGCTCTTGCATACTACTTCACCGTCAGGCGGCTCTCCGTCAGTTGTAAGCTCACGCCGCGACCGTCCAGCGCGACGATGTGCGCCTCCGGGCCGAACCTGATGACGCCCTCGCCCGCCGTGAGCGCTTCGACTTCGAGGAAGAGGATGACGCTCGCGCCGGACTTCAGGGGCGCGCCCGACCGCGGCTGTATGGTGAGCGTGATCATGCCCGCGGGGTCGATTGATTGCATGACGACGGGCGCGCTCGTCGCCCCGTCCGGCCAGGGGCCCTGCGCGATGCCGCGTACGGCCAATATCCTCGGGTCGAAGCGCAGGCGCGCGGTCGTCGCGCCGAGCGCTTCTTTCGAGATCAGTACGAGCGAGACGCGCTGCTTCTCGCCGACGCGCATCTCCGCCCTCTCGGCCATCAGCCGCAGCTCGGCCACGGAAGCCTCCGGCGACGCCTTGGCGTTCGCGGCGGCCGGGACACTGCCCGCGGCGTTGACCGCCGCGCCCGCCGGCTGGACCGATTTAGCGGCCAGCGATTTCTCCAGCGCCGCGGCGATGTTCGTCGGCGGAAGGGTCTGCCGCGCGCCCGCGGACTGTGCCATTGTGTTCACGCGCGGCCCCGCCGAGGTCGGCTTCTCCACGAGCGCCGGTGGCGGCGGGGCGTCGCCCGTCAACTGCGCGATGGCGTTCGCGAGCGCGTTCGACTGCTGCTGCTGATCGGGCGTCGTGGCGGACGCGGGTTGCGGCGTGAGCGTCGAGGACGCCTTCGCCTCGGTCGGCTGCGGCGTCGCGTTCTGCGCGGCCGTGGGCACGAGCGCGCTCGGCGCGGGGACGTAAGAGTGCACGGGCTCGCTGTCGGGGAGCTGCACGACGGCGTTGGTCGGGAGGCGGCGCGCGGCCGCCAACTGGTCTTCGCGGTCAGCCTCGCGCACCATCGCTTCGAGCGAGCCGGTGGTCGGCGTCTGCAAAGTGCCGCTCGGGCGCTCGCGCTCGTCGAACGGCGTGACGGCGGGCGCGCGCAGCACGCGCGGCGTGACGGCGATGACGATGTCTATCTGCGTGTTGTTGCGCGTCGGCGAAGTGAACAGCCGGCCGAGGACCGGAATCAGGCCGAGGAGCGGGAGGCCGCGCCGCCCTTGCGACTGCGTGTCCTGCGCCACACTGGCGAGCATCATCGTGCGGTTGTTCTGTATGCGCGCCGTCCCCGTGATGGTGCGCTCGGTGAAGGTCGGCGTCAGGCTGCCCGCGCCGAGAATGTCTTTCGACTCGATTGACATCTTGACCTGCACGTCCAGGTTCGGGAAGACCTGCGGCGTGAACTTCAGGGTCAGGCCCGTCGGCTCGTACTGGATGACGGGGAAGCCGCCGCTGAAGACGCCGGGCGTGGGCGTGCTGCCCTGTCCGCCGGTCGTCGGCACGGTGCTGAACGGGTAGGTCTGCGCCGTCTGCACGGGCACGCGCTGGCCTATGCGCGCCGAAGACTCCTCGTTGTTGAAGGCGTGAATCTGCGTCGAGGCGATAAGCTTCGTGCGGTTCTTGCTCTGGAACGCGGTCAGCAGAGAGTTCGGGATGACGAGCGCCGCGCCCATCGCGGTCGGCGCGGCCGTCACGGTCTGCGCCACCTCGCGCGAGCCGCCGATGATGCTCAGCCCGCTCGTGCCGCCCAGGGAGAAGAGGCCGGAGGAGTCGCCCGTGCCGAACTGGTTGCCGAGTTGCAGGAGGTCCGTGCGCGACACCTCGTAGATGTTCACGTCCATCACGACCTCGGAGCGGTCCTTGTCGATGCTCTGGATGATCTCGCCTATGAGGCGCAAATTCTCAGAGGTGTCGCGGATGGTGATGCTGTTGGTGTCCTCGTCGGGGAGCACGACCGTTTGCGGGCGGCCCTGGTTCGGCGGGATGGCCGCCGCGATGATGTTGCGCGCCTTGTCCGGCTTGATGTTCGAAAGGTAGAAGGTGCGGATGGAAAGCTGCTGGTACTGCGCGCGGCGGTTCTGGTCCGCGACGAGAATCGTGCGGCGGTTGACCTTCTGGAAGAAGAGCCCCTCTTGCAGGAAGACCATGTCGAGCGCCTGCGATGTCGTCACGTCCCTCATGTTCACCTCGACGTTCCTGGGCGCGCGGAACGACTGCGAGTCGAAGATGACGTTGAGGTTGAGCTTCTCGGCCTGGTCGCGAATGAAGGCCTTGAGATCGCCGTTGTACCTGATGACGAGCAGTTGCTCGGCGCGCTGCGGCGGGAGGACTTCCTCGGGCGGCGGGTTGCGCGTCGCCGCGGGCTCGGCGGGCGTGCCGCCAGCGCCGGGCACAGCGTCCCGCCTGTAGGAGAGCGGGGAGACTTTCGGCCCCCTGTCGTGGCTACCCCCGTTGCCGCCGTCTCCGCCGGCCGGGTCGGCCTCGCCCGTCCGCTCGCGCTGCAAGCGGAGCATGCGCTCCATCTCCGAGAGGGCCAATTCGTTCACGGGGTCGTACCCGTACGCCTGTCGGAAGGCGTTGTAGGCTCCGATGTAGTCGCGCTGCTCGGCGAGCGCGCGCCCCTGCTGCATGTACTGCTGCGAGGCGTTGAAGACGGCGCGGCGGTAGTGCAACTGGTACTCGACGTCCGCGGGGTTGGCGGCGACGGCCAGCATGAACTCCTGCGCGGCCTTCTCCCACTGCTGCGCCTTCTCGTAGTCCAGCCCCCGCTTGAAGTTCTTCTCGCCCTTCTTGGCGAGCGCGGTCATGGGCGCCGCGAGCAGGCAAAAGACGACGATGAGCGCGGCGAACGGGCGCGCGTGAATTGGCGATCTCTTCATCTCCGAAGTCCTCTTCTCTATCGGATAGGACGAAAACTGGCCGGGGGAGCTAACAAGTTCAGTCCGTCAAAAAACCGGCGGCAGGGCCGGGGCCGGCACTTCGCGTCTCCGAGACTTACAACACGCCTCGGACCGGACGCAGTTCCGAAAAACGGGAATCAGCAATCAGTAATCAGTGGTCAGCAAAAGCATCTGCGCGGAATGTTGACTCTTAATCTTCGGGTTTCAAGACGGCGGACGTTCGACTAGCTGACCACTGATTACTGCCTACTGCTTGATCTCTTCAACGAACGTCACGCGGTTGATCTCGTGCAGCGTGGAGATGCCGCCGAAGACTTTGGCGAGGGCGGACTGGCGCAGGCCGGTCAACCCCTCGGCCTCGGCGGCGCGCCGCACCTCCGAGCCGGGGCGGCGCTCGACGATCATCTCGCGTATGTTGTCCGTCAAGTCCAGAAGCTCGTGAATCGCCGTGCGCCCGCGGTAGCCCGTGTGGTGGCAGGCGTCGCAGCCGACGCTCATGTAAAAGACGCCGCCGCGATGCTCGTCGGGCCTGAGGCCCGACTCCAACAACTCGTCGTCCGTCGGGCGATACTTGCGCTTGCAGGTCGCGCACAGAATGCGGACCAGGCGCTGTGCGAGCACGCAGTTCAAGCTGGACACGAAATTATAAGGCTCGACGCCCATGTTCAGGAAGCGCCCGATGACGTCGATCACGTTGTTGGCGTGGACGGTCGTGAACACGAGGTGGCCCGTCAGCGCCGACTGGATGGCGATCTGCGCCGTCTCCTCGTCGCGGATTTCGCCGACCATGATCTTGTCCGGGTCGTGGCGCAGGATGGAGCGCAACCCGCGCGCGAACGTCAGCCCCTTCTTCTCGTTCACAGGAATCTGCGTGATGCCGTGCAACTGGTACTCGACCGGGTCCTCAATCGTGATGATCTTGTCTTCCTCGTTGCGTATCTCGTTCAGGGCCGCGTAGAGCGTCGTCGTCTTACCCGACCCGGTCGGCCCCGTGACGAGCACCATCCCGTAGGGCTCCGCGATGTAGCGGCGGAACTTCCTCAAGTCATCCTCGGAGAAGCCCACCACGTCCAGGTTCAGGTTGCGGAACTCCTCGTTGATCTGCTCCTTGTCGAGGATACGGATGACCGCGTCCTCGCCGTGAACGGTCGGCATGATCGAGACGCGGAAGTCGACGTTGCGCCCCTTGTAGCGGACGCGGAAGCGGCCGTCCTGCGGGATGCGCCGCTCGGCGATGTCTAGTTCCGACATCACCTTGATGCGGGAAATGAGCGTCTGGTGGTACGCCAGGTCAATCGGGTCGACTTTCGCGTAGAGCGCGCCGTCGATGCGGTACTTGACCTGGACTTCGGTGTCGCGCGTCTCGATGTGTATGTCGGAGGCGCGCGACTCCATCGCGTTGAAGACGATGGTGTCGACGAGCTTGATGATCGGCGACATCTCGGAGTCTGTCGCCAGGCGGTCGAGGTCTAAGACTTCCTCGCCGGCCTCCGTCTCTTTGACGAGCGAGATGCGGAAGCCGGAGGCGGCCTCTTGCAGCACGCGCTGCGTGGCGTCGCCTTTACGCAGAACTACGTCGATGGCCCCCGCGGTCGCGACGTGCGGCACGACGCGGGCGTGGAGCGCGCTCGCCAACTCGTCCAGCCTTTCGAGGTCGGTCGGGTCGGCCATCGCTATGTGCAGGCGCTTGCCCTCGCGCCTGAGCGGCACGAACTGGTGGCGCACCATCAGGTCGACGGGCAGGTCGGCCAGCAGAGCGTAGTCTATCGGCGAGTCGCCGTCCGGCGGGAGCAGGTCAACGTAAGGGAGCCGGTAGCGGCGCGCCAGCAGCTTCGCCTCGCGCACCTCCGGCGGGTCGTTGTCCTCCACAGCGAGCGGCGGCGGCAGCGCGCCTTCGCGCTCCCCTCGCCCGTCCGGCGCGGCCTCGTCGTAAGCCGAAACCGTCTCCGTGTACTCTTCCGACAACTGCTTCATAAAAACTCAGTGACGAGTGCCGAGTGCCGAGTGAAAAACTGCTTCCTTTTACTCAGCACTCGGCACTCAGTCCTCAGTACTTATCAACGTCCTGACGAGGCGTTCGAGATGGCCGAGATGATCGGCAGATAAATGCTGAGCAGGATCGTGACGACGACCCCGCCCATGACTATAAGAATCGCAGGCTCAATCGTCGTCGTCAACTGCTCAAGCTTGACCTCGGCCTCCGAGTCGTAGAAGACCGCCACCTCGTCCAGCATCTCGCGCAAACTACCCGAGCGCTCGCCCACGCCTATCATGTCCACGGCCAGTTCGGGGAACCACCCGGCCGACTCCAGACTCTCCGTGAAGGACCGCCCCTCGCGAATCATGGGCAGAATCGCGGAGCTTCTGCGCCGCAGCTCGCGGTTCGTGATCGACTCGGCCGCGATCTCCCAGGACTCGACGAGCGTGATGCCGCCCGCGAGAAGCGTCGCCAGGCTGCGCGTCGCCTGCGCGACGGCGACCTGCCGCAAGAGTTTTCCGACGAGCGGGATTTTGAGGAGCGTGCGGTCGACCGTAATCCTGCCCGAAGGCGTGCGCGCCCAGAAGACCAGGGCGACGAGGCCGACGATGACGGCGGGGACGAGCCACCAGAAATTCCCGCTCACCCAGTCGGCTATCCCCGTCACGATGATGGTCAGCCACGGCAGCTTGCCCCGGCCGAAGCCCTCGAAGAGGCTGGACATGCGCGGCACGACGTAGACGGTCAGAAACGCGACCATGCCGAACGACGCCACCAGGAGCATCATCGGGTAGGCCAGCGCGCCGCGAATCTTGCGCCGCAAATTGACGCTCCGGCGCATGTATTCGACGTAGCGGTCGAGCACTTCGTCGAGCGCGCCCGAGCGCTCGCCGGCCAGGATGGAGGCCGTGTAGATGCGCGGGAAGACCGCGCCCTGCGCGGCGAAGGCGGCCGAGAGCGCCAGCCCGCCGCGAATCTTTTCCTCCACGTCCCCGAGCACGGCCGAGAGCCCGGCCGATTGCGCGCGCTTGCGCAGCATGGAGATGGCTTGCAGGATGGGGATGCCCGCGCGCAGCAGCGCCGCGAGCTGCTGGTTGAAGAGCAGGAAGTCGTTGGCCTTGAAGCGCGCGTGAGTGCCCTTGCCCCCGCGCTTGGTCAGGGCGGCGACGCCGGAAGTCTTCGGCGGCGTGATGGCGAAGACGCGGAAGCCCTCGCTTTCGAGGCGCACGCGCGCCTCCTGCGCGCCGACGGCCTCGATGGTGCGCGTGACGATTTCGCCCGCAGGCGTTCCCAGGCGGCAAATGAACTCGGCCATAAGGATTCAGGCAAGGGGGAAAAATTGTCTACCGCTAGGGAGACTGGCAGACCGAAGCCGAAGTATAGCACGGCGCGTCGGCGCGATGAACCGCGCGGCAGTCATCTAATTTCCTGCTCATTTCATTACAGTTTCCCGGCGCGGACCACAGCCGGGCCGCCGTGATAACACGCCCCTTCGGGCGGAAAGTTTCAAGTAAGTCCGGGTCGGTTTTCAGCCCCGTCCAGGGGCGGGGTGAAAACAGCCCGGCACTTCAGTGCCGGGGAGAGCGGCGAGAGTTTGGCTGAGTCCCGTAGGGACGATTGAAGGAAGAGGCCGGCGAAGGTTCGGTCGTCCCCACGGGACTTGGCACAATTTTTTCACTTTCTTCCCCAGCACTGAAGTGCCGGGCTATGACCAATCGCCCCTGACGGGGCTGAAGACTTCTGCGCCGCAGCGCAGCTATTTATCTCTTCTTCTTGCCTGCGCGGCCCCGCCTGTCCTACAATGCGCCGTAGCCTACGCTGACAACGGGTGGAAGTTGAGCGCGCGGCAGTCTCCCCGAACGCCGTCCACACAAGCTTCGAAACTATTAAAATGGCACAAAAGCTCGTCGTTTGCCCGGCGCGCCCCGTGTCAGAAGAAACCTTTTACCGAGCGGGGCCATCACAGTCTCGCAGTGTCACCACAGAAGCAGGGGGTCCAATGAAATCCCAGCGCCGCCCGAGAGCACTTCAAGTAGCGCTCCTCTCCTGTCTCACCTTCGCCGTTGCCCTAATCATCGCGCCCGGAATCGCCCAAGCCCAGGAACCGAAGAAACCCGACGCCCCGAAGGCGCAAGCCTCTCCGACCCCTGCACCGCAACAGCAGCAGGGCCGCGAGGCCGGCGACATCGAAATCGTCAACGCCGACCTCATCACGCTGACCGTGACGGTCACCGACACCTACGGCCGCTACGTCTCCGGCCTCGACAAGAAAGCCTTCAAGGTCTTCGAGGACAAGGTCGAGCAGGAGATAGAGTTCTTCTCGGACGACGACGCGCCCGTCTCCGTCGGCGTCATCTTCGACGTGTCCGGCTCGATGAGCGGCGACAAAATCCGCAAGGCCCGCGAGGCGCTCTCGCGCTTCATCGAGACGAGCCACGGCTCGGACGAGTACTTCCTGATCGCCTTCAACTCGCGCGCGCAGCTCCTGATGGACAAGACGCGCGACGGCGACGCCGTGCTCAACAAGCTGACCTTCGTCGAGACGCGCGCCAACACGGCGCTCTACGACGCCTGCTACCTCGGCGTCGAGAAGGTCACGCGCGGGGCGCACCCCAAGCGCGCCATCCTCCTCATCAGTGACGGGCAGGACAACAACTCGCGCTACACCTTCAGCGAAGTGCGGCGGCTCCTCAAAGAGTCCGACGTGGTGCTCTACTCGATAGGTATCCTTGGCGGCAACGACCCCGGAAGCTCCCTGGGCATGGAGGGCCAGGCCATCCTCGAAGAGTTGTCGGCCGTCTCCGGCGGCAAGGCATTCTTCCCGAACACCTCGGCCGAGATGGACGAGCTGTTCGAACGAATCGCCCTCGAACTCCGCCACCAGTATTCCATCGGCTACAAGCCGAAGAACTTCACGATGGACGGCAAATGGCACAAATTGAAAGTCAAGGTCACGCCGCCGCGGGGACTGCCGCGCCTGTTCGTGCGCAGCCGCGAAGGCTACTACGCCGTCACCAACCCGCGCTGAGGCGTCGGCCGCGGGCGACCGCGGCCAACGCACTCCCCCCGGCTGGCATCTTTTAAGGGTGCGCGGAGCGCAGGCGGCCCCACGAAAGGCCCGCCGCGCTCTTCGGCCCCGGCAGCACGAAAAAGCAGAACTCAGGAGTCAGGAGCCAGAAGTCAGAAGAAATGCCGTCTTCCTTCTGGCTCCTGAATTCTGTATTCTGTGCTCATGCATTACAGAGGTTCAGTTATGAGAAGTGTTCAGATTCAGAGGCTCACGCGCGCGCGCCGCGCCCTGGCGCTGGCCGCCGTCCTGCTCGCGGCCGGGGCGCTCCTGCTCGTCTCGCCTTCGGGCAGCGCGCAGGAGGGCCGCCCGCGACGCAACGCCACCACGCAGCCGCAGCAGCAGGGCACGCCCGCGCCGCGCCAGACGCCCACGCCGAAGCCCACGCCGCGCATGACGGACAGGACCGGCGGCGGCGTCGTCTACCCCGGACAGGTCGTCATGCCGGACGCGCCGCCCGACATGGTCAACCCGGAGGGCGTGGCGATTGACGAGGGCGCGACGGTCAAGATTGACACGGACCTCGTGAACCTGAACGTGCGCGTCATCGACCGCAACAACCGGCCCATCGGCGACGTGCGCAAGGAAGAGTTTCAGGTCTTCGAGAACGGCGTCGCGCAGCCCATCTTCTCCTTCACGCGCGAGGAAGTGCCCATCAGCTACGGCCTGGCGATTGACACCTCGGGCTCCCTGCGCGCGCAGCTCCCGCAGGTCATAGAGGCCGGCAAGGTCATCATCGACAGCAACAAGCCCGGCGACGAGACTTTCCTGGTCCGCTTCATCTCCTCCGACAAGATTGAGCAGGTCCTGGACTTCACCTCGAACAAGGACGACCTGATCGACTCGCTCGACACCTTCTACACGGAGGGCGGGCAGACGGCCATCATCGACGCCGTCTACGTCACGTCCGAGCACGTCGCGCAGTACAAGAAGGGCGCAGACGACGACCGCCGCCGCCGCGCGCTGATCGTGGTGACGGACGGCGAGGAGCGCGGCAGCCAGTACAAGCCGGAAGAGCTGTTCGAGCGGCTGCGCGAGGAGGACGTGCAGATTTACGTCATCGGGTTCGTCAACGAACTCGACCGCGAGGGCGGCTTCATACGCAAGAGCCCGCGCGAGAAGGCCGTCAACCTCATCAACCGGCTGGCGAAGGAGACGGGCGGGCGGGCCTTCTTCCCCGAGTCGCTCTCCGACCTGCCGAAGATCGCAGAGGAGATCGTGCGCGACATGCGCACGCAGTACGTCGTCAGCTACAGCCCGACGAACAAGACGCGCGACGGCTCGTTCCGCGCGATACGCGTCACGGTGGCCGACGCCCCCGGCAAGGACAAACGCATCGCGCTCACGCGCTCGGGCCGCGTCGCCGGCCGCGAGGTGAACGTCCCGCAGCCGACCAAGCTGCCCGTCACGCGCAGCAGCACCAACCCGACGACTGCGCCCGCGCAGAAGACGCCGGGCCGTAATCCGTAGCCAATTGGCACAGAGTCAATACCGCCTGCGGTGGCGGGCGGGTCTCTACCTTGAGAACCCGCCCGCCACCGCAGGCGGTATTGACTTTTTTCTGCTAAAATGCGCGCCGCTGTTCGCGACAGAAGATTCCCCAGGAGGCCCCTTTTATGTCTTGTGACGTTCGGATGCTCGCCGGGATTGAGTTGTTCGACCTGCTCGACGAGGAGGACCGCGCCGCCCTCGCCGAGGTGATTGACTCGCAGCCGCTCGCCGCGGGCGAGATTCTGTTTCAGGCGGGCCAGCCGGGCGAGTCGCTGTTCGTCGTCCGCTCGGGCGAGGTGGAGCTTTACATCAAGGACACGGCGGGCCAGAAAATCGTGCTCACGGTGGCGCGCGCCGGCGAGATGTTCGGCGAGCTGTCGCTCCTGGACTCCGGCCCGCGCACGGCCACGGCCATCGCGCTGACGGACGCGGAACTCCTCGTGCTGGACCGCGACGACCTGCTGCTACTGTTCCAGAAGAGGCCTGACTCCGCGCTCCACATGCTCGCCGCGATGAGCCGCATGACGCGCAAGGCGGACGAACTCCTGCGCACGCGCGTCTCGCGCAACGTCAACGAGGAGATGCCGCTGCCCAGCACGCCTCTTCAGAAGATAGCCGATTGGATCGCGTGGTTCAGCGGCAGCATGCAGTTCCTGCTCCTCAACCTCATCTGGTTCGTCACCTGGATTTCGCTCAACACGCTCATCCTCCCCAAAGACCCTGTGACCGGCGAGCGCGGCTTCGACCCCTTCCCCTTCGGCCTGCTGACGATGATCGTCTCTCTGGAAGCCATCTTCCTCTCGTGCTTCGTCCTCATCAGCCAGAACCGCCAGGCCGAGAAGGACCGCGTCCGCTCCGACATAGAGTACGAGGTGAACATCAAGGCCGAGTTGGAGGTCGCGCACCTGCACGAGAAGACCGACCGGCTCTACGAAGAGATGCTCGCGCGCTTCACGCGTCTGGAGAAGAATCTCGCGCAGCCCGCCGAAGTCGAGAAGGCTTGATTGGCTGGAAGTCAGCACCGCCTGCCGCGAGCGGGCGGGTCTCTCGACACTTGAGAACCCGCCCGCTCGCGGCAGGCGGTGCTGACCTGGCTCGTCGCTTTTTACCGACCGTCCTCGATGGTCGCCGCGGGGCCGTCGCCGGACTTCACCGGCTCCGCCGAGATGAGGTAGGCGATGAAGGTGATGAAGGCGAGCGCGAAGACGAGGATGATGACGCCTATGGGTTCGAGGCCGAAGAGGAGCCCCTTCTTCTCTTTCCTCTCCGTGAAATCTTTCGGCAGCCGCAGGGCGGCATTGTCCACGACAATCGCGCCGCCGTTGTTCCCATCGCGCCCCTGCGTCTCTTCGAGCGGCGTGAGGCGCGCCGCCAGCTCCGAGGGCTCTCCCTGGTGCGGGACGAGATGGTTGTGATCGTGCCGCTTGCCCTGCTTCCCTTCCTTCATAGCCAGTTCCTCTTCCTGAAAAAGAAGTAGAGCCCGTAGCCGACCGCGACCATCCAGGCGAGCGCGAAGACGTAGCCGTACTTCCACCCCAGCTCCGGCATGTGCCCGAAGTTCATCCCGTAGATGCCCGCGATGAGCGTGACGGACATCAAAATCGTCGCAATCGAGGTCAGCCGCTTCATGATGATGTTCATGCGGTTGCCCTGCACGGAGAGGTACGCGTCCATCGTCGAGCCGAGCATGTCGCGCAGGGTGTCTATGGTGTCGGCCACGCGGATGATGTGGTCGAACACGTCCTGGAAGTAGACGTAGATTTCGCGCGCGAAGATCGGCTGCTCGCGCCTGAGCATGACGTTGAAAACGTCGCGCAGAGGCGTGATCGTGCGGCGCAGGTAGAGGAGCTGTTTCTTGATGCGGAAGATTTCCTCTATCGACTCGGGCTTGAACTCCCCGAAAATCTGGTCCTCCAGATCGTCCATCCGGTCGCTCAGGATGTCGAGGAGCGGCATGTAGTCGTCGACGATGGCGTCCATCAAAAGATACGCGAGCATCCCGGAGCCGTGCTCGGCGCGGTCCGTCCACTCGTGCCAGAGCCGTTTGGCGGTCTTGATGGCGCGGATGGGGCGGCTGTGGACCGTGACGAGGTAGTTGGAGCCGAGGAAGATGTTCAGCTCGCGCAGTTCCAGGCGGTCGGCCGGGCCGGCGAGTTCCGCCTCGTAGAGGACTATGAAGTAATAGCCGGGGTACTCCTCGACCTTCGGGCGCTGGTGCGCCTTCTGGCAGTCTTCGATTGAGAGCGGGTGGAAGTTGAACTCTTCGGCGAGGTCTATGAAGTCCTGGCCCGTCGGGTCCGACACGTCGGCCCAGACGACGTTGCGCTCGCCGAGGCAATACTCGCTGATGTCGGCCGCCGGGAAGTCCTCCGTGAACTTCTTCTCGGCGCTGTCCAGGCAGACGGTCGTGATCATGGCCAGCCCCTCTTACGTCGCGAGAATTATTTAGCCTTAACCGAGCCGCTGATCTTCTTGCGCGTCGTCTCGCCCGTCCTGAGCACGGGCAGGCCCTCGTCCACCTCCGCGTGCGGGCGCGGGATGACGTGTGTGGCGACGACCTTGCCGACGCGCGAGGCGGCGGCCGCGCCCGCGTCCACCGCGCTGCGCACGGCCGCGACCTCGCCGCGGACAATCGCCGTCACCAATCCGGCGTCAATCTTCTCGTAGCCGACGAGCGTGACGTTGGCGGCCTTGACCATCGCGTCCGCCGCCTCGATCATCGCCACCAGCCCCATGCATTCCACCATCCCGAGTGCTTCCATGTTGACTCCGTCCTCCCGGCTGCCTCAAAAAATCCCCTTTATCTCCTGCTTGATGTTGTCGTGTACCTTGCGGACGATCTCCGCGGCGGCCGCCTTCAGCCCCTCCTCGGTCTTCGACCCGATGGGGACCACCTGCTCGCCGCCTATCGGCTGGCTCTCGGTCGGGCTGACGTAAGCCAGCCTGACCACCGCGCTCAACTTGCCCGCGGACTTCTGCACCCTCCCTTTGACCTGCAACAGCGAGCCTCGGGATTCGGGGCACCGCTCCCCGCCCTGCCCCTGCACGCAGGGCTCCGGCAGCGGCGGCTTATAATGGGTGAAGACTTCGTCCAGCTCCGAGCCCCTGTCGCGCAGCTCGTCTATCGTGGCCCGCGCCAGGGCGGCGAGCTGGTCGCCCGAGAGGGTCGCGGGGCCGGCCTCGAACAGCCACACCTGGAAGTTAAACTCGGCGTCGCCGCTGAAGTTGAGCCTGAGGGCGTCTATCACTTCGGCGGGGACCCCGCGGCGGCTCAACTCCCGCCTCACCCCGCGGGTCGGGAGGAAGCCGACCCTGCGCCGCTTCACCATGTTCTCTATGTATTCCTGCACACCCCGTCTCGGATTCCTCTCCCAGTGGGTGATGATGTTTTGCTTCGTGAGCGGAGGGTCGCTGCTCTGCGCGCACGTCGCCGGAGCCGTCAGGGACAGATATAAAAAAGCGACGGCCGCGGAAGACGTTACTCTAAGCGTTAGCTGCCTGACTCTCATCACGGTCCGCTCCCTGATGGCGTGTGCGGGGTTAAGCCTGACTTGTGTTCCAGCTTCTCCAGTCTTTTATCCCAGTCTTTGATGTCGGGGTAGTCCGGGCATACCTTGCGAGCCTGTTCAATCAAATCCCTCGCCGTCCGCGGGGCTTCGTCCCTGAGGTTATCTTCGATGTCATCCGCCAGCTTCAGAATCTCGGCGCGCTGACTTTCGGAGCAGGTGCGCGCGGGGGCGGCGTCGTGGTCGCGCCGGCCGTAGTAAAGGTATAACGAAATTCCGGCGGCGAAGACAAGCACGACGAGCAAGGCGAGCGCGGCCGTTCTCCTGAAGCGCGACTTCCCGCCGCCGCCGCGCGGCCCCACTTCCCCGCCCCTGATTTTTTCTATCTGCCTGCGCAGCTGGTCGCGGGCGAGCAGGTAGAGCTGCTTTCTGCGGCCGGGGTCGGCGTAATCCGTCTCGACGGTCTCGCCCCCGCGCGGCAGGAAGTGGCGGCTTCTCAGCCACTCGTGCCTCTGCCACTCGCAGGGGGACAGGATGACGGGGAAGATGACGAGCCCCTTCTCGCGCGCGTGCCTGAGGAACGCCTCGACCTCGACCTTCGTGCAGTAGTCCGAGTCCAGGAACCACTGGCTGACCAGCACCACGGCGATCTGCGAGTTCTCGATTTGGCCCTTTATCTCGTCGTCGAAATCGTCGCCCGGGACGAGGGCCTCGTCCCACCAGAAGTGGACGCCCTCCTTCTCCAGCCCCCTTAAAAACCCGAGCAGCTCTTCGTCCCCCAGGTACTCTCTGTCCTTGTGGCTGTAGCTGACGAAGACGTTGACTTCCATCTGGACCTGTTAGTTCCGCAGCGAGTGGATGGGCGCGGGGATGCGGCCGCCGCGGCGGATGAAGGCGTCGGAGGAGAACTTGTTGACGGGCATGATGGGGGCCGTGCCGAGCAGGCCGCCGAACTCGACCATCTCGCCCACCTCACGGCCGGGCACGGGGATGATGCGGACGGCGGTCGTCTTGTTGTTCATCACGCCGACGGCCATCTCGTCGGCGATGATGGCCGCAATCGTCTCGGCCGAGGTCGAGCCCGGCACAGCCACCATGTCTATCCCGACAGAGCAGACGCTCGTCCACGCTTCGAGCTTATCCAAACTGAGCGCGCCGACGCGCGCCGCCTCGATCATGCTCGCGTCTTCGGAGACGGGGATGAAAGCGCCGCTCATCCCGCCGACGGAGCCCGAAGCCATCGCGCCACCCTTCTTGACCGCGTCCGTGATCAGCGCGAGCGCGGCCGTCGTGCCGTGCGTGCCCGCGCGCTCGAACCCCATCGCCTCTATGATGTCCGCGACCGAGTCGCCGAGTACCGGCGTCGGGGCCAGAGAAAGGTCTATGATGCCGAAGGGGATGTTGAGGCGGCGCGCGGCCTCGCGCCCGACCAGCTCGCCCGCGCGCGCGAGCTTGAAGGAGAGTTTTTTGATGAGTTCGGCCAGCTCGTGGAGCGGCAGGTCGCGCGGCGCGTGCTGGACGGCGTGGTTGACTACGCCCGGCCCGGAGACGCCGACGTTGATCACGGCCTCGGGCTCGCCGACGCCGTGGAACGCGCCGGCCATGAACGGGTTGTCTTCGACCGCGTTGGCGAAGCAGACGAATTTGGCACAGGCCAGGCCGCCGCGCTCACGCGTCCGCTCGGCCATCTCCTTAATCAGGCGGCCCGTGCGCCCGACCGCGTCCATGTTGATGCCCGCGCGCGTCGTCGCCACGTTCAGCGAGGAACAGAGTCGCTCGGTCGAGGCCAGCGCCTCGGGAATCGAATCGAGGAAGGCGCTCTCGCTGCGCGTCCAGCCCTTGTGCACGAGCGCCGAGTAGCCGCCGATGAAGTCCACGCCGACGCGCGCGGCGGCCTCGTCAATCGCGCGCGCGAGCCTGAGGTAGTCGCCGGCGGAGCGCGCGCCCTCGCTGACGACGGCCGCGGGCGTGATCGAAATCCTCTTGTTGGCGATGCGTATGCCGACCTCGTCGCCGATCTCGTCGACGGTGGAGACGAGGCGCGCCGCCACGCGCTCTATCTTCTCCCGCGCGCGCTCGGCCGTGCGCTCCATGGAGTCCGAGGCGCAGTCGCGCAAAGAGAGTCCGAGCGTCACCGTGCGGATGTCCAAGTGCTCCATCTCCGTCATCCGCACGGTCTGCAAGATTTCCGCCTGCGTGTATTCCATCTTTAAAGTCCAGAGTCCGGGGTCCGAAGTCCGGCGTCGCGTTCTTGAATTTCAGACTTCGGACTCGCTCATCCGAGTATGTAGTTGAGCAAGAGAAGCAAGAGGGAAAGGATGATGGCGGCGGCGGCGACGAGGACGAAGCGCAGGCTCGGGTCGTAGGACGCCTCTTCGAGCATGACGTTCGAGGCGTGGCGCAGCTTCTCGACGCGCGGGCTGAGCTTCTCCTCGACCGCCTCGCGCGCGGCCGACCTCACGCTGCGTCGCCTGTGGCGTCCGTCGTCGTCGTCCTCAGGGCGCTGCGTAATGATCTCCGCCCGCCGCCGGCTTTCGACGGACGGCTGGCGCGTCGGCGGCGCGTCCTGCGCTGTTGTAGGAGACGGCGGCGCGCTGCCCGCGGCGGCGTCCGCTTCGCTTCCCTGCGGCATGATGACTGAAGCCGTCCTCCCTGGATCGGTCGCCCTCCGCGCGGGCCTCTCCGGGGCGGCCTCCGCGGCCGTCGCGCCGGCTTCGCCGCCGCCCGCCTCCGCCCCCGGCCTCTTCAGCGCCTTGCCGCACTGCGGGCAGAAAAAAGAGCCGCCGCGAACGGCCGCGCCGCAGTCCGTGCACCGTCTTGCAATCTCAGGTTCCATAAATTAAGGGATGAGGAATGAGGGATGAAACAAGGACGTTTTCTTCATCCCCCATTCCTCATCCCTCATCCCTTCGCTCAAATTCTGTGCATCGCGTTGAAGAGGTCTTCGCGCTGGGCGTAGATGCGGACGCCGAGGCGCTCGCCGGCCGCGCGGAAACGCTCCTTGAGGGCGGAGGCCGTATCGCTGGCGCGCGACATGTCCGCGATGATGATCATGGCGAACTTGCCGCGCACCACGGTCTGGTTGATGTCTATGATGCTGCAACCCGCCTCGGCCAGGACTTGCGAGACGCCGGCGACGATGCCCGGGTGGTCGACGCCGAAGACCGAGACGATGAGCCGCTCGGCCGAGCCGGCCTCGCGCGCCTCGCGCTCGCGCGCGTTGGTCCCGACTCCCTCGGCGGCGGCCCCCGCGCCGCGGCCGTTCGCGACCGCGGGCTCTATGGCGCGGTAAACGTCCGTCACCAACTGCTCGACCACCTGCTCGTCCGCGCCCGCCCCCAGCCGCCCGTAAACGGCGCGCGTGATGCGATAGATCAACTCTTCGTCAGCCATAAGTCAGCAGTCAGTAATCGGTAGTCAGTAATCAGTAGCAGCCTTTAGCTGAAACCTGACTACCGATTACTGACTACTATCTTCCGTTGTCTGTTGTCCTCAACTCGCGCGCGGCGTCAATCAACTCGTCGGAGCGCGCGTCCTGTATGTCCATGCGGTCGACGATGCCGACGACGGCCGCCTCGATGGACATCTCCTGGTTGCCGATGGCCGAGCGCGCCGCCTTGCCGTAAGCGCACATCACGGTCTCGCCGACGCCGGCTCCCAGGCGGTCCGCCACGACGACGATGTTCTTGGTCGGCTCCTTGTCCAGGTCGTAAGGGTGCACAATCAAAAAGCGGACGCCCTCCAGATCGGGCGCCTTCTTCGTTGACCAGACCGTGCCGACGACTTTTCCGAGAAACATAAAGTAGTGGGCAGCAGGCAGTGGACAGTCAAAGTAGTTGGTCTTAACTGCCAACCGCCCACTGCCCACTGCTGTTCATCCTTTCGCGAACACCTCCGCCGGCTCGCCCAGGTCGCGCGCGGAGGGCGTGATGATGGTGCGGGCGTTGACGTAAATCTTTTCGCCTTTCTGGATGGCGCGGCGCACGTCGTCTTCGCTGACGAAGTCCACGGGCTTGCGCGCGTTGCCGTTGGCCGCCGCCTGCTGCCCGCCGTTGGCTCGCGCCGGGGGCGTAGGCGCAGAAGGCGCGGCCGGTGGCGGCGGCGGCGCGGCGCGCTC
>Ga0196962_10000250_pt1 | contig 26014 bp, 27 predicted proteins | sample S3v_20metaG_FD_183186 | JGI IMG/M metagenome (GOLD analysis project Ga0196962, IMG submission 183186) | Soil microbial communities from Anza Borrego desert, Southern California, United States - S3+v_20 | ecosystem: Environmental > Terrestrial > Soil > Desert | place: USA: California | collected...
AACAGCACAAGCCCGATCACCGCCGCCAGGGTCCCCACCATCAGCCTGTGCGCCCACGTGCTCTCCAGCCCAAAGAGGTAGGTGAACCCGATCGCCGCAATCCCCCCGAATACCAGGACGGACCACATGACTCCGGGAACACCTTCCTCTGCCGCGACCAGACGCGTCCTCCTTGCATCAGCCAGGGTATCGACCTGGTCGAGCCCTTCCGCGTAAAGCTGTTCCTCGGCCTTTGTGCGCGGCTCGAAGTTCTGTAAGTTCTGCCGGATGTCGTCGATGATGGTCCACCCACTGGAAGCCCCCCGTGTCTGCGTCATCAAGGGTGCTTGCCCCTGCTCCATCAAGGGCCACTCCCTGTGGACCACCTCTTCGGCGTAGGATCGGACGAGCTCCTGGAGGTGGGTGCCCCGGGGCTCCGGAAGCCGGTCGGCCAGCCAGAAGATGTCGGCCGCCGCGTTGGCCTCCTGCTCGACCGTCTCATTGGCCACCTGGAATTCTTCCCACACGGCGATGACCACGAGCGCCAGAAGCACGGCGTAGATCACGCCCAATGCCGCGTAGATGAACCCAGCGACGTCGTTATGGGGCTGGCGCGAGGCGGCGGGGACGAGTCGCTGGACCAACTCCAGTCCGGCGAGCGCGGCGAGGCAAACTGCCCCGATCACGAGCACACCATATACTGCTGTGAGCAGCACGCAGGACCTCCCCATCTGTAATGACCGGCCCAAGAATAACACCTGAGCAAGGGGCTCGAATCCAACGCGCCCACAGGTCGCGGGCCGGCGCTATGCGGGATCCTGGATCTGGACCTCGGAGAAACTGCATTACGGAGTATTTCGGTGAACAAAGTCGTCTCGGTGTCCGCGCGCAGCGGACCGTATCGAGATAGTCCGTTCGAGGAATTCCCTCGCTAGAAGGGTGGGCATCTCTTCAGGGCTCGGGAAAGGAAGGATAATCTTGTTGGGACAATCGCCGAGCCCCGAAAAGACGCAGTATGGCGCTCGTTTCTGAGAACAGCCTGAGAGAATCTACGGGGATCGAGTGCAGTTCGCGCAGCTCATCCCTTCCATGCACTCGGGGTATGACAGCGGGTAGCAGAAGGATTGAGCTCCTGCAACCCGCGCTCTCAGCACACAGCTATACGCCTTCAGCTCATTGTTCTTGCTGAAAGCTTATAGCTGATAGCTCCTCGTGTTTGTGGGGCCTTCTGCTCGGGTGTGTAACCGGGATCATTGCCATCGTGTTTACGTTCCTCTTGCGACCGCTCGCGCCGGCAGGTGTGGCCCGGCGCGTTCCGCACCACTATGATGCGTACATGGGCATAAAAGGTCTTCTGTTGGATCTCGATGGAACGCTGTATGTCGGAGAAGAGCCCGTAGCTGGGGCAAGAGAGGCCCTAGGGGCCCTGGAGGCTTCAGGGCTTGCGCTCAGGTACGTCACGAACACGACCAGGATGCCGCGCCGCGCGGTGGTCGAGAGGATGCGGACGCTCGGGTTCCTGGTCGAGGAGGATGAGGTCTTCACACCGGCGTGGGCTGCCTCGCGCCTGATCGGGGACAGGAGCTGCCTCGCCCTGGTGGAGGAGTCTCTGTACGAAGACCTTGGTAGGGTCCGTCTCACGAAAGATTCACCCGAAGTCGTGTTGGTCGGAGATCTGGGAGAAGGCTTTACCTACGCGCGCCTCGACGCCGCATTTCGGTGCCTTGTGGATGGGGCTGAACTCGTATCGCTGCAGAAGAACCGCTACTGGCAGAACAAGGGTCGACTCTCGCTAGACGCGGGACCTTTCGTCGCGGCGCTCGAGTATGCGAGCGAGGTAAGAGCCATCGTAGTCGGCAAGCCGGAGGAGAGCTTCTTCCGGATCGCCCTCGAAGATATGGGATTCGAAGCCCACGAAGTAGCCATGGTCGGCGACGACGCCGAGGCCGACGTCGCAGGCGCGAAGAATGCCGGCCTCTCGGGTATACAGGTCAGGACCGGAAAATGGCGGCCCGGTGGCGATGCGGCTGAGGCGGATCTCGTACTCGACAGTGTTGCCGCTCTGCCACTGGCTCTGGAAGGAGAGAGATGAGGATCAGCGACATACCGGTCGAGACGGGCGAGCGTTACGAGTTGGTCTCGATCACGGACGAGGTGAGGCGGGCGGTAAGGGATGCCGGCGTCGAGGAAGGTCTGTGCGTAATCTCATCGACGCACACTACCGCGGCCGTGACGGTCAACGAGGATTACGACAGAGATGTGCCGAGGGACCTTGCCTCCGCCTGCAGGTCTTTCCTCGAAGCTCTGGACGTACGCTTCGAGCACGCCGAGGGCAACAGCGATTCCCACTTGTTGAGCAGTCTCTTCGGACAGTCGCAGACTCTACTGGTGAGAGATGGAGAGTTGGACCTCGGGCGTTGGCAGGGCGTTTTCCTGGCCGAGTTCGACGGACCGCGCAGCAGGAGGGTCAGGGTGGCGGTCTCCTAGCCGGCCCTTACGGTTTAGTTGAGACCCAACTTTAGGTAAGATGGGTCTGCGGATAGTAGTGTCGCGGACTCGGATGCCGTGGCCGGCCGTAATCAGTCTTCGCGGGAGGCTTGTATGAACGGATTGGTCAAGGGCGGGCTGGCGCTCGGCGGGTTGGTTTTGGGGCTCGGTGCCCTGAGGCGGGCGCTCAACCCTACACCCCGCTACGCACCCTGGGAGAAGCCACCCTACGGCGAGTTCGAGAAGAAGGTTCTGATCGTCGGAGGAGGGTTCGGGGGGTACACGGCGGCGACGGACCTGTGCAAGCTGGTCGAGAAGCGCGATGACGTCGGAGTTCTGGTCATAGCGCGCGACAACTTCTTTACCTTCTGGCCGATGGTGCCTGGGATCGTCAGCAGCGACATCGACGCGCGCAACGTCGCCCAGCCCTTGAGGCGCGCCCTCATCCTCGCCGGGGCAAGCTTCAGGCGGGCCAAGGTCAAAGGCGTAGACACGAACAAGAAGGTCGTCGAGGCCGACGGAGGTCTCGAGTTCCCTTACGATCATCTCATAATCTCACTGGGCGGACAGCCAAACTTTTTCGGCATCCCCGGTGTGGAGGAGCACAGCTTGACCATGAGGGGGGTCGAAGACGCCGTGCGCGTGCGCAACCGCGTCATAGAGCGCTTCGAGGAAGTCTCCCTCATCCGCGACGAGGTGCCCGAGTCCAAGCTCACTTTCGTGGTAATCGGTGGTGGGGCTACCGGGGTCGAGGTGGCCTCCGAGATCCACACTCTCGTCCACGAGAACCTCGCGCCCGACTACCCGAACATCGACCCTTACCGCGTCAGGATCTACCTCCTGGAGGCCCTGCCCAACATCCTGCCCGAGCTCGACCCCGCCCTGCGGCGCGCCGCCCGAGCCAGGCTTCTCAACGAGCGCATCGAGGTTATGACGGGCGCCATGGCCGAGGAGATCACAGGTGATTGCGTCAAGCTGAGGGGCGGCAAGCAGATCGAGACGGAGAACGTGGTCTGGACCGCGGGCAACCGCCCGAACCAGACGATACAGAACCTCGGGCTGCCCTACGACGAGCGGACGGGCATAAAGGTAGATCTATCTCTGCGGGTGGAGGGCCGCAGCGACGTCTGGGCCGTCGGGGACTGTGCGGCCGTCCAGGACGTTCACAAGGAGGGCGCCATCGTCCCGCCGACCGCGCAGGCCGCGATCCAGCAGGGGCACCTGGTCGCCCGTAACGTGCTCAAGACCATCGATGGTGAGGGGGACCTCGGAGAATTCGAGTACAAGCCGCTCGGGCAGCTCGTCGAGCTGGGAAGCGACTTCGCCGTCAACGAGGTGATGGGCGTAAGATTCACCGGGATTATCGCGGCCGTTTTCTGGCGGCTGGCCTACCTCGTCCGCCTGAACAGCCCCCAGAGCAAGGTGCGGGTCGCTGCGGACTGGATCTTCGGTCTGTTACTGCGACCCGCCGTCACCCAGATTCGGGGCTCTTACGAGGAATAGCCAAGCCCTTGAGACGCGGCCACAAAGGTGATACGTTGAATGTGGCTAGAGGAGGAGAAGATGCAGCTTAGAGGGCTTGAGAGACGGGGGCTCGCTTGAGCTTCGCAAACCAGCTCACCCTGATCCGGCTCGTCGCCGTCGTGCCCGTGATGGTCGCGCTGTATCTGCCCTTCGAGTGGGCGCGTCCCGTCGCCGTCGTTCTTTACGTGGGTGCGATCCTGACCGACTACTTCGACGGGATCATCGCCCGCCGCAACAACGAGGTTACGGGCTTCGGCAAACTGATGGACTCCATAGCCGACAAGGCCCTCATCGTCTCACTTTTCTTCGCGCTCGTGGGGGAGGGCTCGATGGCCGCGTGGATGGCAGCGATCATGGTTATCCGGGAGTTCGCCGTTACGGGGCTCAGGATGGTCGCCCTCGAGGCGGGGGAGGTCATCGCCGCGAACCGCTGGGGCAAGGCGAAGATGAACGCCCAGAGCCTCGCCGTTTTCATACTCCTCCTGGGCAAGCCAGGGGCTGCCGGCTGGCAGGGAGTCGTCTCCCAGATCGGGTGGTGGGTGATGCTCGTCGCCGTGGTGCTCACCATACTCTCGGGCTGGTCGTATTTGAAGGACACGCCGAGAATCTTGTCGATTACCTCCAAGCGAGATCAGAGGCTCTAAAAGCTGTAGAATCACGCCCCGTATGGAGGGCAACGATGACAGGCGCCTGAGGCCGGACGAGGTCGAAATGATCTTGCGCCGCGCCTCTGAACTGAACTCTCGCAGGGGGATGCGTGGCTCCTACGAGACACCTTCTGTCTCTCCCGAGGTCCTCGTACAGGTGGCCGCCGCGGCCGGTATCCCCGAACAAGACGTGCGCCGGGCGATGTGGGACATTGCTTCGGAGAGGACGGCCGAGCCACGCTCGTTCGCCCGCAAGTTCTACGGTCCTGCCCGCCTCAGGGCCGTGCGCGAGGTGGAACACCCCGCCGAGAGGACCCGCGAGTATCTCGAAGGGTTGTTGCGCCTGCAGCAGGGCCTCAAGCTAAGGCGCAAGACGGAGGTCGGGTCTTTGTGGGACCCCGGCGACGAGCTCGGAGTCGTGAGGAGGACGCTGGACTTCTCGGGGGACAGGACGCTGCTCAAGGCCAAGTCGGTCGAACTGCGGGTCGAGGGTTTGGGCGAAGGGCGTTGCGAGGCCAACCTGACGGCCGATCTCTCCAACCAGCGCGGCGAGTACATCTCGCTCGCCGGCATCCTCGGGGCCACGCTGGCCGCATTGTTCATGCTCGCCGGGATGCAGAATCCGCTCTTCTTTCTCGGCTTCCTTCCCATGCTCGTGGCGCCCGCCTTCGGGTTCAGATTCGCCTACAGCAGGGCTTCCCTGGAGTTGAGACGGGCCCTCGACGAACTCCTGGACGCCTCCGAAGAGAGCCAGCCTCAAGAGGAACCTCAAGATCGCAACGATCGTCCCCGCGGCCAGATTCAGGGCCTCGAACCCATACCAAGGTTCTCCCCCAACAGGAGCAAGCGGGTAGAACCCTAGAGCTTGCAAAGAGGGAACCTCCTTGCAAGCCATCAGCTTTCAGCACTTTGTTCTTGCTGACCGCTGATAGCTGAGAGCTGATAGCTTATATTTACCTTCGTGCCTCATAGAGTTCTAAAGGAGATCTTCGGCTTCGATTCGTTCAGGCCTGGCCAGGAGGAGGTCATAAGGGCCGTTCTGGAGGGCAGGGACACGCTCGCCGTGATGTCCACCGGCGGCGGCAAGAGCCTCTGTTACCAGGTGCCCGCGCTGATGCAGGAGAGCCTGACGGTGATCGTATCGCCCCTGATCTCACTGATGAAGGACCAGGTCGACTCACTGCTTCAGAGCTCGGTCTTCGACGCGGCCACGCTCCACTCGGGACTCTCGCCCGAGGAGCGTTGGGAGGTCGAGCGGAGGGTGCGCACGGGGGAGGTGAAGATGCTCTACGTCGCCCCAGAGCGTCTCAGGTCCCTGGAGTTCGTCCTCTCGCTCCGGCGCGCCGGCGTCGGCCTGTTCGTCGTAGACGAAGCCCATTGTATCTCGGAGTGGGGCCACAACTTCCGCCCGGATTACCTGTTCTTGCCGCGCGCCGTGAGGGATCTGGGTAACCCCCCCGTCCTCGCCCTTACGGCGACGGCGACCCCGCGTGTCAGGAAGGATATCCTGGCTTCCCTGAAGATGCGCTCGCCCCAGGTGGTCGTGACGAGCTTCAATCGCCCGAACCTGAACTACAGGGTGATTCCCGCAAAAGAGAAGAAACACAAACTGCCACGCATACTCGACGTCATACGCGCCTCACCGCCGCCGGGGATCGTCTACGCCACGACGCGCAAGGAGTGCGAGGAACTCGCTGCCGGCCTGCGCCGTTCCGGGGTCGACGCCGCCGCGTACCATGCCGGGATGGGCTCGGCCGACAGGGCCAACATCCAGGAGCGGTTCATGACCGACGAGCTCGCCGTGGTCGTAGCGACCATCGCTTTCGGGATGGGGGTGGACAAACCGAACGTCAGGTTCGTCATCCATTCGAGCGTCCCTGGGAGCCTACCCGCGTACATTCAGGAGTCGGGGCGCGCGGGCAGGGATGGGGAGGGATCCGAATGCGTAGTACTGTATCGTGGCGCCGACCTCGGCCGGCGCAAACGGCTGGTTACCCTGGGCGCGGCGGGAGAGCGCGAGGTCTCTTCCTTCTTTTCGGCGCTCTCCGGGGTGGAGAGCGACGGGAGGGTAAACGTGCCGCCCGCTTCTCTCTCGGCGCTGGGGGGAGTCGACCCCGAGTCGGCCGGCATCGTCATGGGGAGCCTCGAAGAGTCCGGTCTTATCTCCCGCGGCTATGACCTCTGGGCCGAGGTCGAGGTGCGTGCCATCGAAGAGGAGCCGAAGGGGCTGCGCGAGGAGGTGGCCGCGGTTCACGCCGCGCTGCCTGGCTCGGGCTCCGTCAGGCTTCCCGAGCTGGCGCGCAAGACGGGGTTGCGTCCCGCCGTGGTGCAGGGTGCCATCTACAGGATGATGGTCGACGGTGTGGCGGAGATCATCCCCCGCGGCTCTCTGGTGGACGTGAGGCTCAAGACCTTCTCGCTGGACAACGACAGCCGCCGCAACATCGCACGCAGGCTCAAGAACCGGGCGAACACGGCCTACGCCCAGATCCGGGACGTGGAGTCCTTCGCCAACCTGCGTACCTGCCGCCGCGAGCATCTCCTCAGGCACTTCGGCGATATGGAAGAGGTCGCACCCTGCGCAGGATGCGACGTCTGCCTCGGCGAGACGGAAGAGCTCCCGAGAGCCACCGGCCCACGAGCTGGCATCCCTGAAGGGCAGCCGCTCGTGCCTGCGTTCGCCGGGTCCTCACCGGCGGATCAGGAAGGTCCGGCCGTGGACCCGGCGCTCTTCGAGCGGCTGAGGAGTTGGAGGGGTGAGCAGGCGAAAAAGCAGCGGGTGCCCGCCTATGTCGTGCTCCACAACTCGCACCTGGAGGCGATCTCAGCCCGCAAACCCACCACCATCCACGAACTGGGGGCCATAAAGGGAGTAGGCCTGCGCCGCGCGGCCCGCTACGGGGACGAGATACTCGCCCTGATCCGGGGTGAGGAGGCGCCGGATATCGCGCCGCCTGCGGAGAACGGCTTCAGGGAGCACCTCGAGACCGCCGGCAGCCTTCTCCGGTCGGGGCGGGGTGCCGATGCGGTGCCCGCGCTGGCCCGCGCCCTGGAGCTCGGCGGCGAAGAAGCGCGGCGCGAGGTGGACCGGCTACTAGGACCGCGCACGGACGAGTGAGGACCGTACGAGAGGAGTCTCTATGAGATTGGAAGGGAAGAAGATCGCTGTACTCGTGGCCGAGGGTTTCGAGGATCTCGAGTACTGGGTAACCGTGATGCGCCTGCAGGAGGAGGGGGCCGAGGTCGTCTCCGTCGGACCTGACACCGAACCGGTCAGTGGCAAGAACGCGCTGGGGGCGCAGGCTGACACCACGGCGGACGGTGTCGACGCCTCGGAATTGGACGGCGTCGTGGTGCCTGGCGGCTGGGCGCCGGACAAGCTCAGGCGCTATCCCGAGATTACGGACCTCGTCAGGACCGTGCACGAAAGGAACAAGACCGTCGGCATCATCTGCCACGGCGGGCTCGTTGCGATCTCTGCCGGCATAGTCGATGGGGCGAGGGCCACGGGCTCGCTGGGGATCAAAGATGACCTGGAGAACGCCGGCGCGATCTGGGTAAACAAGGCGGCGTTCCGTGAGGGCAACCTGGTCTGGGGCCGCGTGGTCCCCGACATCCCCGACTTCTGCCGCGAGCTCGTCGCCGCCCTGGCAGAGGAATGAGGCGTCTTCGGCACACCAGCCCGTACACCAATGGGAAGCGGGGCGGTAGGGGTGAGCAAGCGTGCCAACGTTTAGGTAACCGAAGTCGAGAAAATTGTGATCGCTACTAATTCCCTCGCAGTTAATGACTCACCGATACACCGATTATCGGCGAGGTACGATGCCGAGGTCACTACTCATGGTCACTGGGGACGTTCGCCGACTTTACTTTCGACCCTATCCCTGCGTTCCTACGATGGGAAGCTGAAGCCAGGCAATTGACCGCGTTGAGTGGTGTGTTGAGGTTAGGTGGTTGATTAGCTGGCCGAAAGGAGAACTGCGGGCAGTTCTGTAATAACTAGGTACGAGGGTCCTCACTACGATATCCTTCAGTAAGGACAGCCAGAGTCAACACCATCTCGGAGGTGGGTGGAGCAGTCTGGTAGCTCGTCGGCCTCATGACCCGAAGGTAGCAGGTACAGGCTTCGTCGAGAAAAGTCTGCTGTCTCCTGTCACTTGGAAGAATTTTATGCAGATTTGCGTATTATTCTTCGTATTCACCTCCAATTCATCTGTAATTCATCGCCATGGCGTAGCGTGGCCCCTTGACGGTATCCCGAGAGACCAAGGAGGCGCGAGCACCGTGACAGAGAGGATGCGTATCGCTACGTTCAACCTGGAGAACCTCGACGACAAGCCGGACGAAGAGCCCTCCCTGCATGAGCGCATACCCCTCATGCGTCCGCAGCTCACGAGGCTCGCCGCCGACGTCTTGTGCCTCCAGGAGGTCCACGGTCAAGAGAAGGACGGCGAGCCCCGTCGCCTGCTGGCCTTGGAGCAGCTACTCGAGGGAACGCCTTACGCTGCCTATCACGTGGCGCACACCAAGACTCAGGGTGGCGAAGCCTACGATGAACGCAACCTCGTCGTATTGAGTCGCCGTGATATCCTCGGCCAAGAGCAGTACATGAATCGCTTCTGCCCCGCTCCTCTATATAAGAAGGTGACTGCCGACCCGCCGCCCGCCGAGCCGGAGCCGATAGGGTGGGAGAGACCTATCTTGCACGTAAGGATCGGCCTCGAAGGAGACAAGACTTTACACATATTCAACGTGCACCTGAAGTCCAAGGCGCCCACGGACATAGTTGGCCAGAATAAGGATGTTCCCGACCCCAAGCCTCCTCCCTTCGCCTGGAGGACGGCCTACGGCTGGGCCGAAGGCTACTTCGTCTCTTCTATGAAGCGCGTAGGGCAAGCCCTTGAGGCCCGCATAATCGTGGATAAGCTCTTCGATCAGGATCCGAGCGCCCTCATTGTCGTCTGCGGGGACTTCAACGCCGACTCTGACGACGTACCCGTGCAGGCTATCAGGGGCGACGTGGAGAGCACTGGCAATCCAGCCCTCTCGCAGCGCGTCCTTGTGCCCTGCGAGCAGAGCATTCCCGAGTCTGCCCGCTACTCGTACCTCTATCACGACAAAGGAGAGATGATAGACCACCTCTTGGTCTCGAGGAACCTCCTTGAATTCTACGGGGGTGCGGAGATCCACAACGAGCTGCTCCACGATGAGTCAGCTTCCTTCGCCGTAGACAAGAAGTACCCTGAGAGCGATCACGCCCCGGTAGTGGCCCACTTCGACCTGCCATAGCAAGGATCTGGGGACACCACCTACTGATAGGGCACGAGAGGACGGTGCCCAGGGTGGCGGTTGTCGCAATCGGCGTTGACCGACGCAGAATCGGTGGCGACAACGGCATCCGCCCGAGCTTCGCCTACGCGGCCCGAGTCCGGGGTCTAGGTTGTGTAAGCCTACCGCGCGGTAGAGCGACCCCTTCGGTATAGTTGCATCGCGAGGAGCATCACCTTACAGGGTGGGAGGAACACTTGACATGAGGCAGTTGGAGCGCGACGGAGTGGCCTTGTGCTACGAGGAGGCGGGGGAGGGGGAGCCACCGATCTTGCTGGTGCACGGCTGGTGCTGCGACCACACCTACTTCGCCCCACAGTTCGAGCACTTCGCAGAGCGGGGTCACCGCGTCGTGGCCATGGACCTGCGCGGGCACGGCAAGAGCGACAAGCCCGACCAACACTACACGATGCAGGCCTTCGCCGACGATCTGGCATGGATGTGCCAGCGCCTCGAACTCGCCAAGCCGGTTGTGGTCGGGCACAGCATGGGCGGCATAGTGGCCTTCGATCTCGCGGCTCGCTACCCCGATCTGCCCTCGGCCGTCGTTATGCTGGATGCCGCCGTCGTCCTGCCCTCCGCCGCCCGCGCGGCCATCCCGAGCCTCCTAAAGGAACTTCGCGGCCCCGACTACCAGAACGTGCTTCGCGGGTATGCGTCCAGGTCCCTCTTCATCCCCACCGACGATGAGCAGCGCAAGGAGCACATACTGCAAAGCATGTCCTCTGCGCCCCAGCACGTAGTGGTATCGGCATTCGAGGGCCTGCGTGACTACGACCCTACCGAGGCCGCCGGCGGGCTGGCGGTACCGGGTGTCTACATAGCGGCCGACGAGCTCCAGCCGCGCTCGGACATGACACGTTTCCATGAGATGTTCTCCGATATCCAGTACGGCAAGACCGTGGGCTCCGGGCACTTCTGCCAGCTGGAGGTGCCCGAGCAGGTCAACGCGATGATCGAGCGCTTCCTCGCCGTCACGCTGCAGCATTAGCACGCGCAGCAGAGCGAGAGATCACGTCCAGTCGCCCCCTCGCAGTCCACACCTGTGAGCACACCAGCATGGGAGTGGAAGTCTCTCGGGACCGTTTGAGAAGCTCAGCGAAGACCTGTTCCAACTTCTCTCGATTACCTCTCACCTGGTCTGGGGTTATGTTTACCTAACCGGTGTCGCTTCCACTGTGCTGGCCAGGGAAAGGTGACTGATATGGGGAGGCGTAGCCCACCTTACTGAGACGCGAGTCGCTTCACGCCGGCGCCTCCCCTGCGCTGCCGAAGATAACCAAGCGGGTGTGATACAAAGGTAGCGTGCGCTGTAGGGACGCACGAGGATTTCCTTGACGCCGGTAGCACCCGAGCGGTGCGGCCACGTGGCACCCATGGTGATCGAGCCGACGGAGGGTGGATACGCGGCCCGCTGCCTCAGGTGTGGGACCACAGGGCCGGTGCAGGCATCGTCAGGAGAAGCACGTCGGGCGCTGCTGGAGCTGAGACAGAGGAGCCGCCGGAGGTAGTCTCCGCCTTCACTTCCTCACGGGCCTCGCGGCAACGCTAGAGCGCACTTTCGCAAGCCGTGCCCTTCCGGTGTACCCAAGAGCCCGACTGTAGATGTCCCAAGGGTGGCGGGAAGCAGCCTGCTAAACCACGTCGTCTGGTTTGGCCGATCTTATGTCCAGGATCGCCAGGAGTGCCCCCCAGGGGATGAATTCGGGGCTTCCTTCCGCCACCTTCTTAACTACCACGCCGTACACGCCGATCTGCTCCAGGTACAGCAATTCGGTGCGAGCTTCCGCTTGACCCGTGACTGTTCTGTCGGCGCCTTCTGGGTCCGCGTCCGGGCCCGTCATGTACTTAACCAGCAGCCGGTCGCCGAGCCAGTCGTTTAATACCTGCGGTGATAGTTCTCGGTCCACGTGGTGGCCCCCTTAGCCCTACTTGCCAACGCGCGAAGGATACACCAAGGAGCTAGAGCGGAGCCTGAGCAACAGAAGTTAGGTAGACTCCGGCCCCTGTCACACAACGAGCTTGGGTCGATATCCCGCCGGTGCCTCGCCTCGCGCCCTAGCAGTGGTGTTCTACGAAGTTCGCCCGTGGTGGATTTTCCGACGCTAGCGTATCCGCGACGAGATGTCTAGTCGGGCAGCTCGATGCTGCCATCCGCAGCCATCGGGAAGGAGGGGTTCCACGCCACCTCCCAAACGAAGCCGTCGGGATCAGCGAAGAAACCGTGGCGCCCGAAGAAAACCTCCTGTGCCTCCTTGACTATCGTGGCTCCAGCCTCGGCGGCTTCCGCAAGTACCGAGTCCACCTGCTCCTCCTCAGCCACGTTGTGCGCCAGCGAGAAGCGTGGGAACCCGCCGGACTCTACATCGTCTACATCGACGCCTGCGTCCGCAGCGAACGACGCCCTCGGGAAGAGGGCGATCACCACCCCACCCGTCTTGAAGAACGCCACCTCGTCACCGCCCACGTCGGGCTTGGGCCACTCCAGTCCGTCGCGGTAGAAAGCCACGGCGCGTTCGAGGTCGCTCACGCCGAGCGTGAGGAGGCTCACCCTAGGTTCCACTGCTCAGTCTCCTTCTGTTGCTAGCCCGTTATGTAAGGTATTGTCCTAGAGGGAACTTCCATTCCACCGTCTATTCACCTGAGTGCAGGGGAGGGCCTTTATCCGAAGTTAGCTTAGCCTGGCGCAAGCCTGACGTTGAAGCGAAGTCCCGTTGTCGCAATCAGCGTCGGCCGACGCGGGGTCGGTCGCGACGAAGGCAGCTAGTGGAGCCTCTCCCGCGTTGCCCACGTGATCCGACAGTGAATCGCGGCAGATACGACGGGCACAAAGCGTCTCGACCAGATTTTCTTGCCGATTCTTGTAATAATCGCTCCTGCATTCATCCAAAATTCATCGCCGCCAGCTCTAATAGCATCTGAGGTCGGATTGGCCAGATTCTGCATAGTAAGGTCCGGGTCATCGCCTTCAAGGACCGGAAGGAGGAATGGAAAGCATCCTAATGAACAAAGAGGCGAGAAGTTGGTGGTACCTTGCCAGAAGGCCCGAGGTGCGAACAGCCTTGTGGATTGTTGGCTTCGGCGGGATTGTCGGTTTTCTATTGATCTTTACGCTCCATCAGGCCCACGCCGCCGACAAGACAAACTGGGACTGGCTCAAGGCGCTGATCTTGCCATTTGTGATCGCCTTCGTTACGACTGCCGGTGGAGCCTGGTTTACGCGAGAGCGTGCCCGGGACACCGCGCTACAGGCGTACCTCGAGAAAATGTCAGAGTTACTGATCGACAAAGAGATACACCGCGAACACCGTAGGTATGCCGATACGCGGGTGACGGCGCGTGCTCGGACGTTGGCGATACTAAGCCAGCTGGACGGGAGGCGCAAGAGAACCGTTCTGCTGTTCTTACGCGAGGGACGATTAATCAATAGGCAGTGGCATGTTCGCGATGGCCGGCAAATTTACCCTCGCATCGTCGGGTTGAGGAACGCCGACCTCAGCGGCGCCGACCTGCGGGGTGCCCAGCTGGTTAGCACCGACGGGAAGGAGGCTGTCTCCTTAGAGGGTGCTGACTTGAGAGGCGCCGACCTAAGGGGAGCCCGCCTAAGGGGGGCCGACCTGAGAGGCGCTGACCTTAGGGGAGCTGATCTGGGGGGCACAGACCTGCGAGATGTCGACTTGGGCGTTTACGAGGAGACCGAGCAGGCTGCCGACCTCACCAGCACAAACCTCAGCGATGCTGACCTGAGCGGCGCCATCTGCACGACGCTAAGGGTGTCACCAAAAAGCAGTTAGAGACCCAGGGCAGGTCTCTCGAAGGCGCTACTATGCCCGACGGATCGAAGCACCCTTGAAAATGCACTTGGCGACGTCTACCCTCCTCCGCTGTGTGGCATGCGCTACTTCTACCTCCGTCCCGGAGCTGGGTGCGCACCGCGTGGAAGCCCACGCTCGCCGTTGTCGCGATCGGCGTCGACCGAGGCAGTGTCGGTCGCGACAACGGCAGTCGCTGACATGACTCCTGTGCCCGCGTAGGGTGGAGCAGTGTGGTAGCTCGTCGGGATCGTAACCCGACGGCCGCAGGTTCAAATGCTGCCCCGCTTCCGTAGACCTCCGGGTCGTGCCGGTCTACCCGGACCCGAACCACGCCAACTCGGGGCGGCTGGTCGGGCCGGCGGGGTGCCGGTCCGCCCTCGGAGGCCACTGGCAAGCACACGGGCGAGTTGTTCGTCGCTCATCGCGGCAGTCCGACGCCTGAGGTCCTCCACTAACTGCATCTCTTCGAGTGTGAGCTCGTAGCCGAACCCCGCAAGCGTGCCTTTGAGATCCCTCCTCGCCTGCTTCAGAAACCCGGCGTCGGTCGCTGCTCGGCTTGCAAGATCCCTCAGTACCTTCTCGCGCAACGTTTCACCTCGAGTACTAGCGTCAGGGCACTATGAGTTGCCTTAGCATTTCGCAGCTCTGGCGGACGCTACTCGCGGCGATCCGGATAGAGCCAGAACGAAAACAGGCGCGTCATGCGCGGCATGACAACATAGGTCATTAGCGTCACCATCACCGCCGTGAATACCAAGGTGCGCACCAAAGTTGGGAGCAGATTTAGCCACTGGCCGAAAACAGAGAAGATGATCATCACGATCGGGAAGACCCCTAGCCAAGTCACGACTACCATCTTGTAGCGGGGCGGCGATGGCTCCCCGACCTTCGAGGGCAGCGTGAACCAGGTCTCCAGGCCCGTCAAGACGTGGACCTTCTCCTCATGCTGGAGGGGCTCAACCTTACGCAACCAGTGCTGGCGCTCCTCGGAGTTCTCCCAGGCGTGGAGGTTGCTGGCGTGGTCGAAGCGGAAGACGACCCGGTACTCGTTATCGTCCTCGCTGTCGCTGGGACGAAGCACTTCTGAGCCAAGATAACCGGGAGCCTCCTTTGCGGCGGCCAGGATGCCTGAGAGCCACTCCTCGAAGTCCTGTTCGCGGCCCTGCTTGACCCGCCGCGACGCAACCGCTGTGACGGGTGGGTCGCCTCCAGGAGCGGGGTTCCGACCCTCGGTGAACTCTTCCATAGCAATAGCTCCAAGACGTTTGCCGTAACAGCGACCTATTAAACCTCGAACCCTTGAGGAAAACCAACCAAGGCTACATGTGGTTTTCGAGATCAGGCTCGATGAGTAAGGGGTGCTTTTAACCCTTAAGAACTACAAGCAAGGCAAACGTCACAGAGAGCAACATGTAGCTCCAAATGCACCCACACAGGTCATCGACACCTCTCCCGCGTGACTAGTGCGCGAAACACTACTCTGGGCTTTGTTCCCGCTTGCGTGGGCCCACTTGAAGGCGGTAGGAGTAGTACCACCTCCTCGCCTACACTCCTCGCGGATCACACCCATGAGCACACCAGTCGACGAAGGGGACCTATTTATGTCCCACCCGAGAAGTCCGGCGAAGACCTGTTCTAACTTCTTTCGATTACCTCTCACCTGATCTGGGGTTATGTTCCCGTAACCGGCACGCCTGCGCCAGACAGGGAGAGTTGCAGGATGCGCGGAACCGTAGACCACCCTACCTCAACGCAGGTCCTTCTCGCCGTAGCCTTCCTGGCGCACCCAAGAGCGCCTAACTGTATGTTCCTCTGGATGGGACGGCTTGTCAACGCGAGTGGGAGATGCCGCACAAACCTTCCTAAGCTAAGATGTTCCTGACAAGTAGGAGGTACGCTCATGACAACTAAAGCCGGGGTCGGCAAGAGTCACCACCATAACCCCAACGTCGCAGGTCGTGAGGCCACCGAGCAAGCCCTCAGAAACGCGGGCATCGTTAAGCCAGACTTCGTCTTCATGTTTGCCTCAATCGGATACGATCAACACTCCTTGGTGCGTGCGGTGCGCGAGACCACTAGGGGCGCACCCCTCTCGGGTTGTTCGGCGGAGGGTACTATTAACGGAGACGACGCCGATGAATCCGGTTTCTCTGTGATTGTTACGGCGATCTCATCGGAGGATCTGCGGTGGACCAACGGATTGGCGACGGGGCTTAGTACCGGCTCGCACGCCGTCGGAAGTCGGATAGCCCAGAACTTGCTACCCGACTTGTCTGCTGACACCATTGGCCTGTTTGTCTTCCCGGATGGGCTCACGGACGATCTCAATCACTTCTTTGCGGGGCTAGAGGAAAACCTCTCGAGCGATCGATTTCTCCCGCTCTGGGGCGGGGGTGCAGCCAACAACTTCAATCTAGGTGAGCCTACCTACCAATATTGCGATGACGAAGTCGTCTCCGACGGGGTCTCCTACGCGCTGCTCTCAGGTAGAGCACGAGCTAGTTGGTCTATAAGCCACAGCTTGATCCCGATCGGTGGCGAGCGGAAGGTGACGCGCTCCGAAGGCAACGTCATCTACGAGATCGACGGTAAACCCGCCGTAGAGGTACTAAAGGAGTATCTGCCAGAGCATGCCCTCATTGAGGATCGCGACTGGATGCGTTACGCCATTTCGCTCGCCCTCTGTTTCAGAGCTCCCAGCTACATGAGGGACGAGAAGTACGTTGTTCGAGGTGTGCCTGCAGTGAAGATGGCCGACGGTTCTATCACCGTGCAAACGGAGGTGCAGGAGGGGACGAGCGTATGGTTCTCGAGCCGAGATAAGGAAAAACTCGCTACCGGGCTCGATCGGATGGCCCGACAGATCAAGCAGCAACTCGAGGGTGCTCAACCTAAACTCGTTTTTCAGTTCGAGTGTGCCACCCGAGGCAAGATGATGTTCCGCGAGCAGGAGAAGTTGCAGTTCCTCAGGCAGTTTCGGCAATCTGTTAGCCCTGATGTGCCGTGGACGGGTTTTTACACTATTGGAGAGATTGGCCCGATAGAGAAGCATAACGATCGTCATCTCTACACGTCAGTTGTTCTCGCCCTCAGTTGACGCTAGTGGGGGGAAAAGGACCACCTCACGTGCAGGACGATAACCCTCAGCAGCGGTTGACAGCCTTACAAGACGAAAACCGCCGCTTGTCCGAACAAATCAAGCGCCTCGTCAGAACCGAGCACGAACTCTATCGATTCCAAGGACGACTCGACGACCAGATCCGCATTTACCAACACCTGTACGAGGTTGGTAAGAAGCTCAACGCGACTCTGGATCTAGGTGAGATTCTCCAGATCGCGACCCAGTTCGTCCTCTACCAGCTCGGTTTCGAGGCGTGTGTGGCGCTGTTGTACGACCCCGAGGCCGAGGCTTTCTACGTTGAAGCACATGACGGATACTACGACGAGACAAGTCAGGCACAGATTACGGGTCTACGATTCTCGGTGGGCGATCCTCCTCTTGCTTCGATCTTAGCTGATTCGGATCAAGTTATCTGCGCAGAAGGGTGTGATCAACCCGAGCTACTTGCGCTTGGGCAAACTCTGGGGCTAGCCGAATATGTCGCGTTCCTGCTGGGGGGCGAAGCACAACAGCCAATCGGCCTGCTGATCGTGGGAAACATGGCGAATAAGTCAGCGTCCCACACGCAGATCGAAGCGGATAGTGAATTTGTAGTAGGCTTGGCAAACTTCGTCTCGCACGTTGCGACGGCGATCCACATGAGGCGCGAAATCCAGGCCCGTGAGCAACGTCTCAAGCTAGAAGCACATGCCCGCGAACGCATCGAGCAAGAGTTGCACGTGGCGCAGCGCATTCAGCAAGCCTCGCTACCTGAAAAGGTACCGGAATTAGAAGGTTGGCAAATCTCTCCTCTCTATCGACCGGCCCGAGAGGTGGGCGGAGATTTCTTCGACTTTCTTGAGCTAGTAGACGGGCGTCTGGGACTGGTCGTGGGAGATGCAACGGGAAAGGGTGTGCCTGCAGCGCTAGTGATGTCCACCACCTGCGGCATGCTTAGGGCCGTTGCTCAGAGCTCTGAATCGCCGGGCGAGGTACTCAACAGAGTCAACGAGGCGTTGGTGGCCCGCATCCCGCCCAGCATGTTCGTCACCTGCTTCTACGCCCTCCTCGACCCCAAGAGCGGACGCCTGCTCTACGCCAACGCCGGTCACGACCTTCCCTATGTGCGGCATGGTGGCGATGCCGATGAGCTCAGAGCCAGGGGGATGCCTTTGGGCCTCATGCCCAGCATGTCCTACGAGGAGAAGGAGATCATCCTCGAAGCCGGCGAGGCAGCCCTCTTCTACAGCGACGGGCTGGTCGAGGCTCATAACCTCGGGGGTGAGATGTTCGGTTTCCCTAGGCTGCGGTCGCTCGTGGCGGAACACGATGGGGAGGGGTTGCTGGTGGACTTCTTGATGGAAGAACTATACTCCTTCACCGGGGAGGGGTGGGAACAGGAGGACGACATCACCTTGGTGACGCTACAGAGGGCGACCCAGTAGGCTTCGCCGCATTTTCACGAGTGACACTTCCTCGTAGCTAGAGCGCGACTTCCGTCTCCTGCTCGCCATCCGATCGGATCATAGCTTGAAAGGCCAAGCTTGGCGTTGTCCCAACTTGCGTAAGCCCACCTGAAGGCGGTAGTAGCGATCCTACCTCCTCGCCGGCCTCGTGAGAGGATTAGTCTGGTGAACGCTCACAGCGTCTAGGCCACTTGACTTCTACCTCTCCAGCACTTATCATAGTTGTAGCAGATGTTTCTTTTAGGCCTCGCCTCACCGGCCGCGACTTCGAAGGAACAGTTGACCACAACCCAACAATAGGAGTAACTTGAGCGTTTACAGCATCTACAAAGAAACCCATTCTTCGGACGATCCCGCACTGCCCGAAAGGCATTATGCAGGGTGGGCCGCTGACCGGGTCGAGGCGATAGTTCGCGCCAACGAGCTCTACGAAGGAAGGGATAGCATAGAAGCGGTATTGGTGATCGGTAACGGCCCGACGGAGGTCGAAGTCGTCTACCGGGTAGACGGCGAAAATAAAGGCATTGCGCGGCCATCTGGCAAAGCGGATGAGCTCAGCAACTGCTATTAGCTTCTAGGCCCCGCTGATGGGACGGGCGTTGTAGCCATCGAAATCTTTCAGCTGGGCGGAGACGTTCTCGCGGACCCTCTCGCGTGGCATTTCCAGGGCGTGCTCTTCGTAGAGATGCTCCTGTAGGACGCTCACCAATCCGCTTTCGTCTGAGGCTGCAAGAATCTGGCCACATGACGGACACTTGAGGTTTTTGGGCTCGGCCATGATGCCACCTTTCCGGTCCTCCTCATAGTACCCGGTCGGGCCAGCTGCCATGCACCTACAGTCGGAAGTTAGTGCCGCGGCGTCGTCCGAGGCGGGGTCGGTCGCGACAACGGTGCCTGCTGGTGCCTTGCCCGCGCTTACCCGAGGGCACCTAACTCCGTGTTCCTCCTCCGACAAGGTCGCTTGGCGCTGCAACCGAGAGTGCTGCACAATCCCTCCTAAGCTAACATGGTTCTGAGGAGAAGGAGGTATGCTCATGACAACTCACGCCGGAGTCGGCATGAGTCGACACCACAATCCCAACGTCGCGGGTCGCGAGGCCGCCGAGCAAGCACTAGAGAAGGCAGGCGTCGAGAGGCCAGATTTCGTCTTCATGTTCGCTACGGTGGGGTACGACCAGCATTCTGTGTTGCGGGCGGTGCGAGAGGCGACTGGAGGTGCACCGCTCTGTGGATGCTCCGGGGAAGGCACGATCGGAGGAAACGACGCGGACGAATCGAACTACTCTGTGGTCGTCATGGCGATCTCTTCGGAGGAGTTGCGGTGGACCAACGGACTAGCGACGGGACTTAGTACCGACTCCCGTGCTGCCGGCCAGCTGATCTCCCAAAGCGTCTCCTCGGATCTGAGTGCTGATGCCGTGGGCCTGTTCGTCTTCCCGGATGGAACCACGGTGAACTTCGATGAATTCTTCGCGGGGCTGGACGGGGACCTCCCGAGCGACCGATTCCTCCCGATCTGGGGCGGGGGAGCCGGTGACAACCTCGCGTTGGTCCAAACCTATCAGTACTGCGATGACGAGATCGTGTCCGATGGGGTTGCTTACGCCCTACTCTCGGGCGAGACCCAGCCAGCCTCGACCATCGGTATCGGCTATCTCCCGATAGGTGGCGAACGGAAGGTGACACGCTCTCAAGGGAACGTCATCTACGAGATAGATGGGAAAAGCGCCGTAGAAGTGCTCCAGGAGTATCTACCCGATAGCGCCCTCGCTGAGGACTGGCGGCGTTACGCCCACTCTTGTGTGCTCTGTCTCAGAGCTCCCAGCTACATGGAAGACGAAGAGTACGTTGTTCGAACCATACTTTCCCTGGACGGGACCGAAGGCTCTGCGACGGTTCAAACCGAAGTCCCAGAGGGCACCAGTGTCTGGATGACGAGCAAAGATCTGGAGAAGTTCACCGCCGGACTCGATAGGATGGCCGAGCAAATCAAGAAAGGACTTGGGGGCAACCAACCTAAGCTCGTGCTCCATTTCGACTGTGTTTCAAGAGGCAAGCTGATGTTCCGGGATCAGGAGAAGATGCGGCTCCTCAGACAATTGCGCCAAGCGATCGATCCGGAGGTACCATGGGCGGGTTTTTACACTTTCGGGGAGATCGGCCCGGTGGACAAGCACAATTGCTACCACAATTACACGGGGGTTGTCCTTGCACTTAGTTAAACAGCATGATGACTTTGGGGTCTTCTCGCTTTCCTCGCGGGATATGGGTCCGCTGCTAGCGGCTAGAGTGTGATCTCCAGCGCCGCAACCTCCCGGCCAAGCAGCCTGGCGCAGAAGCTTGGCTTCGGCGTTGTCCCAGCTTGCGTGGGCCCACTCATTCGCGACGCGGGGGAGCGACCCCACTTCTGCCTCTTCGCCTACCGCGCACCACACCCGTGAGCACACCAACCGGAGTAGGAAAACTATTCGGGGCCCACTCTAGGAGATGCCTCGGAGACGGAGCCCAACGACTTTCGACCGTCTTCCACTCGGTCTGGGGCCGCGTGGTCCCCGACATCCCCGACTTCTGCCGCGAGCTCGTCGCCGCCCTGGCCGATGAGTAGCGTGGAGCGAGTTCCACGCCACGCTGGCCCTGCTAGAGCCCCACGAAGTCTTGCGGGCGAAGGCCATACCTAGCAGAATGAGGCGGATCTCGGCCCTTCTCCACAACGCGAGGTGAGACTCTCGATGCGTTTGCACTCAGCCCCGAGATCGGGTAATAGCTACAAGGTTCGACTGCTCCTGGGTCTGCTGGGCACGAGGTGCGAGGTGGTCGACTACGACACCAAGGGCGGTGAGACGCGCGCGCCGGGATTCCTCGAGGACGTCAACCCGGACGGTAAGGTCCCTGTCTTGGAGCTCGAGGACGGGACGATGCTCCCGGAGTCAGGCGCGATCCTCGACTACCTTGCCGAAGGCACATCCTACCTCCCCGAGGAGAAGTTGCAGCGGGCGCAGGTCTTGCGCTGGATGTTCTTCGAGCAGTACAGCCTCCTACTCAACCTCTCCCGGCCCCGCCTGTGGCGTATGTGGGACGTCGAGATGACGACCCAAAGAAGGGTCGAGCTGGAGCAACTCTTCGAGCAGGGTTACAGGGCCCTTGGGGTGATGGAGCGGCACCTGGACGACCGCGAGTATTTTGTCGGGGATAGCCCCACGGTCGCAGATGTGGCCCTTTATGTGTACCCGCGTCTCTGCCCGGAGGGTGGCTATGAACTCGAGGACTTCCCCGCGGTGCGGGCCTGGCTGGAGCGGATCGCCTCCCTGCCTGGGTACGTGGCGCCGCCCGGTTAGGACGTTATAGAGACTGGCGTTCATCCGACCTATTATTTCGTGTCTTTCCACCCTGTGCTTTGGTATAACGCCAGCGTATAGGGAAGCGGACGGCGAAGGAGACACAAGCTTTATGGCCTACATCCACGCCATCGCGGCGGGGCACCTCGAATCGGCTCTGTACGCCGTGTCGCTGCTCGTGAGCGCTCTACCGTACGAGCTTCTACTGATTCGGATGAGGGGTTTCGGCAGACGAGGCTTTGGTAGAGGCTTCGGATCGTTCAGAATATTGAGGATTCTATTCGCGCTGCTGTTCACCACTGTGCTCGGGCCGATCGTGCTCGTGGCTCTGATCGCCTTCGCCGGCTACGCTTTCTTCACCAGCCGCCGAGGACGGTGACTCTAGCTCGCACCGACCTCGGGGTGCATAGCCTGCCGCTACATCGTGCTAGACCTACCATCTTGAAATAGTCCTCGCCGGGCTACAATAGACTGGTGATTCGCAGGTAGGTCGAGCAGCTGAGGAGGCGGAGGCTTGAGCGAGGAAATGCAGAAGCGGATTGTCTTGATACTGTCCACCGCGCTGGCGGCGTGGACGGCGACCAAGCTCGCAGGCATGGTTTTGGCGGAGCCCGAGGAGCGCGGGTCGGAAGACGATATTAAGGAAGCACTTTTACAAGGCACATTTTCCGTTCTAGCCACCATTGTCGCCTCCCGAGTGATCCGCGATGTTCTGAGCAAGCGCTGGGATAGTTAAGGGTATGCTCAGCTTAGGCTCATCACCCGAAGGTTGCGAAGTCGCAGCCTCTGCAGCGCGGAGCCTTGGTCGGCCACCATACGAAATAACTGAGCCCCCGTAGAATTTCCGCCAGGAAGCGCCTTGTTACCAAACTCTTGCCGAGCTGTTATACGAGTGTAACCCTGCGCGTACACAATGGAGACGTCAGAAGGCCTGGTGTTCCTCTCCTTCCCTCTCCCTTCCATCACCGGAGGGGCACCGGGTATTCGATTTCGCGTAGGGCGACGAAGCTGGGTTGTCGCGCCGCACCTCCTCGTCCGTTCCGCTCACGTCTCTAGCGGCTTGGGCGCCAGCACGAGTGCTCGCCGAAAACGAGCAATGCGCTCTGCGGAATCAATCTGCGCAAGACCTCGGTAGGTACGATTTCATCCTACTGCCTGGAAGTTAGCTCACAGGCGCAGAACGTCGTAGCGTAAGGAGGGTTATGTCATCCTCCTGTTCCCACCTTTCACCGGCGAAGGAGTAGAGCTCTTGTAGGAGCAAGTCACCTAGTGATCGCTTCTCACCATGCTCGGCGATGAGTGCCCGCAACCTGGGAACGCCAAACATATCACCACCAGGGTCATGCGCCTCGACCAGCCCATCACTATAGAGGAGGGCTGCCTCGCCGGATTGCAGGATGGTCTCCTTCTCCTCATAGCTCATCTCCGGCATAAGCCCCAAGGGCATCCCCCTGGCCCTTAGTTCTTCGGCGTCGCCATTGCGGTGTAGGTAAGGCAGGTCGTGGCCCGCGTTGGCGTAGATCAGGTGTCCGCTCTTGGGGTCGAGGATGGCGTAGAAACAGGTTACGAACATACTGGATGGGATGTTGGGAAAGAGCGCCTCATTGACTCCTCGGAGCATCTGGCCCGGCGATGAGGAACTCTGGGCCGCGAGGCGCAGCATGCCGCAGGTGGTGGACATCATAAGCGCTGCTGGCACGCCCTTGCCCGTGGCGTCCCCCACCACGAACCCCAACCGGCCCTCAGGGAGGACGTGAAAGTCGTAGAAGTCCCCTCCCACCTCCCTGGCGGGTTGGTAGTGGGGGGTTATCTGCCAGCCCGCCAGTTCGGGCACCTTCTTGGGAAGCGAGGCTTGCTGGATGCTTCTGGCCACCCTGAGGTCCTGCTCCACTCGTTCGCGCTCGCGTATTTCCTGCTCGAGATGCGCCTGCGCTACTTCCGCGGAACCGTTATCCTCGCTCCACTCCTCGGCGATCTTGCCTCCCTCTATGCGGTGCATGGACATAGCCGTCACCACTACCTCCTTGTCCCTCGGCTTCAGGCCGAAGTACTCCCCCCGATCGTGGACGCTGCGCCAGGTGAGGCGGGTGACGACCTTGTCGCCTTTGGCTACCTGGTCCTCGATGATGGGACGAATATCAGAGAGGGCAGCGTGTTGTTCGGCCACCTGCCGCTTGTAGCCCTCGCGGCCGGGCTCTTGTCCGGCGAGCAAGCTATGATCGACGAAGTCGGGAGCGAGCAGTTCGTCTATGGCGTCCAGGTCTGCCCTGGCGACCGATTCCCAAAAGCGGCGCACCAGGGCCTTGTTCTTCTCTTCCTCCGACGACACGAAAGCTTCCTCCTGGTTGCCTACTCGCGGGCTCTCGCCAACGGGCTCATTTTGTGCGTATTCCTCGAGACATCTGCATGCCGTTGTTCAGACCCGTCCATGCGGCTTATCCTTCACCCACTCCGTGAACCGCCGCACTCCGGGATGGTCTCTGAGCGCCTCGACGGAATCATAGCCTCGTGCAAGGTCTGCGTTGTCGATGGAGACGTGTACGTTTCTGTGACAAGGGCCGCACAGGGCGACCGTCCTACCCGGGTCGCGTCGCTTGAGGTCCTGTCTACCCTTCCTTCTGCGCTTCATCTTCCTGGAGCGGGAGCGCGGCAAGAGATGATGACGGGTGAGACGATCCTCCCCGACGGGCCTGCCGCAGAGCTCGCACCTGTCCTCGGCGCTGTGACCTGAGTTCTGGTCGCTTGGCACCATCCCGAGATTATACGAGTTGTCCCCGCGAGCGGCCTCCACGGGTGATCCCCGGCCCAGAGCTGCAAGGCTCATGTAGGATAAAACACGAATACGGTGGAACCACTGTCCTCACCGAAGGCGCCGAGGCGCTTGGGCTGGCCGAGTCTCTCGCCGAAGCGTACCCCGACGGGTGGGTCTACGTCGAGTACAGAGGGGATAAGGAGTAGATGGGCAACGATTACGAAACCGGGAGAAGATATCGGTCGCGTGGCACATACTCGCTACCCGAAGAACTTGCCCGACACGCCCCCAAAAAGAGCTTCGCCCCCGAGGAGTTGCGCGGTGTCTGCCGCGAAGCGGGAGAGGAGCTTGGGTGGGAAGATGCGAAGAAGGCCAGTTTCCGCGCGGCGGCACAGATGGTAGAGATCTGGCGCGGGCTTGACCTACCCGCCTGGGAAGCGCCCTATGTCCTGCGCGACGCGCGCCTCGGCTACTTGAACGGCTACGAAAGGGCCGTGATCTCCGGCGATATGTCTGAACAACAGATCATTCGCGCCGCCGAAGCCCGCTGGGGTGAAAAGTGGCGAGAGAGGCTCGGGGCTGCACACGAGAGGTCAGGGTAGCCGCTGGTCGGGTCAGGCACCAGGTCGTAGTCCACTACCTCTCGGCCTACAGGTACTCCAGGAAAATGTACGCAAGGGCCGCCCCCACTGCGATGCCGAGGGCCAGACGCGCGATCAGCCGCGCAACGCGTTGGCGGTTCACCTACCCCTCCTCTGTTCTCATACGCGGTCGAAACACCTTGCAAGGATACCCGGTTCCTCCACCTGAGGGGTCGCGCACTCGAGAGAATTAATTGGGGGGATTCCTGCTGCTGTTCGTCGAAGGGGTGAAGCTCGTGCAGTGACGGTCGCCCGGGCTGTCTAGTCTTCCCGCCGGTCACAGACGTAGTCGCAAGAGAGGTCGTAGTCCCGGCCGTCCACAGCACCTACCCGAGGTCCGTAAAGGTGGACCGAGATGGCCGCTTCGTCGCCGGGGTTCCCTACCCGGTGAATGCCTCCGTCACGGGGAAGGACGCGCGAGGCGCCGTCTTCTTTGCTCCACATGCGATGCTGGAACTTGCTCAGGCGGGCGTGATCCAGCCGTGTTCCGTCATCGAGACGCTCGTAGCGTTCCTCCAAGATGGAGCCCACAACACAGCAGTAAACTCCCCAGGAGGTATGGTCGTGGATCTTTGTCTCCGTGCCCGGAGGCCAGACGAAAACCTGCAAAGAGTAGATCTGGTCCTCGCCTTCATAGCTCTGTGCCACATACCAGTCTCCTAGAGCGTCTCTCGCTTCTTCCAGGAGGGGGCGAATCTCGCCTTCGAAAAAGGCGCCGTCCTGTACGAGTCGGATCAGGAAAGGAGCGGCCTGCTGTAGGGCTGGTTCCGTAGGTAGCTCGGAGAGCCTCCGCAACTGGTCCGTATCCACCGGTAATGCCATCGTGGCCGCGCACATAAGACTCTGTCCCATGCCCGATCTACGCGGCCAGCTGCCCGACCGGGGCGACCGGGTCCTCGACGAAGAAAGTCTCGGGATCTATAGGAAACATCACCTCGCA
>Ga0196962_10000252_pt1 | contig 25929 bp, 24 predicted proteins | sample S3v_20metaG_FD_183186 | JGI IMG/M metagenome (GOLD analysis project Ga0196962, IMG submission 183186) | Soil microbial communities from Anza Borrego desert, Southern California, United States - S3+v_20 | ecosystem: Environmental > Terrestrial > Soil > Desert | place: USA: California | collected...
CCGAGCTGCGCGGCCAGGCCGCGGCCGGCGACCGGGCCTTCGCCGAGGCCTATGGCGGCGCCGAGGCCGCGGTCGCGGCGGGAGGCGCGCGCGGGTCGGAGGGCTGGATCGAGGCGCAGCAGGCGCTCTCCCGGCTGGAGGCGGCGCGGCAGCCGACGACTCACGCTCTGGGCGAGCTCGACCGGCTCGCCGTCGGGCGGATCGACATGGCGACCAGCGAGGAGGATTTCGCCTTCCTCAACGACGCCCTCGCTGCGGTGGAGCGGATGGCCGCCGGCCAGCAGGAAAGGCTCGAACGGCTTCGTGAAAGGCTCAGCGGGCGCTGAGCGCGGCCGAGTGGCGCCGGGCAAGCTCGACATAATGGGCGACTCCGAGCCGCATCCCCGCGATGTCGCCCGGGCCGAGGTCGCGGACATATTTGGCGGGGCGCCCGGCCCAGAGCTGGCCGCTCGGGATGCGCTTGCCCGGAGTAAGGATCGCCCCGGCGGCGAGCATGGCCTCGCCTTCGATCGCGCAGCCGTCCATGACGATCGCGCCGAGGCCGACGAAGGCCCGGTCGTGAAGGGTGCAGCCATGGACCATGGCGAGGTGGCCGATCAGCACCTCCTCGCCGATCAGGCAGGGGAAGCCTTGGTCGGGGCCGCCCGGGCGGGGCGGATCGACATGGATGACCGTGCCGTCCTGGACGTTGCTCCGGGCCCCGATGCGGATCTTGTTCATGTCGCCGCGAAGCACGCAATTGTACCAGACGCTCGCTTCGGGGCCGATCTCGACGTCGCCGATCAGTCGGGCGCCGGGGGCGACGAAGGCGGCCGGGTCGATCCTCGGCGCCGCCCCTTCGAAGGCGATCAGCTCCGCCACTCCGGCCTCCATTCGTAGACGATCACCGGCCCCTGGGCCCAATAGGGGCCGGAATAATCGAGGTCGGGCCGGCGGACCATGCCGAGCCGCTCCATCAGGCCCCAGCTCGCCACGTTTTCGATGACGGTCAGGGCGACGACGCGTTCGGCGCCGAGCCGCTCGGCGGCGAAGTCCAGAGAGGCGATCGCCGACTCCTTGGCATAGCCCTTCCCCCAGGCGTCCTCCCGCAGCCGCCACCCCACCTCGACCTCGCCTTCGACCGGGCTTCCGGAATCGTCGCCGAGCTTGAGCCCGCAAAAGCCGAGCAGTTCGCCGTCGGCCTTGCGCTCCACGACCCAGAAGGTGAAGCCGCGCTCCTCCTGCCAGCGCATCATCCGGGTGCGGACGAGCTCGGCCATCTCATCGTCCGGCCTGACCCCGCCGAGCCAGCGCATCACCGCCGGCGTGTTGGTGTGGCGGACGAAGGGCGCGATATCCTCCTCGCGCCAGTCGCGAAGAAGCAGCCGCTCGGTCTCGATCACCGCGGCCTCACTGCAGGGCGCGCGGCAGCAGGCTGCCGTAATTCACGATCGGGAGGATCGAGGCGTGGTCGTCGCTCCAGCCGGAGAAGCCGGGCCGGGTCTCGAGCAGGGTCCAGTTGATGCTGTCCTCGCCGCTCAGCTGGACGAGCCGGTCGATGGTGGCCGGGTTGCGCGACAGCGCGACCCACACCGACAGGGTCGCGTTCATCAGCTCTTCCTCCTCCGTCGGCACATATTCGAGCATGGCGCTCGTCCAGCCGCCCTGCGCCGCGATGTCGGCGACCACCGGCTTGAGGTCGAGATAGCGGTTGGAAATGTGGAACAGGACGATTCCGTCGCGCTGGACGGCTCGGCCGTAGACGGCGAGCGCTTCGCGGGTGAGCAGGTGCATCGGCACCGAATCCGAGGAGAAGGCGTCGATGGCGAGGATGTCGATCGAGTCGGCCGGCTGACGGGCGAGGCTGAGCCTGGCGTCGCCGAGCACGATCCGGGCCGTCGGCGCGCACTGGCTGAGGAAGGTGAAGCGGGTGCGCGCGACCTCGACCATCGCCGGGTCGATCTCGAAGATGCTCCAGCTCTGGCCCGGCTGGAAGTAGCAGGACAGGGTGCCGCTGCCGAGGCCGACGACGCCGATCCTGGGGCGGGCGCCGAACAGGGCATTGGCGTTGGCGAGGGCGAGGCCGACGCCTGAGCGGCGGGCATAATAGCTGGTCGGCAGGGTCTGCAGGCCCGGCTCGAGATTCTGCACTCCGTGGAGGGTCGTGCCGTGGGTCAGCACCCGAGCCGAGCCGTCGTAGCGCTGGCTGACCTCGTAGATCCCGAAATAGGAGCGAGTCCGGTCGCCCTCCCCGGTGCGGGCGAGAATCGACCAGCCGCCATAGCTCAGCATGAGGGCGGCGAGGCAGGCGGCGAAGGCCCAGCGGCGGCCGAGGCAGGCCAAGGCGAGCAGCGAGACGGCGACGCTGCCGGCCATGGTCGCGCCCTGCGACAGGCCGAGCATGCCGCGCTCGGAGGCGAAGGACAGGGCGAAGGCGGCCAGCGGAACGATCACCGCCAGCGGCTTCACCACCCGCTCGGGCCACGGCACCAGCGGATATTGGGGAACGAGCAGCGCCGCGGCGAGGACGAGCAGCGGGTGTTCGTAGGCCCAGTCGAACAGCAGGGGTGCGACGATCGCGCAGAACAGCCCGCCGAGCATTCCGCCGAACGACATGGCGAGATAGAAGCGGGTCAGGTGGCCGACCGCCGGCCGCAGCCGGAACATCTCGGCGTGGAGGGCGACGGCGACGGCGAACAGCAGCAGCAGGCCGAGCGTCGCCGAGAAGAACGGATTCTGGGTGCCGGTGCTGAAGGCGAGGCCGCCGGCGATGAGGATGACCAGCGGCGCCAGGGTCGTCACCAGGTCGGCGGGACCTCGACGGCCGGCGAAGGCGATCACGAAGCTGAGCAGATAGAGGCCGAGCGGAAGCGCCCAGAGCAAGGGCATGGCGACGATGTCGGTGGTGAGGTGCGTCGTCGTCGAAAGCATCAGCCCCGACGGCACCGCCGCGAGCACCACCCAGTGGAGGACCTGCCGGGCCGTCGGCGCCGGCGCCTTTTCCTCGGGCGCCGCCTCGACCGCCTGGGCCGGCACGGTGAGGGCGCAGGCGGCGACGAGCAGCACCAGCACCGCGTAGATGCCCGTCCACAGCCAGCTCTGCTCCTGCAGGGTCATCAGCGGCTCGACGACCAGGGGATAAGAGATGAGGCCGGCGAAGCTGCCCAGGTTGGACGCGGCATAAAGCGGGTAAGGGTCGCCGCGGCTCGTCTCCAGCGCGTACCAGCGCTGCATCAGCGGCGCCTGCGCCGAGACGATGAAGAAAAGCGGGCCGATCGAGCTCAGAAGGAACCAGGGGACCCAGAAAGCGGGCTGCGATTCCGCCGTCGGAAGCGCCGAGGTGAGGCCGATCGGCAGCCACAGCGAGGCAAGGCCGAACAGGATGACGTGGATTCCGACCTGCTTGCGCGGGCCGAGCCGAGAGATCCAGTGGGCATAAGCGTAGCCGGCCAGAAGCAGCAGCTGATAGACCAGCATCGCGCTGTTCCACACCGACGGGGCGCCGCCGATTCGGGGCAGCGCCATCCGGGCCACCATCGGCTGGGTCAGGAACAGAAGGAACGAGCCGGTGATGATCGTGACGAGGAAGAGCGGGCGCGCATAGCGCTCGCTCACGCGGCCGGCGGTCATTTCCCTTGCCACCCGATCCCCCGTCACGATTTGCCAAGCAGCCGCGCCGCAACCGGCGCATGGTAGGTCAGAATGCCGGCGCAGCCCGCGCGCTTGAACGCAATGAGGGTTTCCAGCAGGAGCGCGTCGCGATCGCCGGCCCCGGCCGCGGCGGCGGCCTCGATCATCGCATATTCGCCGGAGACCTGGTAGGCGAAGACGGGCACTTCGAACCGTTCCTTCACACGGCGGATGATGTCGAGATAGGGCAGGCCGGGCTTCACGATCACGTGGTCCGCCCCCTCGGCAATGTCCAGCGCAACCTCGCGCAGAGCCTCGGCGGCATTGGCCGGATCCATCTGATAGCTCTTCTTGTCGCCCTTGAGCAGGCCGCGCGACCCGACGGCGTCCCGAAACGGACCGTAGAAGGCGCTCGCATATTTGGCGGCGTAAGCCATGATCTGGACGTTGGCGTGGCCCGCCTGCTCGAGCGCCGAGCGGATCGCGGCGACTCGGCCGTCCATCATGTCCGACGGCGCGACGATGTCGGCGCCGGCCGCCGCCTGGACCAGCGCCTGCTCGGCGAGCATCTCGACGGTGGCGTCGTTGAGGACGTAACCCGCCTCGTCGGTGAGACCGTCATGGCCGTGAGCGGTATAGGGATCGAGCGCGACATCGGTCAGCACGCCGATGTCGGGTGCCGCATCCTTCACGGCCTTGACCGCACGACAGATGAGGTTGTCCGGGTTCAGCGCTTCCGCGGCGCCCGAGCTGCGCAGACCGGGCGGCGTGTTCGGGAACAGAGCGACGCAGGGGATGCCGAGGGCGCGGGCCTCGCGGGCCTTGGCCGGAAGGTTGCGGACGGGGTAGCGAGACACGCCGGGAAGGGTCGCGATCGGCTCCTCGCCGTCCTCGCCCGCGGCGATGAACAGCGGCCAGATCAGATCGGAGGGCGTCAGCACCGTCTCCGCCAACATCGCCCGGCTCCACGCGGCGCATCGGGTGCGGCGCAGGCGCGTGGCGGGAAAGGCGGCGGCGGTCATCGCGCGGCTGTAACGCGCACCGCTGCGACTGCAAAGCGGCGAGAGCTCGGCGCCGAAACGAGCCGGAGCTCGCCTCTTACAAGGCGGTCACGGCGCCGGCAGGAAGCTTTCTTGAAAGGCAGGTCGATAAATGGCATTCTGATGGTGCCTGCTTCATGTGCGGATGAACGTATAGCCGTCTGCTTCCTGTGCCTCGAACGAAAGGACAGTCGATGAAGCCCATGAAATCACTCGCGCTTCTTGCCGCCGCCTTGGCCGTTTCAGTGGCGGCAACACCGAGCGAGGCCCCAGCACAGACCCCGCCCAATCCGATCCTCTATCTGCTGGGCCTGGAATATTATAACGTTCGGGGGACGGACTTCGTCCGCTATCGCTACGACGTCATGAACAAGGCGAGCTATCCGGCCGCGATGTTCGCGCCCGCGCCGAACCTGCCGCCCTGCGGAACCAACACCAATTCGTCGCGCACCTGGGTGGACTTCTTCGACAAGGCCGGCCAGCGTCTCTACGGTTTTTGTGCGCTCGGCAGCCCCAATTCCCTCGGCTCGCTGTGGTTCGCCCTTCCCGAGGGCCAGGTGCCGCCGAGCTGGGTCTATATCGTCATGACCGACCGGCAGACGAACACCACCTATCGATCCAACCTCGCCGAGACGACGCCTTAAGCCTCTCCGCCCCGTCAGGGGCGGCGATCGCCTTCCAAACGGTCCTCGCCGCGAGGGGGAAGGGTTATGGACACTCTTCGCCCGATGGCGAGTTTCGATCCCGTGAACCCGCCCAAGCCTGTCCCCCGCCAAGCCGTGCTCGTCGTCAACGCCCACTCCCGCAAGGGACGAACGCTGTTCCGCGAGGCCGCTGCGAAGCTGAAGCAAGCGGGTATCGAGATCCTCGCCGCCCATGCCGTCCGCGACCCGAACCGCCTGGTCGCCACCATGCAGGAGGCGGTGCGGAGCGGCGCTCCGATGGTTATCGTCGGCGGCGGCGACGGCTCGCTCTCCTGCACGGTCGACGAAGTGGTCGATCGCGAATGCGTTTTCGCGTTGCTGCCGCTGGGGACCGCCAACAGCTTCGCTCGCACGCTCGGCATCCCGCTCGATCTGGATGGCGCGATCGGCGTGATCGCGAACGGCCGCCGCCGACGGATCGACCTGGGCATGATCAACGGCGATTATTTCGCGAACTGCGCCGCAATGGGCCTGTCGCCGATGATCGGCGAGGGCGTGCCGCACAAGCTCAAGCGCTACCTTGGCCGTCTCGGCTATCTGCTGTGGGCGGTGTACTGCCTGATCCGCTTCCATCCGTTCCGACTGACCGTGGACGACGGCAGCGGCCCCAAGACCTTGTGGGCGACCGAGGTCCGCATCGCCAACGGCTCGTTCCACGGCGGAGTCGAGGTGGTGGAAGAGGCCGACGTCGACAGCGGCGAGATCGTCGTCCAGGCGGTCACCGGGCGCAGTAGCTTCCGGCTGATCTGGGACTGGTTCGCCAAATATTGGAAGCTGCCCGCGCGCCACGCGATGGTCGAGGAGTTTCACGGGCATCATATCACCATCGATACGAGGCCGCGCCAACGCATCTCGATCGACGGCGAAGTGCTGGCGAAGACGCCCGCGGTGGCGCAGGTCGCCGAGCGCGCTATCGAGGTGGTCGTGCCGGCGGAGGAACCGGCGCCTGAAGCGGTGCGCGCCTAGCGGGAGCCGTTCCCCGACTGTCCCGACCCGAGGCCTGGCTCAGCCGAGGCGGGCCAGCGCGGCTCGATATCTGTCGGCGTCGGAGGCCTTCTCGGCGTGGTCGGCGCGCGCTTTCTCCACCGCCTCCGGCTTGGCCCGCTCGAGAAAGCTGGGATTGGCCAGGCGGGCGGCCAGCGAGTCCCGCTCCTTCTCGGCGCTTTCGGCGGCCTTGAGCAGGCGGGTCCGCTCCGCGGTGACGTCCACCAGCCCTTCCAAAGGAAGGACGTAGGTTGCCTCGCCGATCACGATCTGGACGATGTTCGATGAAAGAACGACTCGGCGCCCCTCGTCGAAGGTGATCAGGGGATGGGTCTTGATGTCGTCGGGCAGGGTCTTTTTGCCTGCTATCATGATCGTCTCGAGCCCAGCCATCCGCACGAGTTGCTCGATATACTTGTTCGCCAGGCGCTCATCGTCGGGGCCTCGCTCCGTGAGCCTAGGAGCGAGCTTCTTCCTATAAGGTATGTCTAGCTCGGCCCGGACAGCTCTGAATTCCCGGATCGTCTCGATCAGCCACCGGATTTCGCGACCGGCCTCCGGGTCCAGCGCCCGCGCGTCCGGCACCGGCCAATGGGCCAGGATAAGCGGGTAAGGCCGCTCGCCCATCGCGTTCCACAGCTCCTCGGTGATGAACGGCATGAACGGGTGGAGCATGACCAGGATCTGGTCGAATGCCCAGCCGGCCACCTCCTTCGTCTCGGCGTCGATCTGCCCCTTGATGAGCTCGAGATACCAGTCGCAGAACGTGTCCCAGACGAAGTGATAGACGGCGTTGGCGCTCTCGTCGAAGCGCAGCTCAGCCAGCGCGATGTCCAGGGCCTGGACGGTCTTCACCGTCTCGCCGACGATCCAGCGATTGACCGGCAGCGTCGCGGCCGGCGGCTCGATCGCCTTCGACGCGCCGATCGCGTTGGCCTGGCAGAAGCGGGCGGCGTTCCACAGCTTGGTGGCGAAGTTGCGGTAGCCTTCGACTCGCCTCTCATCGAGCTTGATGTCGCGGCCCTGGCTCTCCATCGCCGCCAGAGTGAAGCGCAGGGCGTCGGCGCCGTAGCGGTCGACGATGCCGAGCGGATCGATCGTATTGCCCTTGGTCTTCGCCATCTTCTGGCCCGCGCTGTCGCGGACCAGCCCGTGCAGATAGAGCGTCTTCCACGGCCGCTCGCCCATGAAATGGAAGCCCTGCATCGCCATTCGGGCATCCCAGAAGAAGATGATGTCGAAGCCCGAGATGAGCACGTCGTTGGGATAGTGGCGGCGCAGGGTCTCCGTCCGCTCGGGCCACCCCAGCGTCGCGAACGGCCACAAAGCCGACGAGAACCAGGTGTCGAGCACGTCTGGATCGCGGCGCAGCGCGATGCCTTCGCCGGCCTCGGCCTGCGCTTCCGCCTCGGTCTCGGCGACGAAGACGCCGCCCTGATCGTCGTACCAGGCGGGAATCTGGTGGCCCCACCATAGCTGCCGCGAGACGCACCAGGGCTGGATGTTCTCGAGCCAGTTGAACCAGGTCTTCTCCCAGGTCTTGGGGACGATCCGGATCTCGCCGGAGCGGACCGCCTCGATCGGGCGCCTGGCCAGAGCGGCGGCGTCGACATACCATTGGTCGGTGAGCCACGGCTCGATCACCGCCCCGGAACGGTCGCCGTAAGGAAGGTGGACGGCGCGATCCTCGACGCGTTCGAGGGCGCCCGCGTCCCGAAGCATGTCGACGACGCGAGTGCGCGCCTCGAAGCGGTCGAGCCCGACCAGCGCCTCGGGGACGAGCCCGTCTTGGGTCTGGGCGACGCGCGCCTGCGCGTCGAACATGTTGAGCATGTCCGTCGGCCGCATCCCGGCCCGCCTGCCGACCTCGAAATCGTTGAAGTCGTGGCCGGGCGTGATCTTGACGGCGCCGGAGCCGAGCTCGGGATCGGCATGTTCGTCGGCGATGATCGGAACAAGGCGCCCGGTTATCGGCAAGCGGACGCGGCGGCCGATCAGGCCGCGGTAGCGCTCGTCGTCGGGATGGACGGCGACGGCCATGTCGGCGAGCATGGTTTCCGGGCGGGTGGTGGCGACGTGGACGGAGCCGCTGGAGTCCTCGAGCGGGTAGACGAGATGCCAGAACTTGCCCTGGACCTCCCGGGTCTCGACCTCGAGGTCGGAGATGGCGGTGCCGAATTTCGGGTCCCAGTTGACGAGGCGCTTGTCGCGGTAAAGCAGGCCCTGGCGATAGAGGTCGACGAAGACCTTGATCACCGCGGCGGAGAAGCCCGGATCCAGGGTGAAGCGCTCGTTCGACCAGTCGCAGGACGCGCCGAGGCGGCGAAGCTGGCGAGTGATCGCGCCGCCCGACTGAGCCTTCCATTCCCAGACATGCTCGACGAACGCCTCGCGGCCCATGTCCGAGCGGCGGACTCCCTGGCTGGCGAGGTTGCGCTCGACCACCATCTGGGTGGCGATTCCGGCATGGTCGGTCCCGACCACCCAAAGCGCGTCCTTGCCCTGCAGTCGGGCGTGGCGGGTCAGGATATCCTGAAGGGTGATGTCGAGGGCATGGCCGATATGCAGGGAGCCGGTGACGTTGGGCGGCGGAATGACGATCGTCCAAGGCTCGGCCGCCGGCCGCTCGGGGCGGAACAGGCCCTGTTCCTCCCAATGTCGGTACCAGCGCGCCTCGATGGCGGCGGGATCGAAGGTCTTGGGCAGCTCGGTCATCGGAGGGCTTTAGCGGCAGGCCTCGCGCATTGTGAAGCCCGGGGATCCGCTATTCGAATACCCCTCTGACATCGAGAAGATGGGGATTGATGAGCCAGACTGACCCGTCGAACTCCGCCAGATCGCTGCGGTACGGTGCGATGTTGGGCTTGCGCGGCCTGCCTGGGCCCAGGAGACCTTCAACGACTAGAACAATAGCTCGCGGCGTTGCTTGTCCATGCGCGGGATATAAGCAATTTGCTCAAGGCTGCCCACCCCCCGGTCGCAGCCAGCGGTCCAGCCATGCATGCACCTCGCGATACCATTGGATGCTGTTGCGAGGCTTCAGGATCCAGTGATTCTCGTCCGGGAAGATGACGAGCCGCGAGGGAATGTCGCGGCGCTGCAGCGCGTTGAACACGCCCAAGGACTGGCTGTAGGGGATCCGGAAATCCTTCTCGCCGTGGATGACCAGGGTGGGAGTCCGCCAGCGCTCGACGAAGCGCACCGGGTTCCAGCGCTCCATCACCTCGGCTGCCGCGGGATCGAAATAGGGCCCGCCAAACTCCCACTCGGTGAACCAAAGCTCCTCGGTCTCGTACGACATGGCGCGCAGGTCGAAGACGCCGGCATGGGTGACCAGGCATTTGAACCCTTCCGGCCACTGCCCGGCGATCCAGTTCGTCATGTAGCCGCCATAGGAGCCGCCGAGCGCGCACGCGTTGGCGATGTCGACCTGGGAGTCCTCGCGGCCGGCGGCGGCGAGGCCCAGGCGCAGATCCTCGAGCGGAGCGCCGCCCCAATCCCGGTTGATCGCATCGGTGAAGGCCTGGCCGTAGCCCGTCGACCCGTGAAAATCGACGGAAACGGCGGCATAGCCGGGGGCCGCGAACAGCCACGGATTCCAGCGATAGGACCAGCTGTTGCCGAACGATCCCTGCGGGCCGCCGTGGATAAGGAAGGCAACGGGCAGCCGACCGGGAGCGTTCGCTGGCTTGACGATCTGGCCCCATACGGTGTCGCCATGGGCGCCCGCGAAGCTGAACCGCTCGACGCTGATCGGATCGAGCTCGGCGAGCCGTTCGGCGTTCACCGACGTCAGCCGGGCAGAGCGGCCGCGGCGGTCGAGGCGGTAGAGGTCGTCCGGCGCCTGCAGGCTGTTCAACGTATAGAGGGCGGAACCGTCGCTCAGGGCAACGACGTTGCCGACCGTCCCCGCCTGGGTGAGGCGGGTCGCTCGCCCAGTGCCGATATCGACTCGGAAAAGCGGCGTATCGAGCACGTCGCCGGCGGTCACCAGCAGGCTGCGTCCGTCGGGCGCCCAGGCGATCGAAGCGACCGAACGGTCCCAGTCCGCGGTCAAGGCCCGGGTCTCGCCCGTCGCGAGGTTGCGGAGCTGGACGACCTGGCGATCGGACTCGTAGGCTGCGCGCGCCATGGCGGCGTAGGCGAGCCAGCGGCCATCGGGCGAGACGGCCGGAATGGTATCGGTGCCTCGATTGGCGGCGGTGAGGTTCACCGGCGGCGAAGCGGCGTCGGCGGGGACGGCAAAGATGTCGAGGTTCGTCGACAGCGGTTCCGTCCGCCCCGCCTCGCGCAAGGTGAAGTAGAGGGTACGGCCATCGGGGCTCCACGCCAGCTCCTCGGCACCGCCGAAGGGCTTGGAGGGCGAGTCGCCGACCAGGTTGGGAGCGACCGGAGTGCCGGCGCCCTGAGGACGCCCGTCGGCGAGCGCGAAGGTGAAGATTCGCGAGCGCACCCCCGGCTCGACCCACGCGTCCCAGTGGCGCACGAAGGTCTCGTCATAGACCCGGCCGCTGCCGCGGTCTTGCTCCGCGGCGGGCAGGTCGGCGCAGTTGAAATCGGTGCAGGCCATGTTGCGGTCGGCCCACAGGGCGATGCGATCTCCGGTCGGAGCCAGCAGATAGCCCGCGATGTCGGTGGCCAGATCGGTGACCCGCTCCGGTTCCCCGCCGGCCACCGCCACTCGCCAGAGCTGATCCGAGCCCGACGCGTTGCTGAGGAAATAGAGCCAGCGTCCGTCCGCCGAGAAGCGCGGGTCGTGCTCGTTATGCTCGGGGGCCGAGCCGATCCGGACCGGCTCGGCACCGGGTCGGCCAAGGTCGAGAAGCCAAAGATCGATGCGGCCGCGATTGCCTTCGAGGTCGGTCTCGCGCAGCTGGTAGGCGGCCCACCTGCCGTCCGGCGACACCGCGGGCGCCGCCAGCCGGCGCATCGTGGCGAGGTCGGTGGCCGTCATCGGGCGAGCGAAGGCGCCCGGCGCCTGGCTCAGGGCGAGGGCGGCAAGGCCCGCGGCGAGGAGATGTTTCATGAGCCGGGCGACTAGCACCGGCAGCCGCTCAGGGGCAAAAGGAAACTAGGCGCTTCGGCCGGTGATCCGGGCGATCTCGCGAGTGACAAGTTGCTCGACGATCTCGGGCAGATGCTCGTCGAGCCACTCCTTGAGCATCGGCCTCAGCATCTCGCGGACGACCGCCTCCAGCGCGCCGGTGTCGGGCTGCGCTTCGCTTCGCTGACGAAGGGTGGAAAGGGCCGCCAGCCGCTGCCGGCTCGCGGCCGCGGCGTCGCTTGAGAGCAGGCCCGAATCCTCGGAGACCGGATCGTCCAGCTCGAGCACGTCGTCCTCGGCGGGCGGCGTCGGCTCGGCGGCGGGAGCGCGCCGGGCGCGCGGCGCGGCGGCCGTCGGACGGCTGTCCTCGGCGATGACTCGCTTGATGGAGGCGAGAATCTCCTCCATCGACGGGTCCTGCTGAATATCCCCCATAACGAGGGCCTTATCGCTTATTGCGGCGGCTGTGTCACGGGCCTGTTTACGCCGGGCAGCTGAGTCACCGGGCTATTGGCGTTGGGATCGACGGTCCGAGTCGAGACCGGGTTGGGCGAAGGCCCGTCATTCCAGTCCGACCAGCTGCGCGAATAGCGGTTATAGTGGACGAGCGGATCGTAGAGCGGACCGGCGTCGAGATTGAGATCCTCGGCCTCGGCCATGCCCATCGCATTCAGGAGCTGAAAGCCGGCGACGTAGGCGTCGCGGCGGGCGGTGACGAGCAGCACCTGGCTGTTGAGCAGCTCCTGCTCGGCGTTGAGGACGTCGAGCACGTTGCGCGTGCCGACCGTCTGCTCGGCGCGCGTGCCCTCAAGCGCGAGCTCGTTGGCGGCGACGGCGATGGTGTTCGATTCGATCGCCTCGAGCGCCGCCTGGTAGGTGGCGAAGGCGGCACGGGTGTTGGCGACGACCAGCCGTTCGACGCCGATCGCCTGCTCGAGCAGCTGGCTTCGGAAGGCCTGCGCCCGCCGCACCCGGGCGCCGGCGGCGCCGCCCTGGTAGAGCGGGACGCTCATCGACAGGCCGACGCCGGTGCTGGTGGTGGTGTTGGGCAGCGTGCCCTCGGGCTGGCCGGCCGCCTCGTCGGCGGTTCCGAGCGCGTTGAAGTAGCGGGTGCTGCTGACCGCCGAAATGGTCGGCAGCCGCTCGCCGCGCGCCGAAGCGACGTCGAAGCCGGCGGCGCGGGCCTGGGCCGCGATCGAGACCAGGTCGGCATTGTTGAGGAGCGCGATCTCGACCGCCTGCTCCGGAGTCGCGGGAAGCTGCGGCAGCGGCGGCGGCGGCTGGAGGTCGCCGGGAACGTCGCCGATCACGCGCTGGAAATTCTCCTCGCTCGACTCGAGCTGTCCCTCGGCGGTGGCGAGGCTGCTTCGGGCGAGCGCCAGGCGGGCCTCCGATTGAGCGACGTCGGTCCGGGTCAGGTCGCCGACCTCGAAGCGGTCGCGAGTCGCCCGCAAGTTGGTCTCGAGCACCCGCACCTGATTCTGGTTGAGCTGGACGATCGATCGGTCGCGGATCACGTCCATGTAGGCCGCCACGGCCTCGGTGAAGATATCGCCCTCGGTGGCGCGAAGATCGGCGCGGCCGGCTTCGACCCGGGTGTTCGCCGCTCGGATCGCGTTGCGGACCCGGCCGCCGGCGAAGAGCGGGAGGCTGATATTCCCGCCAAGGCTGAAGTCGCGGCCGTTGCTGCCGACGATGTTCCTGGTGATCACGTCCTGGTTGAGGCCGCCGGTCGCGCTGACCTGGGGCCTGCCCTGGGACCGGGCCAGCGCCACGTCCGCGTCCAGGCCGCGCAGCTGCGCCCGCTCCGCCATGATCGTCGGATTGGCGGTATAGGTCTTCGCCAGCGCTTCGCGCAGCGACTGCGTCTCGGCCCAGGCCGCGCCGCTTATGGTCATGGCGGCCATCCCCACCGCGGCCAGCAACCGTCCCCGCATCACGCTCTCACTCCATTCTCAAAAACTGAAACCGCGGGGCTTCGCGAAGCCCGGCAGCACCGCCGCGGCGGCATCAGAAAAGGCGCTCGTCCCGAAGGCGCCGCCGACGACGCGGCCGACGCACAGCCGGGTCACCCCCTCGTCGATCATCGCCAGCGCGAACTGGCCGCCGTCGCCGAGCTGGTCGACGATCGCCGACGGCACATATTCGACCGCGCCGTCGATCAGGATGAACTCGTAGGGCGCACCGTCCGGGTGCCCCTTCACCAGCGGTGCCTGGACCACCTCTATGCCAGTGCCGGCAAGGGCCTTCCGGGCGAAATCCGCCAGCTCCGGCACTTCCTCCACCGCGACGACCAAGCGCACCAGCCGTCCGAGCACGGCCGCCGAGTAACCGGTGGCGGCGCCGATCACCAGCGCCCGCTCGTCGCCGCGAAGATGCGCCTCGGTCAGCATCCGGCCGACCGCCATCGGCGAATTGAGCTCACGGCCGTGGCCGATCGGCACCAGCGCGTCGGCATAAGCCAAGGCGCAGCGCTCCGCCGGGACGAAGCGCTCGCGCGGGACCGCACCCATCGCCGCGACCACCCGCGGGTCGTTGACGCCGGTGGTCCGCAGCTGGCTCGCCACCATCGCGCGGCGCATCTGCTCGAAATTATGCTCGGTCATGCCGCTTTTCTATTCGCACAGCTGTCTTAGTAGCGCAACACACTTGTTCGCCCCTGCGGCTTTTATCGGGAAGGCCGGGCAAGTCAAAGCGGAGAGTGGCAGCTTCATCTCGGTCTAATGGAGCAAGAGCCGTGCCACAGCCACGCCGGTGCGGACGGGCCGGAGCGAACGGGATGGAATGTCCGAATACGAACAATGCTGTCCACGGGCGGACACAAATTTGGTCCGCCCGCCGGCTTTGCTATAGCGCCGCGCGTGGAGCCCTCGCCCGCCCAGGACCGTCCGTTCGATCGAGGCCTGCGCCGCCTCCGGCGCGACCGCGCGGCGGGCCGCGGCGACGGCGCCGCTTATCTTCGGCGGCGGGCGGCCGACGAGCTGATCGAGCGGCTCGACCTGGTCCGCCGCGATTTTCGCGAGGCCCTCGATCTCGGCTGCGGCGATCTCTACCTGACCGAGCGACTGCGCGGGCGCGTCCTCGGCGTGACCCCGGCCGATCCGGGGTGGCGCTTTGCCGGCGCCGCGGGCGGGGTCCAATGCGACGAAGACCGCCTCCCCTTCCGCGACGGCAGTTTCGACCTGATCGTCTCGGTCGGAGTCCTCGACGGGGTCAACGATCTTCCCGGCGCGCTCGCGCTGGCGCGGCGGGCGCTGCGCCCCGACGGCCTGTTCCTCGCCGCCTTTGCCGGGGCCGGGACGCTGCCCGCGCTGCGGCGGGCGATGCGGTCGGCGGAAGAAGCCGCGGGCATGGCCTCGTCGCCGCGCATCCATCCTCAGATCGACGTCCGCGCCGCCGGCGATCTCCTCGCCCGCGCCGGCTTCGCCATGCCCGTCGCCGACGCGGATACGGTGACGGTACGATTTCCGTCGCTGCTCCGGCTCGTCGACGACCTGAGGGCGATGGGCGCGACCAATGTCCTCGCCGCACGCTCGCAGCGGCCGCTTGGACGCACCGCCCTCGCCGCGGCCATGACGGCGTTTGCCGCGGAGGCCGGCGAGGACGGCAAGACCGCGGAACGCTTCGAAATCGTCTACATGAGCGGCTGGGCGCCGTCGCCCGACCAGCCGACGCCGGCCCGGCGCGGCAGCGCGACGGCCTCGCTCGCGGCGGCGCTTCGGCCGAAGCCTAGAGCAGGGCCTCCAGCAGAGGGATGAGCGGCGCGTCGGCGGGCGGCATTTCGTGCCCGACCATCTCGGCGGGACGAACCCATTTGAGGGCGCTCGCGTCGAGCGCGCGCGGTTCGCCAGCCCACTCGCGGCACAGATAAAGGAGCAGGATCATGTGGCGCCCGTCCAGAGGAGCGCTGGCGAAGCAGGCCGGAACGAGATGGGCCCGGTGCGCGGCGATGCCCAACTCCTCTTCGAGCTCGCGGATCAACGCGGCTTCGGGCGTCTCGCCCGGTTCGACCTTTCCACCCGGAAATTCCCACAGGCCGGCCATGGCCCGGCCGGGGGCCCGCTCCTGCAGCAGGACCCGCCCCGCCGGGTCGACCAGCGCGGCCGCCACCACCGTCATTGTCGGTTTTTCTTGCAACTCGCCTCTCTCCGGTAGGACTCCCTTAACGATGCCGGGCTTATTTCCGCAGCGAATGGGCGGGCTGTGCCCGGAGCAGAAGGAAATCGGGCGATGCGGCGTTTCTTCGCGATATTCAAGGACGAGCGAGGCGCGACGGCGGTCGAATACGGCCTGATCCTGGCGCTGATCTTCCTCGCCATGGTCGGGGCCGTCTCCTCCTTCGGGCAGACCACGATCAATATGTGGGACTATGTCGCGAATGAGGTCGGCGGGGCCTGAGCCGCGTTAAATGTTTGGCAACCTCGACCCCCTAAACCGAGAATCAGCTGACCCATATTTCGAAGCGCGGGCGGCGTGGAAGTGTGGACTTCCGAGAGTGGAATTGGAACCAAGGAGACCGGAAATGCAGTTCATTCGTAAGCTCATCAAAGACAAGAAGGGCGCGACCGCCATCGAATATGGCCTGATCGCCGCTCTGATCGCCGTCGCCGCCATCACCGCGATGCAGGGCCTCGGCACCAGCCTCAACTCGACCTTCACCAACGTCTCGACGGCCATGAAGGGCTCGAACCCGTAAGCGACTCGCTGACGGCTGAGTTGAAGAAGGGGCGGCGGGAGAAATTCCGCCGCCCCTTTCCTGTTGGGTCAAAATCTCAGCGGCGGCCGTAGACGACAAGCTTCACGCGCTGGCCGCGAGCGAGCGAATCGCCGGCGGCGAGGCCGTTGAGGATTCGGAATCGTTCCGTCTGATAGCTGCCATAGGCCATCCGGCCGGCGAGGCTCTGGACGGTGTCGGCGGCGCCCACCGTAACGATCTGGATGACCCGCGGGCGAATCGCCGCGGCCTCCTGCGCGGAAAGCCGCCGAAGCGACTGGACCATCGATGCGAACGGGCCAAGCCGGCTTCCCGGCGGCGCGACGATGACGAAATGATAGGCACGGTTCGAATCGAACCGGTAGGCGAAGACGCTGACGTCCAGCATCCCCTGCTGGGTCTGCACGTGAGCGGTCGCATAGGCCGCTTCGAGGCCGTTGACGGTGGCGGCCCGCGGCTGGGTGTACTGGATCTGGGCCTGCTGCCCGGCAAGACCGCGGAACACCTGGCCGATATAGGCCTCGAGGTCGCCCGAGAAGGGACCGGTCGAGAATTGGGCCTGCCCGTTGGATCCGATCACCGACACCGCCCGAGTGCCGTTCTGGATGCCGAATCCGGGAGGCACCGAGAAAGCGAGCCGCAAATCGGGGTGGAGGAAGTCCCTGCCCTCGACGATCCCTTGGGCGGGATCGTCGTCGAAGATCATTCCGTCGAGCACGGCCAGATGCCGGTCCCGGTTGACCATTCCCCGACCGGCCGTCCCCGTCGCCTGCGCCCGCTGCGTCGCTCGGGTGACCCGCTCGGCGGACAGCGGATGGGTGCGCGCCCAGGAAGGCGTCGCTCGCTGGTCCTCCTCGCGGCCGGCAAAGCGGGTCTCCATGTCGCTCCACGCCCCGAGCGCGGCCAGCATGCGCGGCGATTGCAGCGGATCGTAGCCGCCGGCGCTCATGTAGCGGACTCCGAGATCGTCGGCCTCGAGCTCCTGGCTTCGGGAATATTGCAGGAAAAGGCCCTGGCTGACCTGCCCGGCGAGCTGCGCGAGCTCACCCGACCCCGTCACCGCCCCGACGATGAGCGCGCCGAGCTGGGAGAGCAGGCTGCGATTCTGCCGGGCGGCGCTGTGATCGGCGGTGATGTGGCCGACCTCGTGGCCGAGGACCGAAGCGAGCTCCGCCTCGCTGCCCATCAGCCCGAGCAGCTGGCGAGTGATGTAGATGTAGCCGCCGGGGACGGCGAAGGCGTTCATCACCGGCGAGTTGAGCGTCGTGAACCTGAACCCGCCCGTGGAGACGCCGCTTTGCGCCGCGATCCGGGCACCGACATCTTCCACATAGGCGCTGACCTCCGCGGGAACGGCGCCGCCGAATTCCTGGACGATCTGGCCGTGCTGCTGGGCCGCCTGCTGGGCGACGCCGGGCGCGATCGCCCGCTGCTCGCCGCTGCCGACGAGGCCGGAGCTCGCGCAGCCCAAGGCCGCCAGGGAGAGCGTGAGGGCGAAGAGCGCTCTGACCTTCATCGGATACTCCTTACGCGGACGTCAGCGCCGCGCGGTGAACACCGGCCCCTCGACGATTGTTCCGGCGCCGCGCCTAGGCGACGGCGAGATATTTGGCGCGGCGTTGCGCGCGGACCTCCTCGCGCGAGAGCGGCGCGAGCGCCTCCAGCTCCTCGGCGACCGCGTCGCCGAGCGTGGCGACGGCCACCTTAGGATCGCGATGAGCCCCGCCGACCGGCTCCGGCACCACCCGCTCGATGACGCCGAGCTGGAGCAGGTCCGCCGCGGTGATCTTCATCGCCTCGGCGGCGTCGGCCGCTTTCTCGCCCGTCCGCCAGAGGATGGAGGCGCAGCCTTCAGGCGAGATCACCGAATAGACGCTGTGCTCGAGCATCAGCACGCGATTGGCGGCGGCGATGGCGATGGCGCCGCCCGACCCGCCCTCGCCCACGATCGCGGCGACCAGAGGCACGCCCAGCGCAAGGCATTGTTCGGTCGAGCGGGCGATCGCCTCCGCCTGCCCCCTTTCCTCGGCCTGGACTCCGGGAAAGGCGCCGGGCGTGTCGACCAGGGTGAGGACGGGTAGGCCGAAACGGTCGGCGATAGCCATCAGCCGGATCGCCTTGCGATAGCCTTCGGGGCGGGCCATGCCGAAATTGTGCTTGAGGCGCGAAGCGGTGTCGTCGCCCTTCTCATGGCCGATCACGACCAGCTTGCGGCCGCGGAACCGGCCGAAGCCGCCGACGATGGCCTGATCCTCGCCGAAGCCCCGGTCACCGGCCAGGGGCACGAAATCGTCGATCAGCGCCTCCACATAATCGCGGAAGTGCGGCCGCTCCGGATGCCGGGCGACCTGCGTCTTCTGCCAGGGGGTCAGCTTGGCATAGGCCTCGCGCAGAAGCCGCCGGCTGCGCTCCTCGAGGCGGGTAATCTCCGCCTCGATGTTGAGCTCGCCGGCCGACGCCGTCTCGCGCAGCTCCGCGACCCGCGCCTCCAGCTCTGCGATCGGCTTTTCGAAATCGAGAAAGGTCGGCATCGGCGCGGGCGGGGTTAGGCCGGGTTCCGCTTCGCGTCAACGCGGCCGCCGTCGGCCAGCGGATGGCGGCTGTTGACCAGCTCGATGAGCCCCCGCGAGTCGACATGGGTGTAGATCTGGGTGGTGGCGATGTCGGCGTGGCCGAGCAGCATCTGCACCGCGCGAAGGTCGGCACCGCCCTCGAGCAAGTGGGTCGCGAAGGCATGCCGCAGCACGTGCGGGCTGATCCGCTCGGGCGGGATGCCGGCATCGGCGGCGAGCGCCTTGACCAGCTGGTGCAGGCGCACGCGGCTGAGGTGCCCCTTGCCGGAGGGGAATAGATAGAGGGACTGGCGCGGCACATGCGCCGCCCATTCGGCGACAGCGGCGCGAGCGCGATCGGAGATCGGCACCAGCCGCTCGCGGCCGCCCTTGCCCTTGAGAATGAGGAAGGGCTTGTCCGCCGACACGGCGTTGCGCGGCAGCGACACCAGCTCGGTCGCGCGCAGCCCGGAGCCGTAGAGCAGCTCGACCAGCGCGGCCATGCGCAGCGCCGCCGCACCGCCTTCGGCCTTGCGGCGATCGATCTCCGCAAACAGCGCCTCGACCGCCTGGTGATCGAGGATCTTGGGCAGCGGTCGCCCGGCGCCTGGGCGGGGCAAGGCGGCGGACGGATCGTCGGCTCGGATCCCCTCGTCCTGAAGAAAGCCGAAGAAGCGCCGCAACGCAGCGGCCTTGCGCGCGACCGTCGCCCGCTTGAGCGGAAGCCAAGCCTCGGCGAGCCGGTGCAGCTGCTCGGGCGCGGCCGCCGCCAGGCCGCCGCCGAGCAGCTCGGAAGCGCCGGCGAGGTCGCGGCGGTAGGCGAGCAGCGTGTTGCCGGCGGCGCCCGCCTCCGCGGCCATCATTTCGAGGAAGGCGGCGATCAGCCGGCTATCCTCGCCGGCGGTCACAACCGGGCGATCGCCTCGGCGGCGATCATCCGCGCTTCATATTCGAGGCCGACCGAGCGCAAGGCGCGGACGATCCGGAACAGATAGGCCGGCGGGACCCCCGACCAGTCGGCGGTCTGCATCCCCACCGCCGCGAGCAGGGCGACGGTTCCCGGCGCTCGGTCGCGGACCGCCGAGTCGATCGCAGCGCCCCAACGGTCGTCCCCGCCCAGGCGCAGATCGAGGCCCGCGGCGAGGGCCGAGACCTCGTCCGGAGCGATCCGCCCGAGTCCGGCCAGCGCCGCGATCAGAATCTTCGAGCGCACGCGGCCCGAGCCGCTGTCCCGCTCGATGAAAGATTCGATCCGGCCCGAGCCCAGATCGACGAGGGGTCGGGGCGCGGCGATCGCGAGCATCGCCCAGGCGCGGTCGTCGCCGGACTCCTCGACGACGGGGCTCCAGCGCGCCGCCTGCCGGTCCATTCCCGCGGTCAGCATCGAGGCGATCAGGTTCGGCGCGTCGGCGGCGAAATCGCTGGAAGGCGCGATTCGCGCGGCCGCACCGGCGGTGAGGATCAGCCGGGCGTGGCGCTCATGCCCGCCTTCGCCTTCTCGCCACAGCCGGCGCATCGCCTCCAGCCGCTCGCCGGGAGCGCGGTCAGTCCAGGCGGTGCGAAGCCGCGCCGCCACCGTGCCCTCGACCTCGGCGGGATCGCTCCGATCGAGCATCAGGCTGTAGATCTCGACCAGCGAATGCGACGAGAAGACTCCGAGCGACGCGGCCACCGAGGCAGCGCCGAGCCTCTGTTCGAGCGGCACCATCGGCGCCCGGGCGAACCAGGCCTGGATGGGCAGCGACGCACCGGTGACGAGACGGGGCGGGATCTCGGCCCCGGTCGCACTGGCGAGGCCGAAGCGCCAGGGGTTGAGCGCGCTGACCTCGTCCCACTGGATGGTCGCCGCGCGCCGCGCCTCGGCGCCGGCGCCGATCACCTTTTCCGCGAGCAGGACGTCGACGCTGGCGAGATCGCCGCGGCGACGCGCTTCATCGACCAGCGCGGTGGCGCGCGCCGGTTCGGCCTCGAGTGCGGCGCACATCGCTTCGGCGAGCTTCCAGACCGCATCGCTCGACCCGGCCGGACCGATCAGCGGACACAGGGCCGCGGGATCGCCGGTCGCGAGCGCCGTCTGAGCCGCGATCTCGATCATCCGCGGCGTCGCGAATTCCTGATCGACCGATTGAACGAGCATACGGGCGGCGTCGGCCTCTCCCATCCGCAGCAGCAGATCGGCGCGTACCGCCACCCAGTCGACCGGGTGGATGGCGGGCGGCGCGGCGAGCCTCGACAGCAAGGCGCGCCGCAGGAGAATCGAGGTCCAGCGCGAAGGGAGCGGAGCGTCGAGATCGCGCATCAGAGCGGCGAGAAAGGCGCCGTTGGAGCGGCCGAAGGCCGCGGTGGCGAGCCCGAAATTGCCCGGCTCGAGCACCCCGACGACGTCGGTGGGCCGCGCCGCCCCTTCCGGGATCGAGAAATAGTTGGTCGGCCGGGGCCGCTCCATCTCCTCGAGATCCTCCTCTTCGAGGCTGGAGGATTCCTGGACTGAAGGCGACCTGGCGGTCGGCGGCGGAGCCGGGCGAGACGGCGGCGCCGGCTCCGACTTCTCGTCGGGCGGAGGCAGGTTCTGCGGATCCCCGAATCCGGGCGGGAGCAGCGATTCGGGGCCCTCGCGCTCCTGGCTCAGCGCGGGTAAAGCAAGCAACAGTGACGCCGCCCCGCCGAGCAGCAGCGCCTTACTTGGCCAGGACTTCATTCGTCACATCCTGCTCCACGCGCTCCGTCGGCACCTCGGTGTCCACCGTCGACAGGTAGATCAGGAACCCGAGCAGGAGGAGGAGAAGAACGAGCAGCAGCATCGGCAGCGGCGATCTGCGGCGGCGGGTCGGAGCGAAACTGGTCCTGCGCATGGCCGGCCTTTTGCCCCACTCGGACGCGGCCTGTATAGCCCCTGCGGATGGCCTGCTCCCCTGCCCCGACGGACCGCTCGATCGTCCTCGTCGGCCTCATGGGTGCCGGCAAATCGACGGTCGGCAAATCGCTTGCGCGACGGCTGCGGCGACCCTTCTTCGATACCGACGCGGAGGTCGAGCGCGGCGCCGGCCTCACCGTCGCCGAGATTTTCGAGCGCTTCGGCGAGGGACACTTCCGCGACTCGGAGCGGCGCGTCGTCGCTCGGCTGGTCGGAGGACCGCCGAAGGTGATCGCGACCGGTGGCGGCGCCTTCGTCGACCCGCAGACGCGCGAGCTGATCCTCGACCAGTGCCTCGCCGTCTGGCTCGAGGCCGACATCGAGACCCTCGCCGATAGGGTCGGCCGGAGCCGACATCGGCCGCTCCTGCGAGGCGGGGATCCGCATGTCGTGCTCGCCGCCCTCGCCGCCGAGCGCAACCCGATCTACGCCCAGGCGCATCTTGTCGTCCGCAGCACCCCGGCGCCGCATTGCGAGGCTGTCGACACGATCCTCGCCGCGCTGGCGGAGCAGGGCCCGTGATCCGCGTCGACTCGGCAGGTTATCCCGTCACGATCGGCCGCGGGCTGCTCGATGAGGCCGGCCCACTGCTGCCGCCCGGGCGCCAGTTCATCGTCACCGACGAAAATGTCGAGTCGGCGGGCTGGCCGGCACGGATTGCGGCCGCCGCGGGCCCGAGGCTGCTCGGCATCCGGGTGCTCCCGCCTGGCGAAGGGAGCAAGAATATCCACGAGCTCGAGCGGCTGCTCGACGCCCTGCTCGAAGCCGGAGTCGAGCGGGGCGACTGCGTGATCGCCGTCGGCGGCGGAGTGATCGGCGACCTGGCGGGCTTCGCGGCGGCGGTGCTGAAGCGCGGCTGCGGCTTCGTCCAGGTCCCGACCACCTTGCTCGCCCAGGCCGATGCGGCGATCGGAGGCAAGACCGCTATCAACAGCCGGCAGGGGAAGAACCTGATCGGAGCCTTTCACCGGCCGGAGGCGGTCCTGATCGACATCGCCACGCTCGAGACCCTGCCGCCGAGCGAGCTGCGCTCCGGCTATGCCGAGGTGGTCAAATACGGGTTGATCGGAAATCCCGGCTTCTTCGGCTGGTGCGAAGCCCACGCCGAAGCCCTGCTGGCCGGCGATGAGACGGCGCGCTTGCACGCCGTGGCGACCAGCGTGCGCGCCAAGATCGCGATCGTCGCTCGCGACGAGCGCGATACTGGCGGACCGCGGGCGCTGCTCAATTTCGGCCACAGCTTCGCACACGCGATCGAGGCCGAGACGGGCATGGCGCATGGCGAGGCCGTCGCCCTCGGCATGACCCTCGCATTTCGTCTCTCCGCTCAGCGGGGGCTGTGCCAGCCGGCCGACGCGGAGCGCGTGTCGACGCACCTTCGCGCCGTCGGCCTGCCGACGCGGCTCGAGGCGACCGACCCGGCGGCGCTTGTCGCCCGAATGGCCCACGACAAGAAGCGGCGGCACGGACTCCTCCGCCTGGTTCTCGCGCGGGGAATCGGCGAGGCCTTTGTCGAGGAAGGGGTGGAGCCGGCGCAGGTCGAGGCCTTCCTCGAGCGCGAGCTGAGCTCAGCCGGGCTCCCGGTCGCCTAGCGGATTTTCCGGGCTGAACATCCGCTCGCGCAAGGCGTGAATGTCGCCCGACGAAGCCTGGATGTCGAGCCGCTGGATGTCGCGCCGGCGATATTCCTCCTCGACCCGGTCGACCTCCTCGTCGTCAACGCAGAACAGCGTGAGCGCCTCGCGCCCCATCGCCACCGCCGATTCGAACACCTCGCGGATCACGCCCTTCAGATCGAGTTCCCGCAACTCGATCAGGTGGAGCCGGTCGAACGCTCGGACGAGCACGGCGGCCTGAGGAAAGGCTTCCAGGATCGGCTCCAGCCGCCGCGCGGTCAGGGTCTTGCCGTCGATGCAGAACAGGATCGCTCGTGCTTCCGCGGCTCCGGCGAGGCGAAGCAGGTCGATCCGAGTCCCGTCGCCATAATAGACCTTCATCCCGAAGCTGCCGGCAACCTCGATCTGGCTCGGCTTGGAATCGATCAGGGTGACCGCGATGCCCTTGGCCATCATCATCTGCGCCACGGTCTGCCCGAATCGCCCGTAGCCGATGACGATCGCCTGCGACGGCTGGGACAGTTCCGGGCCGTCGAGCCCGTCGCCGGCGCGGCGGCTGGAGCGGCGGTCGAGCCAGTCGTTGAACATCATCAGGAACGGCGTCGCGGCCATGGACACGGTGACGATGGCGCCGAACAGGCTGGCCGCGGCGGGCTCGATCAGAACGGCCGCCTGGGCGGCTGCGAACAGGACGAAGCCGAACTCGCCGCCCTGGCTCAGGAGCAGGCCGAGCTTGAGCGCTCGCCGCGGCGCCATCCGAAAGACGCGCGCGAGGCCGAACAACACCGTCGCCTTCACGGCGATGAGCGCCGCGGCCATGCCGACGACGAACAACGGCCGGTCCGCGATCGCGTCGAGATCGAGCATCATGCCGACGGCGAGGAAGAACAGGCCGAGCAGGATCGAGCGGAACGGGTCGATGTCGGCCTCGAGCTCATGCCGGTAGGGCGAATCGGCGAGCATGACCCCGGCAATGAAGGCGCCGAGCGCGGTCGAAAGATGGAGCGCTTCCATCACCGCCGCACTGGCCAGCACGATGAACAGGCCGGCCACGACGAACAATTCGCGTTCGCTGATTCGGCCGACGAGTTGGAACAAGGGGTTGATCAGGAAGCGACCGGCGAGAACGAGGCCGGCTATGGCACCGACCGTGTAGAGGGCGAGCTGCCATCCCGGCGGCGCGACAGGATCGGCCGGAGCGCGCGAGAGAGCGGCGATGATGGTGATCAGCGGGACGATGGAAAGATCCTGGAAGAGCAGGATCGAGAAGGCGCGCTCGCCCGCCGGCGTGTTGATCGAGCCGTCGCCGCGCAGGCTCGGAAGCACCTGGGCCGTCGACGACAATGCGAGCGGCAGGCCGATGGCGAGCGACGCGGCGAGGCTGAAGCCCGTGGCGAGATAGACGAGGCCGGTCAGAGCCAGTCCAGCCAGAGACACCTGGAGGAGGCCGAGGCCGAATATGTCGTGCTTGAGCCGCCACAGCCGGTTCGGGTGAAGCTCCAGGCCGACCAGAAAGAGGAGCAGCACGATGCCGAAATCGGCGATGTGGAGCATGTCTTCCGGCGCGCTGATCAGGCCGAGCCCGTCAGGGCCGACCAGTGCCCCCGCGACGAGATAGCCGAGCACGGCGCCGAGGCCGAGCCGGCGGAAGACCATCACGAACAGCAAGGCCGCGGCGAGCATGATGACGCCGTCGCGAAGGACGAGCGTTGCGGCGTCGGCGACCGGCTCGGGCGCCATCAGCCCTCGCGCGCACGGGCGGCCGCTTCGGCCGCCGCCTCGAAGGCGAGCAGGATCGAGGGATGGCGGGCGGTGAACGGCCGCGCCTCGCCGAAAATATCAAGGCCCGGCCATTCGCCGGGATCGCCGCGGCGGCCGGCGAGGTAGGCGGCGAGGTCATCGCGCGCACGGGCCAGATCTTCCGGGCCCCGGCCGAGCGCGTGGGCGCCCATCAGGGCGGCTGAAGCCTGGCCGAGCGCGCAGGCGCGCACCTCCTGTCCAAGCTCGACCAGCCTGCCCGCTTCGTCGACGATGACGTCGACGGCGACCCGGCTACCGCACACCGGCGAGGTCTTTTCGGCGCTCGCCTGCGGCCGGGCGAGCCGCCGGTGATGCGGGATCGACGCTGCGAGCCGCAGGATGTCGCGATTGTAGAGGGCGGCGGGCACGGGCGCGATATAAGCGGCCCGGGCGCTCAGCGCCACCGCCGGCCCTGCGAAGCGAAGACCGCCCTCCTCCAACGCAAAAGATCGGAAGACTGGCGTCCAGGCGGCCAAGGCGGCCTTCGTGCAAGCCTCCGAGCCCGCCGCGATCCCGGCCGCTGATGCCCTCGCCCCCACTTTTCCGAGGGCGCAGGGATTTCAGGCGCGGCGCCAAGTCGTACCGTTGGGATTGTCCTCGAGCACGATGCCCTCGGCCGCCAGTTCGGCGCGGATGCGGTCGGCTTCGGCGAAGTCGCGGCGCTGCTTGGCGCTGGCGCGGGCGGCGATCCGAGCGTCGATGCTCGAGTCGCCCTCGCCCTGGAACCAGGCGGCGGCGCTGTCGCCGAGCAGGCCGAGCAAGCTGGCGCTGGCGCGCAAAGTCGCCGGGTCATCGATCGCGGAGAGACGCGACAAAGCGAGCGGCGTGTTGAGGTCGTCGGCCAAGGCGTCCACCACGTCCGGGTCGAACCCGCCCGCTTCGGCCTCCCCGGCGACCCGGTAAAGGCGATCCAACCTCGTCTTGCACTGCGCGATATGCTGAGCCGACCATT